>Ga0208823_1001994_pt1 | contig 15604 bp, 19 predicted proteins | sample AD_UKC075_MetaG_FD_184440 | JGI IMG/M metagenome (GOLD analysis project Ga0208823, IMG submission 184440) | Active sludge microbial communities of municipal wastewater-treating anaerobic digesters from USA - AD_UKC075_MetaG (SPAdes) (version 2) | ecosystem: Engineered > Bioreactor > Anaerobic >... | reverse complement strand
GCAATGAACCTTGTTCTCAGGAAGTCCATCTAAGGCATGTATGACATCTTCTTCTGAAATTTCCAATGCTTCATCCAGGGTTTTACCCTTAGCTAATACCGTCGTCATACTGGATGTTGCAATTGCCGCAGCACAACCAAACACAAGAAAGCTTATTTCACTTATACGATTGTCTTTTACTTTAATATAAATCGTAAGATAATCTCCGCATGTAGGATCACCGAAACTCCCCTCTGCATCGGCATCCGGCATACTATAAGCATTTTGAGGACACATAAAATGTTCTATCACTTTGTCAGAATACATTATCAGTCACCTCTATCACTACCTGCAAAGCGCCAACCATGCCGGTGCCTGCGACAACCTCGTCCGCACCCATTTCCGAATCCTTCACATAGCCTGTATTCGCCACCTTCTATCAATAGTACCTTACCATTAACCAGAGACTCGGCAATCTTTTTTCTGGCTTCAGCGTAAATGCCTTGAACAGTAGTGCGTGCAACATCCATCTGCTTGGCGCATTCCTCTTGCGTAAAGCCTTCCAAATCAATAAGCCTTATGGCTTCATACTCATCAACTGTCATTCTGACAATATTCTCATCATCCACCTTTAAGTCAAGGGGACCAAACTTACTGTTTTCAGGCAAACAGCATACTTTTCTCCATTTCATTGGTCTCGGCATATTTTTAGTCACCTCGATTCTGATAGAAACAATCATTTTTATATTCCATTATATTTATAGTCATGCACCCCATCCCTTTAGATAAAACGCGAACAAGGCAGGCTATCGCCTGCCTTTCGCATTACGACAGGACTAATCTTCTAACTCATCGAGGCGCTTTTTTACATCATCAAGCTGATTTTCAAGAAATTTAGCCTGCCTTTTCAAAAATTCTTTTTCATCAGCATCCGATGCAAAGTACGCCCCATTTGCATTTTGAGTACCAAAGCGTGCCCACCTTGGCAGACCGGTCGCATAAAACATTCGCCTAAAGCCTCGTCCCCGTCCGAATCCAAATCCGTAACCGATTGGATTTGCATAACCCGGAACGGCAAAACCTGCGCAAAATCCTGCACCTCGCCCTGTCATAGGGCCCATTCCCATAGGCCCGGTTCCGTCTCCTCCTGGCATAATGTCACCTCCTATAATCTCTTACTTTTGATTTTGCTACGATTAGATAAGTGATAAGCTAGATAAAAACACCAGTGGATCATTCCAGCAAGCCAGAATGCACGCCTGTAACCTCGTCATCCAAACCAAAATTCTCGTCTGTAACTTGCGTTCAAATAACCGGGCACTTTGGAACCTGCACAAAAACCTAACCTCCGTCCAGTTAATGGTCCCATTCCCAAAGGACCAGTTCTGTCACCTCTGGGCATAATAGTCCTCCTCATTTTTACAATCCATTAAATGAATTGATTATCCTTTCAACTGTTACTCAGCGTAAATGACATATGTCATTTACATCTTATATTATACCCCTATTCTGACATATGTCAATAACTATTTTAAAAAAATACGCCAACCAGGAATTTTTCTCGATTGGCGGCAATCAATGTCATCCTCTATAAAAGTTATTGGTTATACTCTTATGGTAGACCGTTGGTTTGGTGTGGGTCAGTTTTTGTCCGCACCCCCTTATCCAATAAGTAACTGTAAGGATAAAGAGGCAGGAAGCCGCTAAAGAAAACGCTTCACAAGCCCAGCAGCTCAACCGCATTTTTATAAAATATGGCTTCTTCGATTTCCGGTCCGAGGCAAAGGTCTTTTATGCATTGCACCGACCAGCCCTGATCTTTCCATGGTGAGTCGCTTCCAAACAGTATCTTGCTGTATCCATGATCATAAATGATGCGTTTGGCCTGCTCGCTGTCCATGATGCCGACAGCATATGAAGTATCGAAATAGATATCCTTCCCTGCAAGATGTGTTTCGACCTCATCCCAGTATTTATATCCTCCCATATGTGCGGCCACGATCTTTCCGCCTTTAAATCGCTCCAGCAAAGTAGCAAGTCTGTCAGGCGTGCAATGGTAAGGCGGATCGAAGCCTAAGTCCACACCGGCATGGAAAGCTATGACAAGTCCAAGCTCAAAGGCAAGTTCATAAATCGGGAACATGCTTTCATCATCAACATAAAACTCCTGGTATTCAGGGTGGAATTTTATACCTCTGAGCCCAAGTTCCTTAATGCGCTTAAGCTCGCTCTCCCAGTCCTCACTGAGCGGATGGATGCTTCCAAAGGGTATGACGCTCTCATCCCGGATCTGAACTGACCAGTTATTTATATTTTCTGTCTGTGACGGCTTTGTCGCAATATTGAACAGCACGGAACCGGCTATGCCGTTGGCTTCCATCGATCTTTTCAGATCACTTGAGGTTCCATTGAGCATAGCCGGGATACCTGCCTTTTCTGACAAAGACTCAACTGCTTTCATTGCCAGTCCATCCGGAAAACAGTGGGTATGGAAATCTATGATCAAATCAATCGCCTCTCTCGCCCCTCTTTCATTTATTCTATAATAGCATAAGAAGACCCGTTTTCGGTAAAGAGTGAATAAGCCAGTCCACCTTTTTTGCTGGTCTCTTCCTTATCCACGATGCATATTTTTTACAGATCCCGTTTTTGGATTATGCACAATTACAGCTTTCATTCAGAATGTTTGCTTTCCAAAATGCAAAATATAATCGCTCCGGGCATTATTTACGCCCTCCTCGCTGCTTAACATCATTGCGGATGTCTTCAAAGCAGCTCTCATCGATCGTTCCCGTCTCACGATATCTCACCGCAGCACTTGCCATTACCCTGTAGTTCAGTTTCGTACCTTTGCTGTCAGGGATGTAGTCAATTGCCCTGTCAGGATCGATCCCATACCTGCCGGCGGTCTGAACCGCATCAATATTGGCCCCAAGGAAGATAAACTCCCAGCCATACTTTTCTTTTTGCCGTTTGATCATTGCTTTGATTTTTTCAGCAGTATATTCGCGGCTGGAGTTTTCCTCGCCGTCTGTGATAATTACGAACAATACCTTTTCTGCGCGATAATCCTCTGCAGTGTGTTTTTGCGCATTACCTGTTTTGTGGATCGTCCTGCCGATCGCATCAAGAAGTGCTGTCGATCCGCCAACCTGATATTCCCGGTCAGTAATCGGGCTGATCGCCTTAATGTCGATACGGTCATGTAGCAGTTCATAGTTGTTATCGAACAACACGGTTGTTATGTAGCACTCGCCATCTACTGCTTTTTGCTTTTCCAGCATGGAATTGAAGCCACCGATGGTGTCATTCTCAAGTCCGCTCATTGAGCCGCTTTTGTCAAGTATAAATACCAGTTCAGTTAATCCCTTTTTCATTTTTCGCAGCCTCCTAAGATTTATTGTAATCTTAGGATACTACTTTGTTTGAGATTGGCGGTCGCTTCGGAAGCGACATATTAATTTTGAGATGCAAAGCCCCCATATCAGGGTTCAAATTTTTCATGCATTATCCCCTCAGCCAATCCAAAGTAAAATCCGCTGATCAGCCTCCTCCCAACAACGGCTGATCGTACTCGAAGAGCACTTCATTGATCTCGAAAATATCGTACTTGCCGTTGGCAATAAAATATTCCACGATAACATCAAATTTGACAGCGTGGGAGAGGGCATAACCTGCCCGCCTCAAAAAAGCGTCAGTTTCATCGAGTGACAGTTTGAGTGCCACAGCAAGGGCAACAGCTGTACGTTTACTTGGCATATAGCCTTTGTTGCTCCTGATTTTGGAGAATAATTTGCGGTCCAGATTGGCACGTTTGTAAACCTCGACATCTGTCATCCCTTTGGCATCGATAAGCCTCAAAAGCATCTGGGAGAATGGCTCATCAAGATTACCGACTAAATCATCAAGCGGGGCAGGTGCACCAACAGGGGCGAGCATATTTTTAAGAAGAGGCTTATTGTATTTAACAGCATCCTCATCTGCTTCAAATATAGCCAGGCGTTCTGCATCAAGCAGCTTCCGCCGCTTTATCTCATGTTTGTCAACGTAATGCTCATCTATGTAGCTTTCGACTGCACCGAGCAGTTCACGACTTATTATAAATGACGATTTATCAAACACTGCAAGTGTTACATCAATATCGTGGTCGATAAGAAAATCCTGAATTGCCGAAACAGCTACTTTAAGAGCCTCGTCTTTTGGGTATCCGTAAATCCCGCTTGAAATCAGCGGGAACGCAATACTCTCACATTTATTTTCGATGGCAAGCCGGAGCGACTCCATATAGGCGGAGCGCAGGAGTTTTTCACTCTGTTCGGCATTCTGCTTTCTGTAAACAGGGCCAGCAGTGTGAATGACAAACTTAGCAGGCAGGTCGAAGCCCGGCGTAATAACCGCCTCACCCGTCCTGATCGGTGCCAGCTTGTCACAGGCAGCCTGAAGTCTGGCCGCTCCCGCTGCTTTGAAGATAGCTCCGCAAACTCCACCACCCATTTGCAGTTCGGTGTTGGCAGCATTGACTATGGCGTCAACTTTCATCTTTGTTATGTCCTGACGGACGATGGTAAATGGCATTAGGATTCACCTCCGGCAAAATGTCCAGTTAAATATGGATGCTCTCCGGGGCACCTCAGTCGATCAGACCGACCTCCCTGGCAATATCCCTGTCAACTGCACTGCTGTCGATCAGTTTCTGCACCAGGGTCCCGCCGTTTTTAAGCCGCATTTTCAGGCCCAAATAGCTCACCTTCGCCAGGTGATCCCTGTAAAATGTGTGTTTTGTAAGCTCGTTATAATCGGCTTCGCTAAGTAAAGACATCTGCCTGCCAAACTCCAGGGATCGGTTCCATACAAAATCACCGTTACTGTCGCTGTATCCCAGGGCTCTCAGAAGGAATGTAAAATAGCTGTTTGCGTTGATGGCATCAGATGGACTAAAGGTGTTGGGACCTGTACCTTTGGTCAGTCCATAGTGGTATAAATATCCGACATAGTCGTTGCCCCAGGCGGGCACATCAGTGAAGGGATGCTCATAATGCCTCTCAAGTGCTTCTTTTTCGCCGCCCAGCAACCTGACGAACATGACGGAGGCTTCGAGCCGTGTCGGCATCCGTTCCAGCGCAAAACCGTCTCCGGTTCCCCTGAAGACATCGATTTTCGACAGCCTGATTGCATAATCCTCGTATTTCACGACATAGGGCTTAAGCGATTCGAGTGCGTCGATATCCTTTTGATCCGGTTTGAATTTGATGACATAACCGGTATCATCCGTATAGCTCCTCCCAGGGCGCTGACCGACCAGAATAAAGCCGCCGTCCGGAGTAGCCGCGAGAGATTCGCAGAAAAACTTGTCCGGAATACCTTCTTTCCATAGTAACTTTCCGTCCTTGCTGAACCTTAAGACAGCAATATCAGTAAAATTGCTTACTCTTCCGGTCATTACATAATCGCCGCCGGGCATTTGAATAATGTGCTGGGGTCTGAAAATCACATCCTCGCCATAATATCGTTCCCATATGATTTTACCGTTCTCATCAATTATGAAGAGCCAGTTCTTGAAGGAAGGATCTTTATTGGTGACATCACCATCCGTTGAATTGGTTGCTGCGGCAAGTATGACACCGCCGTCGCAGGGGGCAGCACCAGACAAACCATCGATTTCACTGCCGCCATAAGTCCTGTTCCACAGTTCCTTGCCGTTTTTATCGACCTTGACCACCCACACGTCGATACTGCCATGGTGTTTTATGCCGGATCCCTCCAAATCAGAAAGGGATTCACCCAGAAGCATATATCCACCGTCTTTGGTTGCGGTCACTTTTATCAACGATTCGCCTCCACCGGGGCCATATACGTAAGCCCATTGCTTATTGCCGTTGGCATCCAGTTTCAGGGCAAAGTAACGATGGAAAAGCAAATGAAGGATCATACCGCCTGAGACTTCACCTTTCGTTGAGTTGGATTCACCGGCAACAAGACATCCGCCGTCATCGGTTGGGATGATATCGATCGGTACTGTATTCTTGTCGCCACCGAATTCCCTTTCCCACTTTACGTTCCCGTTTTTATCCAGCTTCATAACGCGTGTATTGGTTTTTCGTTTAAGTCCGCCTTCTTCGTCCTTATCAAAAACATCATGCGAAATTGCCAGGAAGATCCCGCCATCCCCGGCTTCTGTAATTGCCGAGACAAAAGCGGATTCTGATATGTAGGAATAATTTTTTACGTCCGGATAGCAAAGTTTGGACCACAGGATTTTACCATCCGGTGTCATTTTGATGACAATGGGGTCGTAGATCATAAATCCTTTTGTTTCTACCTGGCCCGCAATCAGGATATTTCCATCACTCGTAGAAGTGGCAGCATATATGCGCTCCACATCGAGGCTTTGCAGATAACCTGCTTCCCATTCAACTAAATCCGGATTCTCATATGAAGCGGCCAGAACGATGTTCCCCTGGAAGAGAAGGAACAAGGCTAGAAGGAAACAAAACCTTTTTTTCATTTCACAATTCCTCCATATCAATATTTATTGCAGAATAACGACTTGCCTGCTGATCCCCGGGTAAGCTCCAGGGCTTTCTCCGTATATAATTTAGTCACGGATTTATCTTAAATATTAGCAGGATATATACAATATGGCAAGGATTGAGACTGCACCAGGCCAAAATGCACGTCGTAAGGACCGCATGGCACAATATGTGAGCTTAAAGCAAGAGAGGCATATTTGTATCAACATCGCTTTTGAACAGACTGTATGGCGCAGAAGATCAATGCGGCGGATACCAGGGGTTTTATAAGAATTCGTCTGTTTTATGGGTTTTCAGAGATCGGGGAGGTTATTAGTATACAGGCTGATTTGGGAGTAGCTACGCAATCACCTTTATTCAATAAAATTCATGAGCGGCAGAACAAGCGGAGGCATATTGGCCTCAACAGTCATTAGTGTCACAATGGGTCTCAGGTAACTGAATAGCACAGCCGGGGCATTTTGCCTCAACATGGCTTCCAGTCGTACTGTATCTTTATCCAGCACATCATCCCATGCAAAGCAGCCCTGTATTTCGATATCCAGTTTAAATGGAACAACAGACAGTTCTTTTGAAGTGAATACTCCCACTTTTAGTACAACAATTGATTCTTTTTCCTGCTCATCAGCACTTTTTTGAACAAGTATATTATTATCGATCTCAAGAGTTACTTCTTTTTCAAATATATAGTCTTTGTTAACATCAAGTTTAATTTTAGTGATCTGTGGCTTTCCAACTAACTGAAAATTGCTTTCCTTCATAATAAAATACCTTCCTATATTGATAATAATGGTTCGACCTTGCCTCTGTTTTTATCTGTTGAGTGTTCCCTCAAAAAAGAAGTCAGGCGTTTATTGCTATACATATTTCTGTTGCAAATTTCAGTACAAGTTCTTTCTGAATGAATTACCGAAATGCTTACAACATTATTGATCTCTGTTAGCTTATACATAGAACTTCTCTTCTTTTTTACATATTGCTCATATGCGGCTTTATAATACTTGCTGAACGATTTTTCAGATATTCTGTCTTTGGCCCTGTTGAGCATTTCTAAGAACCACTGTGGATCCGAGTCTATTTTTCTCAAAATGTCATCATGTGCACGATCCTGAACCTGGTGGTTTTCGTATCTGGTTATTGTCGCCTTGCCCCAGTCCAAAATCTCAGAAAGCTCTTTCTGACTAATGTTATATTTTTCGCGAATCTTCCTGATTTCAGCAGATGTTAACAAACCTGATGCCCTTCTGTATGCATCTTTTACTGCCAGACCGTTGGCTTTGATTATTTCTTCAGTTTCAATACACTCATCAGTATTTGAGCAATACTCATAAATTGAATTGAAATTTACTTTTAAGCCGTTAAAAGTCTCACTCTCTACTCTTTCTATAATATCCACAGTATGCTCTTGCATACAACTAAGACAAAACTTGTTTTCACGCCTGAGAATTCTCATTATTCTCCCTCCACTATCCTTGTCTGTAAGGGAAATCACTTTCCTTAAATGGTCTTTCGGCAAAATGGAAAGACATTACGAAAATATAGTCCATCCCTCCAACACCGTTTACATTTAACAATTCTACTCTTATCTTAATATATACATCTTCACCTGGATATTTCTACCAAAAACACGCATTTCAGACCGCTCGGTGAAATTTGTATCCTGGACAGTTTCTATATAGTCATAGTGCCTTAGGCGGGAAAGCTCCCTCTTTAGCACCTTAATTTCATCTTCATCAGGGAACAGATAATGTATGGTGTATCGATTTGTAAATCTTTCATTTCTTTTATCATCAACTTCTCTCTTTTTTTGAAAAACTATTCTGACACGACCGCTATTCAATGCATAGTTAAGGCGTACTAAAAAAGTCCTGATGTCTCCCAGACTCTCAATCCTCTTTTTCTCATGTGGTTCTCCTGATAGCATTGTATCGCCTCAGTCATACACTGTCAATAAAATCGGCATCAATTGATACCATAAATAAAGTAACATTATGTGTATGGCAAGTTATTTTCTAAGGCCATTATTACATATATTGCATTACATGACAACATTTTCATGCTATTTAATACAATAATGAAATGAAATAGATTTTTCAGTAAATAAGCAGTGAAAAAAGCAGAGAAGTGGAGAGAAGCCTCTCAATGACAAAATAATAAAAGTGATAAGTAACGGCCCGAATCACATCTGATCACAAGGAACTGATGTACTTGTCTGTTAACATCAACATAATCATCAGCATTGGAAAAATGCGCAGTCCTTTAATTATTTGCAGTTGATATGTTTCCGCTGCCCGAGCTGTGAAAATATAACACCGCTGAACATCCTGACTCCTGCCTATTCAGCCTTCTCTTTCATCTTTTCAATAAGCCTCAATATACCGGATTCCACCCTGGCAAGATCCTCTTCCTTCGGTACCCCCTCAAACTCCACGGATTCGATGAAATCCCAGTTCATCCTGTTTCTTTCGATTATTTCCTTCAATTCATTTTCTGCACCGCCGGACCATCCGTATGAGCCGAACCTGAATGCCGCCTTGCCTGTGATCCTTTTCCTGCCAGCCTCACTCAGAGCCGCTGCGACCGGCGGGAACAGCTTGTACTCATAAGTAGGGGCTGCGATGATTATCCCTGCCGCCCTGAAAACACTTGCAACGATTTCGCTGTCGCCTGCTCTTGCCGCTTCCAGCTTGCTGTATCTGATACCTCCCCGCTTAAGCACTTTTTCGGCATGACCGAGCGCCTTTGCAGTCATTCCGTACATGGACCCCCACAATATGGTGATTTCATTTTTCCCGGCACCTTCAGCATACCTGGTGAACCTGGCATAATCATCGATTATCTTCTGTGGGTTTTCCCTGTAAACCGGGCCATGGCCGGGTGCTATCGTTTTTATATCCAGCGTTTTTGCCTTCTCTATAGCCTTTTTCACGCTGGCCGTAAAAGTACCCATTACGTTGGAATAGTACCTTATCCCTTCTGACTCAAAGAAATTCTCCTCTTCGGGCGTCAGTTCATCATCGAAGCAATGTTCTTCCATCCTGCCGAACGCGCCAAACATGTCGCATGAGAAGAGCGTTTTGGTCCCCGTCTCATAGGTGTACATGGTGTCCGGCCAGTGTACGTTCGGCACCGGATGGAAACTCAGCACCTTGCCTTTCCCGAGGTCCAGGGCGTCTCCCTCCTTCACGATCCTTACTTTGTCTTCACCATAGAATGAAGAGACCATCTTTGCTGCCTTGTCAGTGCATATTATCACAAAGTCATCCTTGATTTTTCTGAAGTTTGAAATCCAGCCGGAGTGGTCCGGTTCCATGTGATTGACGATCAGATAGTCGATGCTGCGAGGGTCGACTCCAATTTCCTCCAGGTTTTTGTAGAGAGTTTCCGGTACACCGTCCCATCCTATCACGCCGTCGATTATTGCAGTCTTTTCTCCCCGGACTATATATGAATTGAGAGTCACCCCGTTCATAATATCCCACATTCCCTCAAACAGTATCTCATCAACGTTCATGGTCAGCATATGTATCCCATCGGCGATTTTTATTTTTCTCATACCGTACCCTCCTGTGTAAGCAAAATTCTTTACCTAAAATACCTGATCTTTTTGGGTATGCAAAATCCGCATCCTTATCTCCTGAATAAACTATTGGCCGGTCTATATATAGAATAATTTAAAGCCGCTTGAAAGACAACAGCATATATACAGAAAAATCACACGCAGGTTGATTCATTCAGGGACAGTAAATCCGGTATCAAGTGTATTGGCATTGGTATTAGCATTAGTCATATCTTTAGCTTTAGCCTTGGCCCTGGCTTCTGCTTTAGCTTTAGTTTTGGCTTAGCTTTTGTCTTGACCTTAGCTTTAACTTTTACTTTTACTTTAGCTTTTGCGTGAGCCGATCCGCTTTTTGTGCTAATATAAAATTAATTCTATGAAATTATTTAAGGATGTGTCGGTGTCATGGGTTTTCAGAATAAGACCGTAATCGTTACAGGAGCCGGAAACGGGATCGGCAGAGGGATCGCCCTGCTCTATGCAGAAAAAGGGGAAAGTGTCGTAGTTGCGGACATAGATGCGGCAGCAGGAGCCCGTATTGTCGCCGATATTAAGGAAAAAAGCGGAGATGCGATGTTTGTACAGACAGATGTAAGATCAGAGTCTGATATAGTCCGGCTGATGGAAGCAGCCAACCAGGCATACGGTCATATCGATATCCTGATCAACAATGCAGGAATATCAGTTTTCAGGCCAGTTTTCGAATTGTCAGCGGAAGAATGGGACAACATCATAAATACCAACCTGAGAAGCGCCTTCCTGTGCTCGCGCGAAGCAGCAAAATATATGCAGAAGAACAAAGACGGCGGAGGCATTGTCAATATCGCCTCAACCAGGGCCATCATGTCCGAGCCGAACTCAGAAGCATATGCAGCTTCCAAGGGCGGGATCGTCGCTCTTACGCATGCGCTCGCGGCTTCACTGGGCCAATACGGGATCACCGTCAACGCGATTTCCCCTGGCTGGATCGAAACAGGAGATTACTCAAAATTGGAAGAGACAGACCATGAACAGCACCTGTCGGGACGCGTGGGAAAGCCGGACGATATTGCACGTGCCTGCGTTTTTTTGACGGACAGGGAGAATAATTTCGTTACAGGCATCAACCTGGTCGTGGATGGCGGAATGACGAGAAAGATGATTTATGAGGAGTAAGATTTATACAGCAAAATCCTGTTGCATCATCAGTATGAAAGTTTGCATAGTTGTCAAATCCAGCCCTGTTCTTTCCAGTAAACGGCATCCCTGGGCGTGCCGAGTCCTGACTTCTGTATGTTGCCCATCATTCTGAATAGGAACTTCTGGCGCAGCCCACGGCGGGACTTCCCATGCTTCTTCCTGGTCTTTTTTGCTATCCTGATTGCTTTACGCCTGATTCTCAACTTCGTCTCTGGTTTCACATCATCCCATTTTGAAGCCGCCACAGCCTGATTGATCCGGTATGTTTTGGGGATCCCCAACCAGAACAACTGCTTCGCGATCTGCTTCGTGGCTATGGACGCACCGGCCCCGGCCGTTGTCGATACCGCTACAGCCACTTTTCTCTGCATCTCGTCCAGCGGGCGATGGCTCATCCATCGATAGGCCATATGGTCGAAAAAGGTTTTCAGTTGACCGGTCATGCCCATGCAATAATTCGGCGTGTCAACGATGAGTATGTCTGCCTGCTCGATTGCCTGTATGATCGGCTTCGTCGGGCCCCGGTGCGGGCATTTTTCCTCATCATCCAGGATACAGGTAAAACAGCCGATGCAATCCGGTATATCATTTACATAAAACTCATTGCACTCATCGCCCTCGGAAGCAAGAGAGTCCAGCAACAACCGGGTCGTGTTCCATGTACTGCCGTGGTGCTTTTGTCCGTGCAGAACAGCGATTTTCATACATTTACCTCCTGACATACAGCCTTGAAAACTGGCTGACGTGCTTTTTCAATGTTTGCAGTATTTCTCCCTCCCGGCTTTCATCATAACTCACAAGCAGCAGAAATATGGGTGAATAGAAATGTAATGCGATTGTGCCGGGGTCGGCATCAATGAACTTCCCCTGCTCTGCAAGTGCCTGAAATAGACCGGTTTGAAACTCCAATACAGTGTCGATGAACATGTTCCTGAAGGCATCTCCTGCAGCAGAATCACGATACTGTTCGGCCGTGATCATCCTGCGGAATGGCGCGGCAAACTCATCTTTTGCAAAGTATAGAAAAATCCCCACTGCGATCTCCTGCAGCCGCTCCTCAGTTATTCCAATATAATTCATGGCTGCTTCCCCGGGGTCCCCGTCGGGGATATTGAGAGCTTCGATTATTTTCACATAACGGTTCTCCATTTCCGCAAGCAGGCAGTTAAAAATATCTTCCTTGCCTGAAAAGTGATTATATATCGAGGCCGCCCTGATGCCGACTTCGCTCGCCAGGTCGCGCATCGAAACGCCTTCATAGCCCCGTTCGGAAAACAGCCGTAAAGCCGCATGGAGTATCAGTTCTCTGGTTGTCATAAACCCCCTCCCATCGTAGGGCAATAATAAAACTAACAATCGTTAGTCTTATTATAACTAACACTTGTTAGTTTTTCAATACTTCTGGAAAAATTTTTATCACAGCTCTTAAAAATTTCTTTTTACCTATCTTAATGACATCTGAATTTACCAGGATCCGATTTAAATCATGTTCATTAATCTTCTCACCATTGATCCGGACTCCTCCCTGTCTTACCAGGCGGATAAATTCACTCCTGCTTTTTACTGATTCCAGCTTTATCAGCTGAGGAATAACATAATTAACTGTATCCGTATCTATATCTGCAAGCAAAGAAGGTATGTTATCGGGAACAGCCTTTTTACTGAACGCAGCGTCATAGTAAGCCATGGCCTTTTCTACTTCCTTCTGAGAATGATACTCATCCACGCATTGATGAACGCCTTTCAAAATGATTTTTAATTGCTCATTTGGCGCTAGCATTCAAAATCCTCCTCCATTTCATATTAAAAAAACTCCCGCCCTTCTGTTCAAAAGGACGAGAGTTTGTCTCGTGTTACCACCTAATTTTATAGGTAACTCGCATTACCTGTCTCACAGAGTACAACAGCCATAGCGATACCCTTGCACCTGATAACGGTGTGCTCTCCGTCGTAGCCTGCTATATATCTTTCGGTCCGCGACTCCAGGAGGTATTCACATTTTCTATCCATGAGCCTCTCATCGACCGGCATCTTTCTGTTTGAAATCAAAAATGCTACTATTTCATTTCACCGTCTTTATTATTATCCCAAAATTTTGCCTATGCATGTCCCCGTGTGCGCATTTTGCACTTAAGCCCTGACGCTAGCGCAGATTCTATCTCAATTTATCTTTTTTTTCGTGTCAGGATTATTCCTGCAATCCCCCCTACAAGGATAATAGGTGCTATTCTGAAGAACAACCATTCAAATGCATGATAAGTTACTCCAACTACTGCAGTTTCAGGATCACTATAGTTCCATCCTAAGTAAGGGCTGCCTGCAGCAATCAATGTGGCAGAACTTATCACTATGGCAGCACACAGTACTATAAAAAGCCAATGAATTGCTTTTCTCCTCGATTCCTTCTTTTGAGCTAATTGCAGGTTAACAACCTCAAGTTTTTCAGAAATAGCCTTTAAGTCATGAGCCTTCTGTTCCACAATATTTTCTCCAAGCAAAGTACTAACTGGCGTTTCGAGCGCCTCTGACATAGCAATTAGCAAATCCGAATCCGGAACCGATAATCCCTGCTCCCATTTAGAAATTGTTTGCCTTACCACATTCAATTTGACGGCAAGTTCTTCCTGAGAAAGTCCCTTTGATTTTCTGATTGCTTTTATGTTTTCACTTAACACTAGAAAAACTCCCTTCTATAATGCGTCGATAAAAGTGAGCAAAAGTCGATAAAGGACTAAAACGCATTACTACCTTTCTTAAAGTTGTTACTGCAATTCTACCTGTTGCTACCCGTTGCCACAAGCAACGTATATTAACATTCCTTACTTTACTCTAAAGATAAAAAGACAAGGTTCCCACCAATATAATGCACACATAAATCGCAACGGTGTCTGCAACTGGAATAGATCGCATTCTCTTTCGGAAAGGCTTCCGGCTGGGTCTTTTTCTTAATCAAAACAAGCTGTTTAAAGCTTAAGCATGTATAAATCATCAACGGAAATAAACATCAAACAATGTTACATCCATGCTGTCAGGCTATATACAACCATTATGTCAGCTTAATCTAAGAAATCAATACTGACCACACAACCTTAACTTTTGCAAAAGCATCTGAATCGACCACTCACAAACTACCAACATCTATATTGACCAGTTATAAAGCATCTACCCGGTGGATTTAGCTTGTCAAATTATCTGTTTTTCTTGTTGACTTTCCCAAACCTCAACTTTGTTGCGGCCATATTCCTTTGCCTTGTATAATGCTCTGTCCGCTGCGTCAATAAGTTCATTAGGCTCTATCTCTTTGTCAGGAATAACTGATGCCACACCCCCATCTCCCAGCATATATTTTACACTAGTTATCAAACATTTCTAACCTGTTATTTAAATGAACACATTATTTAAATGAGCACAGAGAAAAATATCGTATCCACGTGCCCTTTACTTGCTATCGGAATGATTGGACAGCACAGTTACCGGCACCTGATCGCTTTGGCGATCCGTTTAAATGGTATGGAACATCTTTTTCAATTCGCTTTTGATATTGCCGCGCATAGTTTTCATGCAGGCTGCAAGAACGGCGAAGGATAGTATGCCGGTTACAGGGATCTGCCAACTGACGGTTTCCTTCGAAATTATCATCAGCACTGCCGATGTGATCAGTGAAAGCACTGACAGCAGTATCACAGGCAACAGGTTGCGCCTTTGCCGCTCAAAATCCGTATACAGCAGAAGACAGACTGCGATCAGCGATCCGAAACAAATTATTGAAACAACGTTTGACACCCATCCGGATGTAATAAAAACGTCGATCAGTACCAGCATGACACAGCTTTGCACAATCGCCTTGGTAAACTGGCTGATACGATTATATTCGATCATATCCGGAGAAACGAACATCGTCCAGATCATAAAGAGCGCCCAGATCACGATGACACTCCATGCCTTCCCGCCTGACCAGGCGTTTAACGCCGCGCACAGCAGCGCAGAAAGCAGAAATATGTCCTTTGTTATACCGATGATTATACTGCGGTGGCTTTTTCTCTTTTGCGGTTTCGGATATGTTTTATTAATCTGCAATGAGCTCACTCCCTTCAACGACCGGGATCAGGCCGTCCCGGCAAAGAAGTTCATACAGTGCTTCTTCAAATGATGGATCTGCCGTATTCTTGGATACTGACAGCGTTGCAGTATTCCCGAAAGTCACCATCGCACAACTCGTACGGTTAGTGATCGCTGCTCCCAGGACAAAGTCCATACTGTCTATTCGTCCGGCAATTTCCGGCGGCAATGATACCACGCCGAGGTTAGAAAGCGTGTTGCTGAAACCCCTGTCCCCTATAAAGCCATATACCAGCCT
>Ga0208823_1001986_pt1 | contig 15634 bp, 13 predicted proteins | sample AD_UKC075_MetaG_FD_184440 | JGI IMG/M metagenome (GOLD analysis project Ga0208823, IMG submission 184440) | Active sludge microbial communities of municipal wastewater-treating anaerobic digesters from USA - AD_UKC075_MetaG (SPAdes) (version 2) | ecosystem: Engineered > Bioreactor > Anaerobic >... | reverse complement strand
CCGAGCACGACGTCGTCGTCGTCCACAGCGCGCCGACCGCCGGGGACGTCATCTTCGGCGGCGAGTTGCGCATGCTCGCCCGGACCGGCCGCATCCGGCTCGTCGAGATTCACACCCGCGACGACGGACGCCTGGACCCGGCCCGGCTGACCGGCCTCGTCGGCAACATCACCGACCGGTCCACCTGGGCCTGCGGACCGGAAACGTTCCTCACGGCGATCGAAAGCCACTGGGCGGCAGCGGGTATCACCCACCGGCTGCGCACCGAGCGGTTCCGGCCCGCGCCCGTCGCCACCGGCGAGGGGGGCACGGTCACGTTCTCGGCCACCGGTACCAGCGTCGAAACCGACGGCACCCGAAGCCTGCTGGAGTCCGGCGAATCCGCGGGTGTGCTGATGCCCTCGGGGTGCCGCATGGGCATCTGCTTCGGCTGCGTCGCGCCGCTGCGGCGCGGTGCGGTGCGCGACCTGCGCAACGGCACCCTGACCACCGCCACCGATGACGGTGACGGCGTGGTGATCCAGACCTGCGTCTCCGCGGCGGCGGGCGACTGCGACGTCGCTCTCTAGAAAGGACATCCCCCATGACTGCCCTGCAGAACCTCACCCCGAACCCGATCGCGCACCTCACCGATGCCGACATCGAGAACCTCGGCGCTGAACTCGACGCCATCCGCGAGCAGGTCCTCACCAGCCGCGGCCAGCGGGACGCCGACTACATCCGGTCGGTCATCACCGCCCAGCGCCGCCTTGAACTCGGCAGCCGCGCAATCCTGCTGTTCTCCCTGTTTCCGCCCGCCTGGTTGATCGGCACGCTCGGTCTGTCGATCTCCAAGATCGTCGAGAACATGGAGATCGGTCACAACGTCATGCACGGGCAGTGGGACTGGATGCGCGATCCGGCGATCCACTCCACCACCTGGGAGTGGGACAACGCCTCACCGGCGGATCTGTGGAAGCACTCCCACAACGAGCTGCATCACACCTACACCAATGTCCTGGGTAAGGACCACGATCTGGGCTACGGCATCATGCGGGTCGACGAGGACCAGCCCTGGAGCCCGTTCCTGCTGTTCCAGCCGCTGACCAACCTCGTCAACGCCTGCTTCTTCGAGTACGGCATCGCCCTCTACGACCTCGAGATCGGCAAATACCTCAAGGGCCGCTCCGACAAGGCCGACTTCCGCGCCAAGGTCACCAAGGTCCTGGCCAAGGTCCGCCGCCAGGCCACCCGCGACTACGTCCTGCACCCGCTGCTGTCCGGGCCGTCGGCGCTGACCACCCTGACCGCCAACATGACGGCCAATCTGGTCCGCAATCTGTGGACCCACGCGGTGATCATGTGCGGGCACTTCCCCGAGGGCGTGCAGACCTATGCCAAGACGTCCATCGCGGGCGAGACCCGGGCGCAGTGGTATCTGCGGCAGATGCTCGGTTCGGCCAATATCTCCGGCAGTCCGGCCATGCACTTCATGACCGGCAACCTGTCATTCCAGATCGAACACCACCTCTTCCCCGATCTGCCCAGCAATCGCTACCAGGAGATCGCACCGAAGGTGCAGGAGGTGTTCGAGCGCTACGGTCTGACGTACACAACCGGCAGCCTGCCCCGTCAGGTGGCGTCAGCCTGGAAGAAGATCATCCGGCTGTCGCTGCCCAACAAGCCCACACCGGCCCCCGGCGAGCCCGCGAGTTCTACTGGCCCGCGTTGCGAACCAGTTCAATCGCGTACTGGGTGACGAACTGCCCCGCCGGCGGCTGTCCGCGGTTGCAGCTTCCGTCGGACTCGCCGACCCGCTTGACCCACAGGTAGGCGTCGGCGTGCGCGCCGGCGGTGTCGGTGGTCGGCGGGACGCCCAGCGCCCGGCCGGCGGGATTGCACCAACTCAGTGGTGAATCCTCGATGGGGCCCGCGCCGTTGCGAGAGGTGTCGATGACGTAGTGCGACCCGCCCGTCATCGCCGACACCGCTTCGCCGTAGGCGATCTGCTCTTCGGTGGTGTAGTAGTTCGTGGTGTTGAGGCTGAAGCCCCGCACGCGACTCACGCCGACCTCGTTCAGTCCGGCAGCGAGTTTCTCCGCGCTGATCCACCGGGAGTGCCCACCGTCGATGTACACGACGGCCGCAGGGTCACGGGACAGCGCGTCGACCGCGTAGCTGAGCAGCGCGAAGCGCTCCGCCCGCTGATCGGGCGACAGGCAGTCGGCCATCGCGATGGCGTCGGGTTCGAGAATGATCGCGGCCGGCAGCGAACCCAGGCCGGTGGCGATCGCGTCGATCCACTGCCGGTAGCCCGCGCCGGAGCCGAACCCACCCGCCGCGAAACTGCCGCAGTCCCGGTTCGGAATCGCGTAAATCGCGAACACGGGCATGGCACCGGCGGCCTGCGCGGCACCCGCGTACCGGGACACCGTGTTGCCGACCGTGCCGGCCGGGAAGGCGTGGTCGAGCCAGTACGCCTGCGGTGTGTTGGCGATCGTCGTCAACTCCGGACTGGGCGGGTTGGCGTTCTTGGCCGCGCGCATGGCCAACGAGATCGGATCCACGTAGAACGGCCGCCCTGCCAGCGGGTTCGAGTCGTCGGTCAGACGGACCTGCAGGGCGCGGTCGGTCTGGACCGGGCCGACCAGGGCCCCGACGCACATGACAGCGGCCACCAGAGAGAACGGACGCACCCAGCGAGCGACGGCACCGGCAATTGAGGTAAGCACTCCCAGAAAGTAACGCCGGTCACGGTTCAGCGCCAATTGCCCCGGGGTCTTGACGGATTGCATACTTGTTGCTAACGGCCGCCGGTAAGTCGAGCGGAGTGCCGCTCAGCCGAATAGGCTCTGCTCACATGCGGTTACGGGAGGAGCCACCCCTCCACGGTCTGCCTGCCATCGTCCTCGCCGACGGTTGTTTCGCCGAACCGGAGGGCAAGGTTGCCCACGGCCTGATTCGCGACGGTGACCGGTTCGCGGTCCGGGTGGTGGTCGACCACACCCTGGCCGGCCGCGACGCCGGCGAGGTGCTCGACGGTTCGCCGCGCGGCATCCCGATCGTCACCGACGTGGCCGAAGCGGTCCGCCGCGCGCCGGACGCCGGAGTCGCCGTCGTCGGTCACGCCCCGCACGGCGGGCGACTCACTCCCGACCTGCGCGCCCAGTTGATGGAGTGTGCGGCGGCTGGACTGGACCTGGTCAGCGGGCTGCATGACCATCTGTGCGACGAACCCGAACTGGCCGCACTCGCCGCCGCCAACGGCGCCACCCCCTCGACGTCCGCCGCACACCGCCGGCCCGCCATCTGCGGTTCTGGGACGGTTCGGTCTACGCCGTCCGCGCCCCACGGATCGCGGTCCTCGGCACCGACTGCATTCTCGGCAAGCGCACCACCACCCGGATGCTCACCCGGGATCTCCGGCGCCGAGGCATTCGCGCCGAGATGATCTACACCGGTCAGACCGGCTGGATGCAGGGCGCACGGTACGGCGTCATCTGGGACGCGCTGATCTCCGATTTCACCTCCGGGGAACTCGAGGGCGCCATCGTGGCCTGCGCCGCCGAGGCCGACCCGGAGGTGATGCTCATCGAGGGCCAGGGCGCGATGCGCAACCCGTCCGGCCCGTGCGGGCCGGGTTTGATCCTGTCCGCGGCGGCATCCGGGGTCATCCTCCAGCACGCCCCGCGGCGCACCCATTTCCACGGACTCGAGCACCTTGAGCAGTGCCGCATCCCGGATCTGGTCTCGGAGATCGGCCTGATCGAACGTTTCGGCGCACCCGTGATCGCCGTGACGCTCAACCTGGCCGGGATCGCCGATCAGGACCGGGCGGCGACGATCGAGGAATGCCGCGCGCAGTGCGCCCCGCTACCGGTGGTCGACGTCGTCGGCGACGGGATCGCTGAGCTGACCGACGTGGTCGTCGAGCACCTCCGGGAACCTCGCTGACCTCCCGCAGGTCGTGGCTTCCGGCCTATGTCCTGCTGGTCCTGCTCTGGGGCGGCAGCTACGGCATCACCGACATCGCGCTGACCGGATTCACCCCGACGGGTGTCGCGCTGTGGCGGTCGGTGGTCGGCGCCGGGTTCCTGGCCGCGGTGCTGCTGACCACCGGCGAGGGCTTGCCCCGGCTGGGACAGCGTGGTGTTCTGCGGATTCTTGTGTTGGGTGCGCTGACCACGACCGGCCAGGTCTGTGTAGCCACCGCCCAGCAGCGGATGGCCTGCGGGGTGGTGGCGGTCCTCTGTTCGACGACACCGCTGCTGGCGGTCGCCTTCTACTGGGTGCGCCGCACCCCGATTCCGCCGATGAAGTGGGTGAGCGTCTCCCTGGGCGCGGTCGGCGTGGGCGTGATGCTCGCCCCGGGCGCGCAGGCGGATCATCTCGGCGTCGCGCTGGGACTGCTGGCCGCCGCGCTGTTCGCCCTGGCGGGCATGCTGGCGGCAGCCTTCTTCCCCGACTCCACGTTCAGCGGCACCCAACTCACCGCGGCCCAACTCGCCGTGGGCGCCCTGCTACTCGTCCCCTTCGCGGCGGCCGGCGCCGGCGGGGACGGTCTGCCGTCGTGGCCGCAACCGGGGCCGCTGATCGCCGTGGCAGCCCTGGGCATGTGCGCCGCCGGCGTCGGCAACGTGCTGTTCTGGCGCGTGCTGCGCACGGCCGGGCCGGTTTTCGCGGCCACGACCTACCAGAGCGTCCCGGTGGTGGCCGTCGTGGTGGGCGTTGTCGTCCTCAAGGAGCCCCTGCACGCGGGCGGGATTCTCGGCGGGGCATTGGTACTGGCCGGGTTGTTCCTGCTGCTGCCGATCGTCCGGGCCGCGGGAGCCGAGCAGGACAGCCGAGTCGAGGAGTGCCTCATCGGAGTCCACTGCGAGAACTGCTGCGCGATGCGGGGTTTGGAGACCGTCCGCAAGGAGCATCAGCGCCGGGTGTGCGGCTAGGGCGTCGGTTGGGGCGTCGGTGGGGGCGTCGGGAGCACCGCACCGGGAGTCAGGTACTCGTACCCGGGTGGCGGCGGACCGTCGAGCGGGTAGTAGCCGGGCGGCAGCGCGGGGCGTGCCGCCGGGGCGCCGGCCTCGGCCGGCCCCGGCGCGGGCGCACCCGGGATGGCGGCGGGGCCGCCCATGATCTCGTCGGGCACGAACGCGGGGTTCTTGACCTGGTCCCAGAGGTCCTTCAGGGTTCCGAAGATGCCGCCTCCGTTGTTTCCGGAGCCGTACACCGGGTTCTGGATCTCCGGTATGCCCCCCTCGCTGAGAACCGGCGGGGCGGCCGCCGGACCGGCGGGGGGCACCGTCTGCTGGCGGGGAGTCATCGCGGCACCGTTCGCGACCGGCGCCACCGGGTAGGTGACCACCGGGGGCGGCGGGGCCGGCACCACGAAGGGATCCACCGGTTCGGCTCCGGCCGGCCCGGCGAACGCGACGAGGGCGCCCAGACCCGCGGCACCGGCGAGAACAGCCGGCAGGCGGCCGCGGTAGCTCATGGCGGATAACTTTACGGGCGCTCGTCGTCTCAGGCCACGCCCACTGATTCGCGCTGCGCGGTTCGTGCCGGGCCGGTCCGGCACATTAGTGTGCTGTGGTCGGCCTCCTCTGGTCGGCCTAAGACGGGCCCCAGTGAAGCGGCCGGCAGGACAGTTGGGTGAATCAATGACCGCAGCATCAGAGGCGCCGGCGCTCGAAGCCCGGGTCGGCCACTACTACCGGATGGACGGCACCTATCTCGTCGGCCGGGAGAAGGTCCGCGAGTACGCCCGCGCGGTGCAGGACTATCACCCCGCGCACTGGGATGTCGACGCCGCGGCGGCGCTGGGCTACTCGGGTCTGGTCGCGCCGCTGACGTTCACCTCGACCCCCGGGATGTCCTGCAACCGCCGGATGTTCGAGTCGGTCGTCGTCGGTTACGACACCTACGTGCAGACCGAGGAGGTCTTCGAACAGCACCGTCCGATCGTCGCCGGCGACGAACTGACCATCGACGTCGAGTTGACCTCGGTGCGCCGCATCGCCGGTCGTGACCTGATCACGGTGACCAACACCTTCACCGACGCCAACGGCGAACGGGTGCACACGCTGCACACGACCGTCGTCGGGGTGACCGGGGAGGACATCAACCCCGAGGTCAAGGCCGCCGTCCAGAAGGCGATGATGCACGACGTCGACATCATGAGCATCGACGGGTCCGATGCGGTCTACGAGAAGACGGTGCGGCCCGAAGGGGAGGTCCGCATCGCCCAGGACACCGCCCGCACGCCGGGGACGCCGTCGTTCGACGACCTGCGGGTCGGCGACGAACTGGCGGTGCACCACACCCGGCTGTCCCGCGGGGACCTGGTCAACTACGCGGGCGTGGCCGGGGACGCCAACCCGATCCACTGGGATGAGGACATCGCCAAACTCGCCGGGCTCCCCGATGTGATCGCCCACGGCATGCTCACCATGGGCCTGGGTGCCGGCTTCGTCTCGGCGTGGTCCGGTGACCCGGGCGCGGTCACCCGCTACGCGGTCCGACTCTCGGCGCCCGCGATCGTCTCGGCGGCCGAGGGGGCCGACATCGAATTCAGCGGGAAGGTCAAGTCGTTGGACGCCGAGACCCGCACCGGTGTGGTCCTGGTGTCGGCGAAATCGGACGGCCGCAAGATCTTCGGCCTGGCGACCTTGGATATCCGCTTCCCGTGATCGGGCTTCCCGGATCGGTTGGCCCCGGAATCAGCCCCGCGGCCACACGATGATCGGGACCTCGAGCGCCCGCACGATCTTGCTCGCGGACTGACCGAGGAAAAGCCGCTTCGGCTGCGCCAGTCGGCTCGACCCGATCAGCACCACCTCGCTGTCGGTGAAGTCCAGGCTCGCGACCGCGTCCTCGAACGACTCCCCGTCGCCCACAACGCTTGTCACGGTGGCACCGGCGGGCAGTCCGGCGACCGCCCGGTCGACCAGGGCACCGGCGTGTTCCTCCGCGAGGCGGGCCCACTCCTGCCGCCGATCCTCGCGCCCGCCCTCGCCCACCGCGACGAGCGACATAAGCCGGAGCGGAACCTGCCACTCCGCGGCCAGCGTGATCGCGGCATCGAGCAGAGCCTCGTTGCCCGGACGCGTTCCGATGGCACAGGTGATGCGGGTGACTCCGGGTTGGCTCTCGTAGTGCGACGGTGCCAGCGCGACCGGCACCTCGGAGGCGTGCAGCAGGGCGTCGGCAAGGCTCCCCATTCCGAACCGGCCGCTGCGGACGCGGTGGTGGGTACCCACGACGATCAGACCGGCCGCCCCGCGATCGGGATCGGTCGCCGCGTCGAGCAACCCCTCGGTGATCGAATCCGCCCGGCGCACAATGCCTTCCGCCTGCACACCCTCCGGCACGCGCGCGAGACCGTCGGCGAGCCACTCCCGGCCCTGCGCCTCGACCTCGGCGTTGAACGCCTCGTCGGGCGAGTAGCGGTGGAAGGTGGGGGCATCACTGGGAAGCACCGTCACCAGGTCGAGTGTGGCCCCCGATGACCGGGCGAGGGTCGCCGCGAGGTTGAGACCATCCAATCCGCGCTGGCGGGGCCCGTATCCGACGACATACCTCATGGATCGTGACGCTAACACGGGTCATCCACCCTGGCGGGCGACTGGTTGAGGTTCTTCCGCAGCACAAGACCGACAATCCGGGCCGTCATGTGATAAGCCACGAGGAACGGATTGAGAGGGTTTGACGATGGCGACTGCACGATGACTCAGGTGGCCCCCGGGCCGGCGGGCACAACACAGCTGGCCCGCACGCTCGGATTGTGGGCGATAGTCGGTCTCGGCCTGGGCTACATGACGCCGACCGTCATCTTCGACACCTTCGGTATCGTCTCGACGGAGACCGGAAACGTCGTGCCCACCGCCTACGTTTTCGCCCTCGTCGTGATGGTGTTCACCGCGATCAGCTACGGACGGATGACGCGCGTCTTCCCGTCCGCCGGTTCGGCGTACACCTACACCTCCGAGACGATGAGCCCCAATCTCGGGTTCCTGATCGGCTGGGCGGCACTGCTCGACTATCTGCTGCTGCCCCTGGTCAACGCGCTCATCATCCGCAGCTACCTGTACTCGTTCTTCCCTGAAGCACCGGAATGGCTCTGGGTCGTGGTCTACGTCGCGGCCATCACCGCCATGTGCCTGTTCAGCATGACGAACACCTCGCGGGTGAACATGCTGCTGGTGGTGTTCGAGGTCGTGCTGATCGGGGTCTTCCTGATCCTGGCGACCAAGTCTCTGATCGACGGCATGGGCAACGGCACGATCTTCTCCACCCAGCCGTTCTGGCATGGCGACACCCACCTGAATCTGGTGATCACCGGGGCCACCATCGTCGCCTTCTCGTTCATCGGCTTCGACGCGATCACCATGTACACCGAGGAGGCCAAGGACTCCTCCATCGTGCCGAAAGCCATCGTGCTGGCCCTGCTGATCGGCGGCGGCATCTTCTTCGTCTGCGCGTGGTTCAGCCAATCGTTGTTCCCGGACGTCTCCGGCTTCTCCGAGGAGTCGCTGGAGAACAGTTCGCTCCCGGAGATCGCCTTCCTCGTCGGCGGCCATCTGTTCAAGATCGCCCTGACCGCGGCGGCGTTCGCGGCCACGGTGGCCTCCAGCCTCGCCTCGCACGCATCGGTATCCCGACTGCTCTATGTGATGGGCCGGAACAGCCGCGGTCGGATCGGGCGATTCTTCGGATATCTGCATCCGACCTTCCAGACCCCGTCCTACGCCATCGTCTTCGTCGGTCTGGTGTCGCTGTTCGCCATCGCGTTCAACCTCGACTTCGTCGCCTCGCTGATCAACTTCGGCGCGCTGATCGCGTTCACCTTCGTCAACCTGACGGTGATCGTCTACTTCGCCTACCGCCGTCGGCAGGTGCACGGGGCCGGCCAGATCCTCAAGAACATCGTGCTGCCCGGCATCGGGGTCGGGCTCACCGTCATCCTGTGGCTGTACCTCTCGGCCGAGTCGACCCGGTACGGGATGATCTGGTTCGCGATCGGCATCGCCGTGCTGCTGTGGATCACCCGCTTCTTCCGCCGGCCGCTCACCCTCAACATGGGCGAACCGCCCTCCTGACCCGGGAAGGCTGCGAGAGATGTCCAACCACTTCACCGGCCTGAGCCTCGGACCGCCCCTGGGCGACCAACGCCTCGACCTGTGCGACCTGTACGCCTTCCCGTCACCCGCCGACGCGGATCGCACGGTGCTCATCCTCAACGCCAACCCCAATGCCGACGCCCTGCACCCGGACGCGATCTATCGGCTTGCAATCGACAACGACGGCGATCTGCGCAACGACATCGCGTTCAGTTTCGTGTTCTCCGAACCGGAGGGGGACCGCCAGACAGTCGACGTCTACCTCGCCTTCGGTGATGAGGCCGAGTCGCCGGAGGCGGTCGGTGAACTGATCCTGGAAGCGGTCCCGGTGTCGTTCGGCGCGGCGCCCACGATCGCGCACGCCGGGGAGATCGCGTTCTTCGCCGGGGCACGCAGTGACGCCTTCTTCTTCGATTTCGACGGGATCAAGAACCTCTTCGACATCACCGGGGGGCGTAACTTCACCGCACCGCACCTCACCGCACCGGACCAGGGCGGCGAATCGCCGTGGACCGGTGTCGATTCGAACCTCGAAGCCAATGTGTTCTCCATCGCCGTGGAACTCCCGACCGCTCAGCTCGGCGCCGATCCCGACCTGAGGATCTGGGGACGGTGCAGCGTCCGGCGCGGCGACGAACTCGTCCACGTGGACCGCGCCGGTCACCCCTCGGTCAGCAGCTTCTTCAACACCGACGAGACCAAAGAGGAGTACAACGCCTCCGAGCCCGTCGACGACCGCAGGCGGTGGATCGAGCAGTTCATCCATCTGATGGGCCACACCGGCGGCTACAGCCGCGACGAGGCGATCGCGGCCATCGACGCCGAAGGCACGCTCCCCGACATGCTGACCTACAACCCGGCACTTCCGGCCACGTACCCGAACGGCCGGGTGTTCACCGACGACGTCATCGACTACCGGTTGGCGTTTCTCACCAGGGGCGACTGCCCACCGTCGGGACTCGCACCGCACACCGACACCCTGGACGTGTTCCCCTACCTCGGACCGCCGCACGGCCGCGATTAGGGATTCGCCGGTTCGGGTCCCCGGCCCATAGCATCGACTCCGATGGACCAGGACACCGAAATCCGCCCCGCCGTCAACGGGGCGGCAACACAACGCCTTGCGACAGAGGCCGCCCGCCGGCGGACCTTCGCCGTGATCAGCCACCCCGACGCGGGCAAATCGACCTTGACCGAGGCTCTCGCCCTGCATGCCCGGGCGATCACCGAGGCCGGTGCCATCCACGGAAAAGCGGGCCGGCGCGCCACCGTGTCGGACTGGATGGAGATGGAGCAGGCCAGGGGCATCTCGATCACCTCCACTGCGCTGCAGTTCCCCTACCGCTCGCCCGACGGGCAGGACTGCGTCATCAACCTGCTCGACACCCCCGGGCACGCGGACTTCTCCGAGGACACCTACCGGGTGCTCAGCGCCGTCGACTGCGCAGTCATGCTGATCGACGCGGCCAAAGGCCTTGAGCCGCAGACCCTCAAGCTGTTCCAGGTGTGCCGGCACCGCCGCATCCCGATTCTGACGGTGATCAACAAGTGGGACCGGCCCGGCCGGCACGCCCTGGAACTGCTCGACGAGATCTCCGAGCGCATCGGGGTGAAGCCCACCCCGCTCACCTGGCCGGTCGGCATCGCCGGGGACTTCAAGGGCGTGCTGGACCGACGGACCGGCAACTTCATCCGGTTCACCCGCACCGCCGGCGGCGCGACGGCAGCCCCCGAGGAGCACATCTCCCCCGACCGGGCCGAGGACGCCGCCGGAGTGGACTGGGTCAACGCCGCGGAGGAGTGCGAACTGCTCTCGGCCGACGGCGGCGACCACGACCAGGAGACCTTCCTCAGCGGCGAGACGACGCCCGTCCTGTTCACCTCGGCGGCGCTCAACTTCGGGGTGAACCAACTGCTGGACACTCTGGTGCGGATCGCGCCGGCGCCCCGCGGGCAGGTGGACGTCGACGGTGTCCGCCGGCCGGTGGAATCGCCGTTCAGCGCTTTCGTCTTCAAGGTCCAGGCCGGTATGGATTCCGCGCATCGCGACCGGATCGCCTACGCGAGGGTCTGCTCGGGCACCTTCGAACGCGGTGACGTCCTCATCCACGCCGCCACCGGCAAACCCTTCGTCACCAAGTACGCGCAATCGGTGTTCGGCCAGCAGCGCTCCACGCTGGACAGCGCCTGGCCGGGCGATGTGATCGGGCTGGCCAACGCGGCGGCTTTGCGTCCGGGCGACACCCTCTATCACGATGTCCCGGTTCACTTTCCACCGATCCCGAGCTTCTCCCCCGAGCATTTCGCGGTGGCCAGGGGTACCGATCCGAGCAAGCACAAGCAGTTCCGCAAGGGAATCGAACAGTTGGACCAGGAGGGTGTCGTTCAGGTCCTGCGGTCGGATCGGCGCGGCGACCAGGCACCGGTGTTCGCCGCCGTCGGCCCGATGCAGTTCGAGGTGGCCAGCCACCGGATGGCAACCGAGTTCAGTTCCCCGATTTCGCTGGAACCGTTGCCCTACACCGTCGCCCGCGCCATCCACCCCGACGATGTCGCGGCGGCGAGCAAGCAGGTGTCGATGGAGGTACTGACCCGTTCGGACGGTGTCATGCTCGCGCTGTTCACCACGAAGTGGCGGCTGCAGGGCTTCCAGGAGGACAACCCCGACGTGCGGTTGAGCTCGCTGGTGGCCGCGGGGGACAACTGATGCGTCGGGGCGGCCGCTAACGCTCGACGACCCGGCCGTTGTCGACCGTCCAGAACCGGTCCAGCCGGACGTTCTGCAGCATCCGGCGGTCGTGGGTCACCAGCAGCAGCGCCCCGTCGTAGGCTTCCAGCGCCTGCTCGAGCTGTTCGATGGCGGGCAGGTCGAGGTGATTCGTCGGTTCGTCCAGAACCAGCACGTTGGTGCCGCGGGCCTGCAGCAGCGCGAGGCCGGCGCGGGTCCGCTCCCCCGGCGAGAGCCCGTCGAGCTCGCGGTCGACGTGATCGGCGCGCAGCCCGAACTTCGCCAGCAGCGTTCGCACCTCGGCCGTCGGCCATGACGGCACCCGCTGCTCGAAGCGGTCGATGAGCCGGCCCGGACCGGAGAAGTCCGCACGCGCCTGGTCGATCTCGCCGATCGCCACATTGGCGCCCAGGCTGGCGCGGCCCTCATCCGGCTGCCGGCGGCCGAGCAAGAGCCGCAGCAGGGTCGACTTACCCGCCCCGTTGGGGCCGGTGATCCCCACCCGTTCACCGGCGTCGAGTTGTAGCGAGACCGGACCGAGGACGAATTCACCCTGTCGCACCACGGCGTTGTCCAGGGTCGCGACCACCGCGCTCGACCGCGGGGCGGCGCCGATGCTGAACTGCAGGGTCCACTCCTTGCGCGGTTCGGCAACCTCCTCCAGTCGGGCGATCCGGCTTTCCATCTGCCGGACCTTCTGCGCCTGCTTCTCACTGGACTCCATGGCGGCGCGCCGCCGGATCTTGTCGTTGTCCGGCGCCTTGCGGATCGCGTTGCGCACACCGTGGCTCGACCATTCCCGTGCGGTGCGTGCCCGGGCCTCCAAATCGGCCTTCTTCCCGGCGAACTCCTCGTATTCTTCGCGCCGGTGCCGACGGGCGACCTCACGTTCCTCGAGGTAGCTCTGGTACCCGCCGCCGAAGACGGTGGTGGTGTTCTGGGCCAGGTCCAGTTCGAGCACCCGGTTCACGCTGCGCGCCAGGAACTCCCGGTCATGGCTCACCAGCACGACACCGCCGCGGAGATCCCGGACGAAGGCCTCCAGTCGGTCCAACCCGTCGAGGTCGAGGTCGTTGGTCGGTTCGTCGAGCAGGACGATGTCGAACCGGGAGAGGATGAGCGCCGCCAGCCCGACCCGGGCCGCCTGACCACCGGACAACGCAGTCATCGGCGTCGAATCCGGTTGCACCGCATCAATACCCAGACCGAGATCTGCCAGCACTGCGGGGATGCGGTCCTCGAGGTCTGCCGCCCCGGTGGCCAGCCAGTGCTCCAGTGCGGCGGCGTAGTCGGGTGCGCTGTCCGGGGCGGAATCGCCGTCATCGGCGAGGGCGTTCGCCGCGGACTCCATGGCCCGGGTCGCCGCGGCGCACCCGGTGCGGCGCGCGATGTATCCGGACACGGTTTCCCCGGGGACCCGCTGGTGCTCCTGCGGCAGCCACCCGATGAAGGCGTCGGCAGGGGCGACGCTGACGGTGCCGTCAAGCGGTTGGAGATCACCGGCCAGGATCCGCAGTAGGGTGCTCTTCCCCGAACCGTTGGCGCCCACGACCCCGATGACGTCACCCGGCGCCACCGTGAGGTCGAGGCCCTCGAAGAGGGTCCGGTGGGCGAATCCACCGGCCAGATTTCTCGCGACGAGCGTTGCGGTCACGGTTCTATTGAAGCCTGCCTAGACTCGCGGCGTGGGAGGGAACCAGTCACCGGAGCCGCCCCGGGAGAGCACCGCCCAGCGCGTGGCCCGAATCGTGCTCGGTGTGCTCATGGCCTTCGCCGGTGTCGGGCATCTGACGTTCGCCCGCACCGAGTTTCAGGCACAGGTACCGACGTGGATGCCGGGGCCGCCCGATGCCACGGTGCTGGCCTCCGGCATCGTCGAGATCGCGCTCGGCGCATCGCTGATTCTGCTGACGAACCGCCGCGTCCTGGTCGGACTGCTGCTGGCGGGATTCTTCGTCGTGATCTTTCCGGGAAACATCGCCCAGTGGGCGCAGCACAGGGACGCCTTCGGACTCGACAGTGACCGGGCGCGGCTCATCCGGTTGTTCTTCCAGCCGGTCCTGATCGCGTGGGCGTTGTGGTCGACCGGCGCGTGGCGGGTGCTCCGCGGAACGATCAGAGGACGAACACCGCCTCCTCCGGGTTCGTCACCCCACTGAACACGCCGAGGACCGATGTGTACCCCGGCCATTGCGGATCCCGGTCGTAGTACAGGACGCCGGTCGACCGCTCGTAGACGAACTGGCTGCTGATGTTGGACAGGCCCCAGCCGAGGAACCAGGCCCGGTCGACGAAGTCGATCCTCGTGCTGGTGGCGCCCAGGGGGAACCGGTCGATCACCGCGATATCGCCGCCCGGGCCGCTGAGGTCGATCAACGGCGCGACACGGGCGTTGGCGAATCCGGCATTGTTGATGACCGTGTCGGTCGCGACGGACCCCGGGACGGTCGGCCGCGTCTTGCGGATCTCCCGCCACGGCCCGGTCTGTTTCACCGAACTGGTGTAGTTCCACACCCCGCCGGGGATCACACTGTCGCTGAGACCGTCCGAGGTGGTGTTGACGTAGATGTCCAACGACACGGCGGTCGGAATGTTGGTGAACTGACCGGCCGTCTCGTCATTGGGGTAGGTGAAAAAGCCGTACACGCCGTTGGCGTTCTGCGTGGTGAAGCCATCGAGAATCGCGGCGGTGCGCAGCGCGATCGGGTAGGGCGTCGATCCCGGCGCCGCCACCGAGTTACGCCAGAAGTCGAAATTGGTCTGTGCGGTGGGATCCTGTGGTTTCGGCGCCGTCGGCGGCTTGGTGAGTTCGGTCCCGTTGTAGGCGTAGGGGTTTACCGTCGAATTGTCCGTGGCCACATAGGACCCGTAGGTGACGAAATTCGAGTAGGAGGCCGGGACCCAACCGGTGACGTCCATAGTGAAGTTGGACTCCGGCTCGTTGGACTGGGCGGTCCACACCTTGTCCGGGCCGATGATCCGTTTCACGGTCGACGGCGGTTGCGGATCCCAGGGGGTGGCGCCGCTCCAGACCAGATCGCCGTAGGGCGCCCCGGCGGCGTTCAACTGACTGACGACGGTGTCGAAGTCGTTGAAGCCGTACAGCTTTCCGTCCACGGCACCCGTCCAGTCGGCCCCATTCAAGGTGAACTTGGTCTGGATGGGCAATGACCATTCGTCGATGTAGGACACGTCGATGGTGTACTCGTAGCCGCCGTTCGCCGAGTAGAGGGCGTACTCCAGGAAGCTGTAGTTCTGGAAGGTGTCCTCCCCCGGGAACCCCGGCGGGTAGAACGGATCGATCCCGCCCGTCGAGGTGACCGGCAGGGTGAACGGCGCGTCTTCGACGATGTAGATCCGGTTTCCGGGGGAGCCGGCCGGCGCGTTGAACACCGCCAGGGTGATCGGTGCGGAGGAGTTCTTCTTGATCTCCACCGGCCCTACCCAGTCCGGCGGCAGCGGCGGCGCCGGCGGGGCAGGCTCGGTCTGCCACGGTGTGTCGGGAATGCTGTAGTTGCCGGTGTTGGTCAGGTTGTAGACCCAGATCGACTTGGTCGTCGAGGTGTTGTGAATGGTGATCGTCGGGGCGTTGGTCGCCGTGGCGGCCGGGGCTTCCGATGCCGATGCTTCCGATGCCTGAGACACCTGCGATGCCTGCGGGGCCGACACCTGCGGGGCCGCGGGCCGCTGGTTCAGCTGCCGGGACGCCCGCGGGGACTCGGCGGCGCGCGGCGGCTTGACCGCCGCCACCGGCTTCACCGCGACGCCTCCGGTCCGCGCCCCCCGCTTGGTGACCTTCGGGGCCGCCGGT
>Ga0208823_1001983_pt1 | contig 15645 bp, 13 predicted proteins | sample AD_UKC075_MetaG_FD_184440 | JGI IMG/M metagenome (GOLD analysis project Ga0208823, IMG submission 184440) | Active sludge microbial communities of municipal wastewater-treating anaerobic digesters from USA - AD_UKC075_MetaG (SPAdes) (version 2) | ecosystem: Engineered > Bioreactor > Anaerobic >... | reverse complement strand
TCCGAGCCCTGGCTCTTGTGCACCGTCATGGCGTAAACGGTCTCGTGCTCCGGCAGGCGGGCCGGAGCGAAGCCGCGCAGCGCGCCATCGTTGCCCAGAAAGAACACCCGAACCCGCTCCGGGTCGATCGGATCGGCCAGGGTGATGCCGATGTCGCCGTTGAACAGGCGCAGGTTGTAATCGTTGCGCACGATCATGACCGGCCGACCGCGATACCAGGTCTGGCGCGGGTCGATCCAGCCCCGCTCGCGCAACACTGCCTCGCACAGGCGATTGAGCGCCTCCACCCCGAACGGCCCCTTGCGTACCGCGCCCAGCAGCCGAAAACGGTTGAACGCCTCGAACACCGCCACCGGCTCGGCATGGGCCTGCACCGCCGCCAGAAAGGGCTGAAAGCCACCGGCAACCGGCTCGGCCAGTTGCTCGACCAGGTCGGCCGGGTCGCCCAACGGATGTGCGGCGATATCCGGATAGCCATCGTCGGCCAGCAAGGCAGCGGCCTCGGTCGCCTGCCCCCGATTCACCGCCCGCGCCAGCGCGCCGATACCACTGCGGGCGTCGAAGCGGAAGCTGTGCCGCAGCAGCACGATGGCATCGCTCAACGGCGACAACGCCTCCCGAACCGGCGGCAGCGTCTCCCCGCTCAGCGCCATCAACCGGGTGCGGAATCCGGCCGAGAATCGTCCGGCCCCGGCGCAGATATCGCCCAGCACCGCCCCCGCCTCCACCGAAGCCAGCTGATCCTTGTCGCCCAACAGGATCAGCCGCGCGGCCGACGGCAGTGCGGCCACGGTCTTGGCCAGCAGCGCCAATCCCACCATCGATACCTCATCGACCACCAGCACATCCACCGGCAGGGGATGATCCGGACCATGGCGGAAATACACCGAATCCGGCCGACCGCCGAGCAAGCGGTGCAACGTGGAGGCGTCCTCGGGAATCAGCGCCGCCTGTTCCGCCGCCAGACCCAAAGCCGGCTTGGCCGCACGAATCGACTCCTGCAGGCGGGCTGCCGCCTTGCCGGTGGGCGCGGCCAGAGCGATGCGTGGCGGCCGCGCCCCAGCCTGGCCAGTCAGCAGGGCCAGGATCTTCAACACCGTGCTGGTCTTGCCAGTGCCGGGTCCGCCGGAGATCACGCAGATCGGCCGCAGTGCCGCTACGACAGCGGCGATTTTCTGCCAGTCCGGCCCCTGCAAGTGCGGATGACGGGGAAACAGTCGCTCGAGATCGGCGCGCAGCCGCCCCTCGTCCACGGTCAGCGTGGCCTCGGCAGCCCGCTGCACCAGCGTATCGGCCAGACGCTGTTCGTATTCCCAATAGCGGTAGAGGTACAGTCGGCCGCGCCGGTCGAGAATCAGCGGTTGACGCTGGCCCGGCCGGCCCACCACCGGACTGACGCGCAACGACTCCAGCCAGTCGCCGATCGGCGGCGGCGCGATCGGTGGCGTCTCTCCCGCCAGAGCATGCCAACGCCGCGCCCACTGGCGCAGATTGACGCAGATGTCGCCCTGGCCGGTGGCGTGGCTGGCCAGCGCCGCCGCCAACGCCAGTTCCGGCGAACCGCCCCCGGCCAGCCGGGCGACGAAGCGGGCGAAATATCGATCCAGTTCGCTCAGCAAGCCGCGTTCGATCAGCGCCGTCAGCGGATCGTGCGAGTTGGCGACTTCGGGCACAGTTGCGTTCATTCGGCTTCTCCCGTCGCCATCAACCGATCCAGCGCCATCACCAGCGCCGGCGCTGGCATATCGTGGAAGACCCCGCCATCCGGCCCCCATGCCGGGTCCATGCCGCGCAGGAACAGGTAATAAACCCCGCCGAAATGGCGCGGGTAGTCGTAACCCGCCACCCGCAGACGCAAGTAGCGATGCAGGGCCACGGTGTAGATCAGGTATTGCAGCAGATAGGACTCGCGGGCCATGGCTTCGGCCAAGGCGGAGCGACGGTAGGCGGCTGGCTCCGCGCCCAGCCAGTTGGATTTGTAGTCGACCAGATAAAAGCGCCCCCCGGCTTCGAACACCAGATCGACATAGCCCTTCATGTAGCCGTGCAGCGGGTTGAATTCCAGGGTCTCGATCAGCTCCCGAAACGGGCCGGCGGCGTAGCCGTGCCGTTCCAGCACCCGGCGCAGGGCGTCGGCGCGCAGATTGGCGAGCGGATAATAGAATTCCATCTCGTTGAGCCGCTGCGCTGTAGTCACCATCGCCAAGCGCAAGCCATCGGCATTCAGCGGGGTCGCCAGTACCCGTTCCACCCAGTCCGCCACAGCCCCGGTCCAGGTCGCCGCATCCAGGCCATGACTGCTCAGGGTGCGTTCGACCAGTTTTTCCAGCGGTTCCCGCTCGTAGTGGGCGAAATCCAAGCGCTCGAACAGCGCGTGCAAACAGCTGCCGGCCCGCGCGCCACGAGGAAAATCGAACACGCTGCGACCGATGGCGCTGCCGATCACCGGTTCGGCATCCTGGCTCGAAACCGCAGCGATCATGTCGTGGTCAGGCGCTTCCACCGTCGTCCCGGCGGTTAGCGCCGTGAAGCTCCCGACCCGCCAGCCGTCGGCCAATGATCCCGTGAATACCCGCGCCTGTGGTGTCGCTTCCACCGCAGCGGGCGGCTGATAACGGCTGCCCGCCTCCTGCGGCAGAGCGGCGATCGCCACCGCCTCCCCCGCAAGCTCGAAAACGGTTTGCAACTCCTCGCGCAACGCCGCATCGCTCATCTGGCCGAAGCGCTCCTCGGTCGCCTGCAACCAGTCCGTGTCCGCCCCCTTGACCGACGGATGGTGCAACAGCCAGGCCGGCGGCGCGGAACCGGCGTCCTTGATCTTGCCCCAGACCAGATAGCAACGTTGCTGGGCACGGGTCAGCGCCACGTAGAACAGGCGCAGATTCTCGGCCATTTCCTCGCGCCGGGCGTGGGCGCGGGCAGGATGCTCCTCACTCGCACCGATGACCAGACAGCTGCGATCCTGCTGCTCCGGGTCATGGTACAGCACGGCGTCGTCACCCTGACCGGCGCGCAGGCGGCCATCCCACAGAAACGGACAGAACACCACCGGATATTCCAGTCCTTTGCTTTTATGAACGGTGACGATCCGCACCAGATTCTCGTCGCTCTCCAGCCGCAGCTGCTGCTCCTCGTCGCCATGGCCCGGAGTGCGGCGACGGTCCTCCAACCATTTGAGCAGCGCGGCCATGCCGGGATGGCTGCGGCTAGCGCCGTGCAGCAACTCGGCCAGATGCAGCAGATTGGTCAAGCGCCGTTCGCCATCGCGAAACGCCAGCAGCCGTTGCGCGACCCCTTCCCGCACCAGCCAGGCGCGGAAAAAGCGGATGAAGCCATGCTCGCGCCACAGCTGGCGATCATCTTGCAGCCGCTCCAGCCAGCGCGCCCAGTCTTGCTCGTCCTCGCGTAGGCGGTGCAACTCCTCGCCGCTTTGGCCGAACAGGTCGGAAGCCAACAGCGCCCGCACCCGGCCTTCATTGCCCGGTTCCATAACCGCCGCCAGCAACCAGGCCAGCTGCTGCGCTTCGTCGCTGAGGAACACGCTGTCGTCGGCCTGCTGCACGCTCGGCACGCCCAGGCGCAGCAAGTGCTGACGAATCAGGCGACCCTGTCGATGGCTGCGCACCAACACCGCGATGTCGCCGCCGGCCAAGGCTCGTTCGCCGATCCGCGCCTGATCGCGCGCACCCAGATTCAGCAACCGGGCGATCTCGGCGGCGGTCGCCCGCGCGGCCTGTTCGTTGGCTGCGCCCTTGTCTGCCGGCCGACCGCCAGCCGCCGCCAGCCACCACAGCTGCAACGGCGGCAGTTCCTGGCCATGCACGGTCAATCTGGCGTGCCGCTTCTGTTCGGCCGGGATCGCTCGATGGAACGGAATGCCGTCGAACAGGAACGGCCGCTCGCTCACCGCGCCGAACACGGCGTTCAACGCCTGCAGCAGGCGCGAATCGGACCGCCAGTTGACATCGAGCGTGTAGCGTCGAGAGGCGTCCCGACGAGCGCGCAGATAGGCGAAGATGTCCGCGCCGCGAAAGCTGTAGATGGCCTGCTTGGGATCGCCGACCAGAAACATCGGTTGGTCGGTATTGCGGTAGACGCCTTGGAAAATGGCGTACTGGATCGGATCGGTATCCTGAAATTCGTCGATCAGGGCGGCGGCATAGCGCTTCTGCAAGCGGCTGGTCAGCGCTGGGCCTTGTCGCGCGTCGTGCAGGGCATGGTAAAGATCAAGCAGCAGATCGTCGTAGGACTGCAGCTGTTGCCGCCGCTTGCGTTGCGCCAGTTCGGCGTTGCAGTAGGCCAGCAATCGGCCGGGAAGCTGATATCGATACAGGTCGGCCAGCGCTTCGGCGGCGGTTTTCAACCGCTCGCAGGCATCGAAAAAAACATGCTGGGGGGGATTTTTCCCTTTATTGACCGAGTGTTGCAGCTTGGTGGTGGTGAACTGTTCGAATTTTTCGAACAGCATCAGCCGTGGCGTTTCGTCCGCCAGATAATCGTCCATGGCCTGTAGCCAGCCGGGGATGTATTTCTGGCCATATTTCTGCCGGTTGAGGCTGGTTGATTCGAGCAGCAGTTTCTCAATAGCGGCGCGATTGCGCTGCCAAAGCTCGCGGGCTTGCTGGAACGCAGCGACGAAGCTCTGTTCCAGCGCCGCGCCGTCGACGCCGTCGTTCTGGGTGACGACCTGCAGATAGGGTTTGCCCAGATGGGGTTCGATCTGAGCCAGCAGCTTTTCCGGGGTATAGCCGGCGTCCAGGAAGTACTTCACCACCATGGGCGAGGCTGGATAGAATTCCTTGCGCCAGAAGTCGTCGACGATCTCCTGCAACAGATCCTGCGTGTCGGCCATCAGTTCGGTTTCGAACGACAGCCCGCTTTCGAAAGCGTTGTCGCCGAGCACCCGCTTGCAGAAGCTGTGAATGGTGTAGATGGCGGCCTCGTCGAAGCCGCGCACGGCATTGGTCAATCGGCGGATGGCGAGATCGCGATCCACCGCCAGCAAATCCAGCAAGCGTTCCGCCAGCTCGTCGCCTTCGGCGGCGCGTCCGCGCAGGAAGGCGCTTCGCACCTGCGCCAGGCGATTGCGGATGCGGTCGCGCAGCTCCTTGGTGGCGGCGTTGGTGTAGGTCACCACCAGGATGCGGTTGACCGGGATGGCGGCTTCCACTACCAATCGCAGATACAGCGCGGTGATGGTATAAGTCTTGCCCGTGCCAGCGCTGGCCTCGATCAGATTGAAGCCACGCAAAGACACGTACAGCGGATCGAGGCGTTCCATCGGCAACCGGACGGTGGTCAAGGGTGGCAGGGTCAGGGACCGGGCATTTCGCTGATACGCCGGAACCCCATCGATGTTACTTTACCAGACCCGCTGGCAAGACACCGCACCTCCTCGACAGGAAAACCTTCGCCATCATGCATCCTGCTCCGACCTCCACGCCTCACCCGGTCATCGTCAGCCTGACCGATCCCGGCCGCGCACTGGCCGCGCGCTTGCTGACTCTGCTGCCCGACGCCGAGCATCTCGACCGACCACAGCCGTTCCAGGAGGTGGTTCGCGCCCGGTTCCAGACTGGCTGCCGGTTGATCCTGCTGTGCGCGGTCGGCATCGCCGTGCGCACCCTGGCTCCGATCCTGCGCGACAAATATCAGGATCCGGCGGTATTGGTGCTGGACGAACACGGTCGCTTCGTGGTGCCGATCCTGTCCGGCCACGAGGGCGGCGCTAACGAATGGGCGCGGCAGGTGGCGGAATTCCTGGGCGCACAGGCGGTCCTGACCGGCGCTCAGCGTTATACCCAACCGCTGCTGGTGGCCGGGGTCGGCTGCAATCGCGGCTGCGGGCTAGAGCCGTTGCTGGCGCTGTTCGACCAGACCTTGGAGCACCACGGGCTGCAGCGCAGCGATCTGCATGCGCTGGCCAGCATCGACCTCAAGCAAGACGAGGCTGGCTTGCACGCACTGGCAGCAGCCCTGGGCATACCGATCGCGTTCTATCCCGCGGCTATCTTGAACCAGTACGGCGACCGGCTCAGCCGCAAGTCGGAGATCGTCCTGCGGGCAACCGGCTGTTATGGCGTGGCCGAGGCCGCAGCTTTGGCTCACGCCGAGCGGCTGGTCAGCCATGATTTTCCCGCCGAGTTGCTGATCGCCAAGCAGAAGAACGCCGACGCCACCCTGGCGGTGGCGCGGATCTACGGCAATCGGGACAGGTGAACGGCAGCGCCCGCTTTCCATCCCAGCAAGAAGGCCAGAGGCATGTCGACCCGCGACCGCCAGGCCCGTTCAGAGTGCTCTGCGCCGGAGAAACGGCGGGTCAACCAATCGTGGCCGACTCGATAGCCCGCCCGCTGCACCCATTTGTCCATGCGCCGCTGATAGGGTTCGTAGTCGGCATCCAGGGTCTCGGTGCCGAAATCGAAATACAGCCGATGCCAACCGGCTCTTGGCAAGGCTGCACCCAGGAAATCCACCAGCGGATCTTCGCCAGCCGGCCAGTGGGTGGACAAGCAAGCGGCTCCGCCGAACAGTTCGGGATATTCGATCAGGGCGTACAGGGAAATCAATCCTCCCATGCTCGACCCCATCAGAAAGGTGTGCGCCGCGTCCGGCAGGGTGGGATAGATCTTGTCGATGAAGGGCTTGAGTTCTCGGACCAGAAACTTCAGATACGCCTCCGACAAGGGCTCGCCCCCGGCCTGTTCGGCGAACCGAGTTCGCAGGGCTCGCCCCTGCAATCCAGCCAGCGGCTTGTCGGGCATGTATTCTCGCCAGCGCAGCGGACTGTTCCAGATCCCCACCACGATGACGCCACCACCACACTCACCCTGCATCAAGCGGGTCGCCGCTTCGTCCATGCCCCAATCGACCCCGATGAAGGACAGCGCGGGATCGAACAGATTTTGCCCATCGTGCATGTAGAGCACCGGGTAGCGCACAGCCCTCTTCCTGGTATCGACTGGCGGACACCAAACATCCACATGACGGCGCGTCACGTAGCACGAAGGGAAATTGGCATGCCGCATGATGACGCCGCTACCATCCGACAACAGGATCGGATTGGACATGGGGTTACCCGGCCAAAATGCGATTCTGGCTCAATGCCCGCCCTCGCTCGCAGTTTTGCAATGCGAAATTTCTCTTATCGGTCATAGCGCTTCTCCTTCGTCAGACTGGACTCTGGGGTCACACTACTGAAGACACCGAGTGGGCATCCTGAATTCCTTTCGCCACTCCCGCCAATCGGGTCGAGCGCGAGTCAGCATACGATGGCTTTATCACGCTGTCTGCCTCGATGACCTGTGATTTCGGCAATCACAGCGTGAAATAAGCGGAAAAAGATCCCCGGCCGGTCAGCCAGGGAGGGTGGTTCCATCACAAAGGATCGAAGTGAGTGGTTGGCGCACCCACGTGGATTAGCATAGGTCAATAAACGCGATCGAGCACGTCTTATTTTTCCAGCGCCACTTTGATCTTGGCCGGATCGATTTCGCCATTGATATTGATGATATTGAGCTTGCCAGGGCCTTCTTTCATATCGTCGGAAAAATCATAAATGGCGCCGACCACCATCAGATGCCCGTCCTTCACTTCCTTGTCCCATTCCTTGACTGCATCCGCTACCTGACTGTTTACATTCATCTTTACCCCATCGATACTGGAAATCCCCTTGGGAATCTTGATGGTATCCAGCTCCTTCTTGATATCGGGCTCCAGGCTGGAATAGTCGCCGCTGGCCGCCTTGATCGCGCCACAGGACGAATGACCGATGAAGAGCAATAGGGAAGAGCTCAGGTGATTGACCCCATATTCCACCGAACCCTTGGCGGTCGCCAATTGATTGCCGATATTTCGTATGACGAAAAGATCGCCTTCGGGAGTCTTGTCCAGCATATTGGTATGTACACGAGAATCGGAGCAGGTCACCACCGTGGTCCGTGGATGCTGGCCTTTGGCCAGTTCGTTGAAGAATACGGTATTGTGTTCCGCAACATAGCTGCTATCGCTTTCCCGAATTTCCTTGATGGCCGCTTTCGCTATCATGACGTCGCCATGTTCGTGTTCTTCGGCAAATACCGGGCTCGCCACCATCAGAGTGACAAGCGCCGCTGCGAGCGTCTTCTTCAACATTTTTTTAATCCCCCTCGTTGTTCGTTGTTTGGATGCGCGTCAGAAACGCTCGGTAAGTATAACCGAGGGAACCACGACGCCCGACGACGGTCGGTCGCGCCACCGATACGGCGAGATCAGGGCATAATCGTTCAATTTTTATTTACGACATATAAAAATTATTAAAATATATTTGAACGATCAAAACTTGCAGAATCAGGGCTCCTTAACCGCGTTCCCAAGGAGCCGCCATGAAATACGCCGATCTGCCGGGACTGGCCCTGCCCCTTGCCATCGGCCTGGCCGCCGCCGCCCTCGCCAACACCCACCTGATGCAACACTGGCAGCTGTCCTCCCTGACCTTGGCGATCCTGTTGGGGATGGCGGTGGGCAATCTGGGGCAAAGCGTCATCCCCGATCCCTGGAAGCCGGGCATCCAGTTTGCCCAGAGCCGCTTACTGCGCCTCGGCATCGTGTTGTACGGTTTCCGCCTGTCGTTCCAACAAGTGGCCGATGTGGGATTGAGCGGCTTATTGGTGGACTTCGCCATCGTCGCCACCACGTTCATCGGCGGTTACTGGATCGGCACCCGTTGGCTCAAGATCGATCGCGAGACCACCATGCTGACCGCGGCGGGGGCGTCGATCTGCGGAGCGGCGGCGGTGCTGGCCACCGAGCCTGTCGTCCGCGGCAAGCCGCATCAAACCGCGATGGCAGTGGCGACCGTGGTGCTGTTCGGTACTTTAGGAATGTTTCTTTATCCGGTACTGCAAAACCTGTTGCATTGGCCGGATCGGCTGATGGGCATTTACACCGGGGCCACGATTCACGAAGTTGCCCAAGTGGTCGCGGCCGGCAACGCCATGAGCGGTGCGGTGGTCGATGTCGCCGTCATCACCAAACTGACCCGGGTGTTGATGCTGGCGCCGTTCCTGATCGTGCTGAGCCTGTTTCTGCAACGCCGCGACGCTCGGCAGGAAGGTAAATGCTTTACGATCACTATTCCCTGGTTCGCCGTGCTGTTCGTGGTCATGGTAGGGGTGAATTCGCTAGCCATCGTACCGGCCACTGTGATGCCGACGATCAACGGCTTCGATAACCTGGTGTTGGCCGTAGCCATGGCGGCATTGGGGCTGGAGAGCCACATCGGGAAACTGCGGGGCGTGGGTCCGCGACCACTGCTGTTGGCCCTGGCTCTGTTCGTCTGGCTGGTGATCGGCGGCTTTGGGCTGACCGAGGCAGTCAATGCGTTGGTAGGCTGAAGGATCGGCAATGCTCGATGAAGCGGCTCAGCAATGGACCGCGATATTTGTGGCGGTGCAAGACGATGTAAAAACGCCGATCCAGCGCAATCTCCAACGGCAGTTCCCTGACCCGGCCCAGCGCCAGCGCATCGGCGGCGGCCAGGCGAGACAGACAGGCCAAGCCCAGTCCCGCCGCCACCGCGTGCAACAGGGCCTCCGCGCTGTTCAGCTCCAGGGAAATTGCGCAATGCTGCAAGCGCGAGCCGATCAGGGCGAAAAACTGTTCGCGGCTACCGGAACCGCTCTCCCGGATCAACCAGGACTCACCTTCCAATGCAGCCAACGGCAGGACGCCGCGTCCGACCAGCGGATGATCGACCGGGGCCAGCACACACAGGGAGTCGCCCATCCAGGCGATCGGCTCCAACTCACGCGGGTCGATCGCATCGCCTTCCACCAGCGCCACATCCAGTTCAAAGCGGGTCAGCGCCGCGCACACCGCCGTTGTGTGCGACACCCACACCCGCTGCTGACGATGGCCAGTCTCCCGACGGAAATCCGCCAGCAACGCCGGCAATAGATAAACGCCGATCGTGCGGCTGGCGCCAATCGCCAGCGTTCCGCCCGCCAGCGGATCATTCAGCACCTGCGGCAGCATCGCCTCTCGCGTCAGCATCTCGTCCGCCCATGGCAATAATTGCTGGCCATGCTGGTTTAGCACTAGGCGATTACGAAAACGATCGAACAGCGGCCAACCCAGCTGGCTTTCCAGCTCGCGCAACGCCATGCTGATTGCCGGTTTAGTCAGATTCAGGCGCTCGGCCGCAGCGGTCAAGGTGCCAAGCTGGGTGATACTGACGAACACCCGCAGCTGTTTCAAGGTAATGTGCATAGCGACGATTTTAGCGATCCATCCAGCAGAGCGGGTAGTCTGAGCCGATGCGCTTCGGGTACTCTTGAGCTCAAACCTCGTGCTCGTTCATCATGACTGTTCCAAAGGATCCCATGAATCGGCTCTATCTGATTGGCACCGGCCCCGGCGGCCTGGAACACCTCAGTCCTGCTGCGCGGGCGGCGCTGGAATCCTGCACCGATCTGGCTGGACACGGCCTGTATCTGAACCTGCTCGGCGAGCTGGCCGAGGGCAAGACTCGCCACAAGACGCCGATGGGCGAAGAACTGGCCCGGGCGACGCTAGCGCTGGATCTGGCTGCCAGCGGTCGGACCACAGCGCTGGTTTCCAGCGGCGACGCCGGCATTTATGGGATGGCGACGGTGGTATTCGAGCTGCTGGCGCGCCAACCGAAGCCGGAATGGGCCGAGGTCGACATCGAGGTCATTCCCGGCATCTCGGCCATGCAAGCCGCGGCAGCGCGGGTTGGAGCGCCGCTGGCCCACGATTTCTGCGTGATTTCGCTGTCCGACCTGCTGACCCCGTGGGAGCTGATCGCCAAGCGCATCGATCTGGCCGGTCAAGGCGATTTCGCCATCGCCTTCTACAACGCCGTATCCAACAAACGCTCCTGGCAACTGCTGGAGGCCCGGCAAACCCTGTTGCGTTACCGCGCCCCGGAAACACCGGTAGTGGTCGCCTTCAACGTCACCCGCAAAGGCGAGCAACTGACCGTCACCACCCTGGGCGAACTCGATCCGGAACCGCTGAACATGCTGTCGCTAGTGCTGGTCGGCAACAGCGAAACCCGTCGGGTAGGCCGTTGGGTCTATACTCCGCGCGGCTATCACCACAAGCTCGATCCATCACCCATCCCCGACTGATCGCTGCACCCTCCACCGCTTCGCTCCGTTCGTACTCCCGCGCCCGCTCGGTGCGCGGGATCCCCTTGCACCAGATCCCCATCGGCGCCCCTCTCGCCCGCATCCACTGTGATCAACCGCGAATCGAACCCACGAAATGACGTGGCCACCGCGAAATGACGTGGGCTCGCTGGGCTGCTTTCACCTAGCAACACTCCCTGGCCATCTATCAACATATTGATATTAAACAATTTAAATTGATTTATCCAAGCTTGGCACGATGCTTGGAATAGGAAGAGCGGGCCGCTGCCATCGACGGCAACCCTCAAGAGCACAGAGGGCCATCCGAGCAGCGGCGCATCCTGACACCCGTCGATCCGCTCAACCTTGAAGGAATTTTCATCATGAATAGCAAGACCCTCGTGAGTTCCGCCCTGGCCAGCGTCTTCGCCTTGGGCTTGGTGACTGCCGCCAACCCAGCTGCCGCTGCCGAAGAGAAAGGCGCTGAGAAATGCTACGGCGTGGTCAAGGCCGGCAAGAACGACTGCCAGAGCAGCGCCCACGCCTGTGCCGGCCAAGCCAGCAAGGATGGTCAGGGTGATTCCTGGGTTTTCCTGCCCAAGGGCGCCTGCGAAAAGATCGTGGGCGGCAGCCTGAAGCCGATGAGCTGAGGCCCAGTCCGATGCACGCCAAGTCGGTCCCCTCCCGGCTTGGCCCTCGATCGATTCCGGTTCGCGCCGGGATCGGCCTGCGGGCCGAGCATTACGATGCAGTGCTGGAAACCCGGCCGCCGGTGGGTTGGCTGGAGGTCCACAGCGAAAACTACTTTGGCGCAGGCGGTAAACCGCTGGCGGTTCTGGAGCAGGTTCGCGCCCATTACCCTCTCAGCCTGCACGGCGTCGGTCTATCGCTCGGTTCGACCGATCCGCTGGATGCGTCGCACTTGGCCAAACTCAAGCAGCTGATCCGGCGCTTCGAACCGGCTCTGGTTTCGGAACATCTGTCCTGGGGTTCGGTCGGCGGTCGCTTTCTGAACGATCTGCTGCCACTGCCCTACACCGAGGAAGCGTTGCAGCACCTGATCATGCGCGTTTCCCAAGTCCAGGACGTGCTTGACCGGCAAATCCTGATCGAGAACATCTCCAGCTACCTGGAATACGCGGACTCATCGTTGACCGAGTGGGATTTCCTGGCGCAACTGGCCCAGCGCGCCGGCTGCGGGGTGCTGCTGGACGTCAACAACATCTACGTCAGCGCCTGCAATCACGGCTTCGATCCCCATGTCTATCTGCGGGCGATTCCGCACCATGTGGTGCAGGAAATTCATCTGGCCGGCTTTACCGTCAATCGCTTCGAAGACGGCGAGATCCTGATCGATACCCACAACCAACCGGTTCATCCGGCGGTCTGGGCGCTGTATCGCCAGGCGATTCAACATCTTGGCCCCATTCCTACCTTGATCGAATGGGACAGCGACCTGCCCGAGCTGGCAGTGCTGGTCGGCGAGGCTCAGCAGGCTGACGCCATTCTGGAGGACGGCCATGCTCGCGCTGCGTGAATGGCAACAGGGCTTTACAGCGGCGGTGCTGGACGGTGCCGAGGACGCGTTCGCGCGCCACATTCGGGTCAGACACTTCTCCAGCGAACGGCGCTTACAGGTTTACCGCAACAACAGCCGGATCAGCTTGACCAGTGCGCTGGAAGCGGTCTATCTGGTGGTGCGCCGCCTGGTGGGCGAAGGCTTCTTCCGCTATGCCGCTGCCGAGTACATCCATCGCCATCCGTCTCGCGCCGGCGATCTGCACCTGTTCGGCGACGCGTTCGCGGCGTTCCTGGCGAGTTTCGAGCCGGTCGCCGAGCTGACATATCTGCCCGATGTCGCCCGCCTGGAATGGAACTACCACCAGGTTTTTCACGCCGCTCGTCACGCGCCGCTCGATCGGCAAGCGCTGATGGCCATTCCACCCGAGCGGCAGGGTGAGCTGCGCTTTCGGCTACATCCCGCCGCACGGCTGCTGGTCTCACCCTTTCCGATTCTGCGGATCTGGCAAAACAACCCGCAGGATGGCGTCGACGAAGAGCTGATCGATCTAGCCGAAGGCGGCGTTAATTTGCTGATTTTTCGCGATGAAGAGCTGGATATTCGCTTTCAGCCTTTGGGCGATGGCGATTTCGCCCTGCTGCACGCCTGCGCCGAAGGTTGCGCTTTCGCCGCAGCCTGTGAGCAGGCCATGACCGCACAAGCGGATTTCGATTTACCGACCCGCTTCAGTCACTGGGTCGCTCAGGGCGTCGTGACCGCCTTCGATCTGCCCGATCCGTCTTTCCCCATCGCCGACCGAGGAGAACCCACGTGATGATCGCCACCGACGCCATAGCCCATCCGCCCCAACCCTCGGGGTGGGCCAAATTCACGGCCCGGCTGCACCAAGCCGATACGCTGTTTCACAAAACTGCCGATCTGTTGACGCCGGTGGCCGACTTTCTGGCCCGCTACTGGGTCGCCTCCGCCTTCTTCAGCTCCGGGCTGACCAAGACGGTGACGGGCAGCTTCATGCTGTTCGGACACACCTTCGACTATCCGCTCAGTCTGCTACCGACCGAGACCACCTTCACCCTGTTCGAGTACGAATATCACGTGCCACTGCTGCCGAACGCCCTGGCCGCCTACATGGGCACGGCGACGGAATTGCTGTTGCCAGTGTTCCTATTCCTGGGACTGGGAACGCGCTACGCCGCATGCGTGCTGTTCGTGTTCAACATCATCGCCGTCATCTCCTATCCAGATTTGAACGCTGCCGGCCTGGCGCAACATCAAGTCTGGGGGTTGTTGCTGCTGATCACCCTGTGCCACGGTCCCGGCAAGCTGTCGCTCGATCATCTGATCGGCTGGCTGACCCGCCGCCAAGGCTTCGCTACTTAACGAAGAGAACGACGCTGCCATGAGCGATCAGGTCCACGCTCCCGACGAACAAGCGGTTGCCGTGGCCGCTCCGTCCTGGATTCCGCATCACGACGCCATCGAGCAACTCTGGCGGGTGGGACTGTTCTCGGCCGACGACGCTCATGCTTTGCGTCAGGTTTGGCGGATCTTGAAGGGACAGACCGACGATTATCTGGATCGCCTGTTCGGTATGGCGGCGGCCTATCCGCCCCTGTGCGCTCAGTTGAACAGGCTGCGAGATGGGATTCGGGGCAGAGAACCAAGCGTCGACGCCGCTACCATGCGGCGCTGGTTCCGACGCTGGCTGTTCGAAACCTGCCTGTTTCCCCAGGACCTGCCCTGGCTTCGGCAGTTGCCGATCGAACTGGCGCCAGAACCGTCGACATCGGCCATTCCGCTGCCGTTGCCGGAATTTCGCTATGTCATCGCGCTGGCTTTTCCGCTGGTGCTGACGGCACGACCGTTCTTCGTCGCCAACGGTGGCGATCATCAAGAAATCGAACGACTGCAGCAGGCCCTGCTCAAGGCCGTCCTGCTACAGACCGCCCTGCTGGGCAAACTCTATGTCAAGGATGGCTTGTGGTGAGACGCCATGGAACACGCCTTCGCAGGCGATGGCGTCCATAAACGACGACTTGCAACCCACCTGATGAGGACAAGACTAATGAAGACGAAGCTGATTCACATCATGAGCATGGCCCTGGTATTGCTGCTGGGCTCCATGGCGGCTCAGGCGCAATTCAAGGATAAGAGTTTTCCCAACGGCTTGGGTCAACCGGAACTGATGTATCGATTCCTGGTGCCGGAGGGCGTGACCGTCACCAGCAAAACCGGCGAAGTGATGAAAGCCGGCTCCATCGTCACCGTGCCCGGTTCCAACATCAGAATGCTGGAACCGGAAAAAGCCAAGGAACAAGCCAAGGATCAGGCATTCATGTCGAGCTTCATGAATGCTTCTCAATATTTCGAGATGTCCACAGAAAAAGCGCAGGATCATAGGATCATCGTGCTGACGATACCCGAAGGAGTGACCGTCGAAGGCTACGGCAAGACACTGAAAGGCGGCTCCGAACTGGTGTTGATGATCGCCAACAAAGGCTCGGAAGCCATGCCGGATACCCATCCGGCCGGGTACTGGAATACCCATGGGTGGGACATGAAGTAGCTTGAGACCCAGTGCTCGCCATGTGGATCCTCTCTCCTGACCCGACATGCCAAGAGAGGATCCCTTTCCATCGACTCGACCAACCGATCGAAGCCGCCTATCCTCAACACTAGATCTGAATATCCGAGGGCCCCCAGGAAGCTTATGCCATGAGTGGAAGCGATATCCGTGCGCCATCCTCGAATGCAGCTGCCGTCTTGGAAAAAGATGGCAGTCTCGATGCAAGCGATGGGCAGGACCCGATGCAGCAAGCGCTGCAAGCCATCGTGGAAGGCACAGCGACGGCGACCGGGACGGAGTTCTTCTATGCGCTGGTGCGGGAACTAGCGCTGGCCCTGAAAGTGCGTTACGCCTTCGTCTGCGAACTGTTGCCCTGCGGCCAACGGGTGCGCACTCTGGCCTACTGGTACAATGGACAGTTCAAG
>Ga0208823_1001977_pt1 | contig 15676 bp, 15 predicted proteins | sample AD_UKC075_MetaG_FD_184440 | JGI IMG/M metagenome (GOLD analysis project Ga0208823, IMG submission 184440) | Active sludge microbial communities of municipal wastewater-treating anaerobic digesters from USA - AD_UKC075_MetaG (SPAdes) (version 2) | ecosystem: Engineered > Bioreactor > Anaerobic >... | reverse complement strand
CAAGCTGTTGTGCATCAGCCAGGTGACCTGACCTTCAGTTCACGACGTCGGACGCCGTGCCAGCAGTCTGCGCCACGGCAGCACGGCGATCCCGACGCCCGCGAGCAGGACGACGCCGCCGAGAGCCTCGGCGGCGTTCGGCCGTTCTCCCAGCAGGACGCCGGCCGCGACGATCCCGATCACCGGCACCAAGAGCGTGAAGGGTGCCACCTCGGCCGCGGGGTAGCGGGCGAGCAGCATGTTCCACACCGCGTAGCAGAACAGCGTCGACAGCGCGGCGGTGTAGAGCGTGGAAAGTCCTGCCGACAAGGGGAAATGAGTGACCGCCGTACCGATGGCCGCGGGTCCCTCCAGCAGCAGCGACAACACGAACAGCGGCAGCGGCACGAACAGCGAGCCCCAGACGGTGACCCCCAAGCCGGACGCCCCCTTGATCCGCCGGGCCGCGATGTTGCCGGCCGCCCACGAGAACGCCGCGGCCAGCGCGAGCAACAGCCCCAGCAGGGGAGTCGCAGCTTGGCGTCCGATCGCCACGATCGACAGGCCGAGGACGCCGACGCCGACCCCCACCAGCTGCAGCGTGCGCGGACGCTCCCGCAGCGCGACCATGGCCAGCCCCACCGTGAACAGGACCTGCGCCTGCAACACCAGAGACGCCAGCCCGGCCGGGAGGCCGACGCCCATCGCGCTGTAGAGCAGTCCGAACTGGCCGGCCGACATCAGCAGCCCCACCGCGGCCAGCTGCGACCAGGGCACGGCCGGACGCTTCACGACAAGCAGCATCGGCAAGATCACCGTGAACCGAATCGTCGCGAACAGGATCGGCGGCACGGACGCGAGGCCTACATGGATGACGACGAAGTTCAGCCCCCAGATGGCAACCACGGCCAGCGCGAGCAGGATGTGTCGGGGAGCCATGGAGCCAGAACACCAGATGTCGGGGTCGCCGCCTCACTTCGTCCGCGGGCTGGCTCGCCTCGAGGGGGGCACCCGCCTCAGCACCCCTCCCCACAAGGGGCGAAAGGCGGTAGCGTGCGTGCTTTCCAGCAGGCTCAACCAGGGGAGTTCGGCATGAGGATCGCACGCGTGGTCGGCTCCGCCGTCTCGACCATCAAGGTCGACAGCCTCAAGGGTGCCAAGCTGCTCGTCGTCCGCTACGCCAGCGCCTCCGATGAGCCCCAAGGCGAGCCGTTCGTCGCCGTGGACGCCATCGGCGCCGGTGTGGGCGAGCTGGTCCTGATCTCCGAGGGCTCTGCCGGACGCCACACGTCCACCACGACGACCGCCCCCGTGGACGCCGTCATCTTCGCCATCCTGGATTCGCTCGAGGTCGACGGGGTCACGACCTTCCGGAAGTCGTAGGAATTGCCCGCCCGCGAACTGCTGAGCGTCGGGATCGACGTCGGCACCACCACCACCCAGTTGGTCGCCTCGCGCCTGACGGTCACGAACCGCGCCCGCATGGGTCTTGTGCCGCGCCTCGACGTGGACGCCCGCGAGGTCCTTTACCAGAGCCCCACCCACTCCACGCCGCTCACGTCCCCGGACGAGGTGGACGTCCACCGACTCGTCGCGCTGGTCCGCGGCGACTACGCCGCCGCTGGCATCACCCCTGATCAGGTCGAGACCGGCGCCGTCATCGTCACCGGTGAGACCGCCCGGACGCGCAACGCCGAGGCCATCCTGCAGGGCCTCGCCGAGCTCGCGGGCGACTTCGTCGTCACCGTGGCCGGCCCGAATCTCGAGTCGCAGATTGCCGGACGCGGGTCCGGCGCGGCCGAGTGGTCCCGCCAGCACTACGCGACGGTCGTCACGGTCGACATCGGCGGCGGGTCGTCCAACGCGGCGGTTTTTCGCTCCGGACGCCATGCCGCCTCGGCGGCGTCCATGGTCGGTGGACGCCAGCTGACGCTGGACGCCGATGGTCGCGTCACCCACATCGCGCCTAGTGGCGTGGCGATCATCGCGGACCTCGGCATCCACGGCCTAGCCGTCGGCCAGACTGCGACGGCGGCGTCCCTGAGGAGACTGACGGACGCCATGGCCGACATCATCGTCGACCTCGTCCTGGGCATCGAGACCCCGCTGGGCAAGAAGGTGGGCCTCACGCCGCCGCTGCACCTCACGGGCCCGACGACGGCCTACTTCCTCTCCGGCGGCGTCGGACGCGCCTTCTACGATCACGATCCGGCCGACACGTTCGCCGAGATCGCCCGGTACGGCGACGTGGGTCCGCTCTTGGCGCGCTCGCTGCGCGAGAACGACCGCCTCAAGACGCTGCGCGTCGAGCGTCCCGCCCAGACCCTGCACGCCACCGTCCTGGGCGCCGCCAGCCAGCAGGTCACGCTGTCGGGTAGCACGATCTGGGCCGAGGACTCGCAACTGCCCCTCAAGAACGTGCCCGTCGTCGAGCCGCATCTGGGCGACGTCGTCCCGACCTTCGATGACTCCGGACGCCTCCAAGAGGCCATCGCCAAGGCCGTCGCGCGCTGGGATCGCAGCGAGGGCGGCGAATGGCAGGGCTGCGCGATCGCGCTCGACCTGCCGAAGGATCTGGCCTTCGGGCAGGTCCAGGCGCTGGCGTCCGCTCTGGTGGCCTTCGCCAGACAGCGCATCCCCAGGGGCAAGCCGTTGATCCTGGTCAGCGAGCAGGACTACGCGCAGGTGCTCGGCCAGACCATCAAGGGTCTGGCGGACGACCTGCCGGTCGTGGTGGTCGACCAGATCGGTCTCGGCGAGGGCGATTTCATCGACATCGGCGTGCCGCTGTTCGACGGACGCGTCGTGCCCGTGTCGGTCAAGACGTTGGTGTTCTACCAGTGAAGGGGGGTCGGCGATGAGGCTGCGGAGCACGATGTTCGGCGAGGTCTACGACTTCGGCTCCATCAAGGAGGTGCTGGCCAAGGCCAACGAGCCCAAGTCCGGCGACCAGCAGGCGGGCATCGCCGCCCGCAGCGCCGCCGAGCGGGTGGCCGCGCGCGAGGTCCTGGCCGAGATCCCCTTGTCGGCGCTGCGCGAGAACCCGGCCGTGCCGTACGAGCTCGACGAGGTGACCAGGGTCATCGACGACGCCGTCAACGAGACCGTCTACAGCGAGATCAAGGACTGGTTGGTCGGCGACTTCCGCGAGTGGATCCTCGCCAACAGCACCACCGGCGACATGATCAAGCGGGCGTCCACGGCCCTCACCGGCGAGATGGTCGCGGGCGTCACCAAGCTGATGTCCAACATGGATCTCATCGTCGGCGCCAAGAAGATCGAGATCGTCAAGCACTGCGTCAACACCATCGGACGCCGCGGCACGATCGCCTCGCGCCTCCAGCCCAACCATCCCACCGACTCGGTCGAGGGCATCCGCGCCGCGACGTACGAAGGTCTGTCGTTCGGCTCGGGCGACTCGGTGATCGGCATCAACCCGTCGGACGACTCGGTGAGCTCGGTCAGCCGCCTGCTCGAGATGACCAAGGAGGTCATCGACACCTGGGAGATCCCGACCCAGAACTGCGTCCTGGCCCACATCACCACCCAGATGGAGTGCCTCAAGCGCGGCGCCCCGGTGGGCCTGATGTTCCAGAGCCTCGCCGGCTCCCAGAAGGCCAACGAGGGCTTCGGCATCAGCGTCGGGCTGCTGGACGAGGCGTCCGCGCTGGCCAAGAAGCACTGCTGGCCCGCGGGCCCCAACTACATGTACTTCGAGACCGGGCAGGGCACGGCGCTCAGCGCGGACGCCCATTACGACGCCGACCAGCTCACCATGGAGGCCCGCATCTACGGCCTCGCCAAGCGCTACGACCCCTACCAGGTCAACACGGTCGTGGGCTTCATCGGCCCCGAGTACCTCTACGACTCGGTGCAGATCACCCGCGCCGGCCTCGAGGACCACTTCATGGGCAAGCTGACCGGCCTCTCGATGGGCTGCGACGTCTGCTACACCAACCACGCGAAGGCCACCCAGAACGAGATCGAGAACCTGATGGTGCTGTTCGCCGCGGCGGGCGGCAGTTTCATCATGGGCATCCCGATGGGCGACGACTCGATGCTGTCGTACCAAACGACGAGCTTCCACGACATCGCCTCGATCCGCCAGGCCATGGACCTGCGCCCCCTGCCCGAGTTCGAAGCCTGGCTGGAGGGGATCGGGCTGTGGAAGAACGGCCAGCTCACCGCCGCCGCCGGCGACGCGTCCTTCTTCCTGAGGCGGTGAGAGATGAGCGATCTCGAGACTCTTGTCGCCCGCGTCCTGGCTGAACTGCGCAGTTCGGACGCCGCAGGCGCCGGTTCCGCGGTGGGCACGACGCCGACGGCGCGTCCGCAGCAGGCGGCCACGGCGTCCGGCTCTGATCTGGACATCGACGTGCCCGACCCGACGGGCGAAGCCGGACGCCTTCGCATCGGCGTCGCCAATCCCGTGGACGCCGACGCGCTCGGCAACCTGCGGCGGACCACGTCGGCGCGACTCGCGGTGGGACGCGCCGGGCCGCGTCCGCGCACGGGCTCGCTGCTGCTGTTCCAGGCCGACCACGCGGTCACCCAGGACGCGATCTACGGCGTCGTCCGCGAGGAGACGAAGGCGGCCCACGATCTGTTCAGCGTCACGTCTCAGGCCGAGGACCGGCAGACGTACCTGCTGCGTCCCGACCTCGGACGCCGCCTCTCGGACGCCGCCAAGGCCGAGATCGACAAGCGCTGCAAGAAGGGCGTCGACGTCCAGATCGTCGTCGGCGACGGGCTGAGCGCGGCGGCGATCGACAACAACCTGGCCGACATCCTGCCGGTGATCACCCAGGGCCTCAGCTCGGCCGGCTTCAGCATCGGGACGCCGTTCTTCGTCACCAACTGCCGCGTCGGGGTCATGAACGACATCAACGCGATCGTCCGGGCGAAGGTGCTGCTGCTGCTGATCGGCGAGCGCCCGGGCCTCGGCATCGCCGACGCCATGAGCGCCTACATGGGCTACGACCCGCAGCCCGGCAAGACGGACGCCGACCGCGACCTGATCTGCATGATCACCCGCGGCGGCGGCACCAACCCGCTGGAGGCCGGCGCGTACATCGTCGAGGTCATCAAGCGCATGATGAAGCATCAAGCGAGCGGCGTCCGGCTGCGCGAGATCGTCGGAGAGGAGTAGCCATGGCCGTGCTCGATCCCATCAAGCCGACGATCCTGGCCGTCCGGATCATCCCCAACATCGACCGCGGGCTCGCCGCGAAGATCGGCCTCGCCGACCACCACCGCGCGGTCGGCCTGATCACCTGCGACATCGACGACGCGCTCTACGTCTCGCTGGACGAGGCGACCAAGATGGCCGCGGTCGACGTCGTCTACGCCAAGAGCTTCTACGCGGGCTCGGCGCACGCGTCCGGACCGCTCTCGGGCGAGATCATCGGCATGCTGGCGGGCCCGTCGACGGCCGAGGTGCGGGCCGGGGTGGACGCCTGCGTCGCCTACGCCGAGGCCGAGGCCTGGTTCTACTCGGCCAACGCCGACGGCTCGCTCGCGTTCTTCCCGCACCTCATCAGCGCCACCGGCAGCTATCTGTCGGACGCCGCCGGCGTCGACGTGGGTGCCCCGCTGGCCTACCTGATCGCGCCTCCGTTGGAGGCGACGTTTGCCCTGGACGCCGCGATGAAGGCTGCGGATGTGGAGATGAGGGAGTGGTTCGCGCCGCCGTCCGAGACGAACTTCTCGGGTGCGTTGCTCACGGGCGCGCAGTCGGCGTGCAAGGCGGCCTGTCAGGCGTTCCAAGATGCCGTTGTCGACGTGGCGTCCGCGCCCAGGATCTATTAGGAGGCGTCGTGGACTCTGATCTCCGCTCGATCCAGCAGGCGCGCGATCTCGCGACGGCCGCGCGCGAGGCCATGCGCTCGTTCCAGTTCACCGAACAGGCGGCGGTTGACCGCATCTGTAAGGCGATGGTGGACGCCGCCATGCGCGAAGCCGGACGCCTCGGGCAGATGGCCCACGACGAGACCGGCTTCGGCTACCCGAATCACAAGAAGCTCAAGAACGAGTTTGCGGCGGCAGGCGTGTGGGAGTCGATCAAGGACACCCCGACCTGCGGCGTCCTGCGTCGGGACGAGGCCAAGAAGGTCGTCGAGATCGGCGCACCGGTCGGCGTCATCGTGGCGCTCTCGCCGTCGACGAACCCGACCTCGACGGCGATCTTCAAGATCCTGATCGGGGTGAAGGCGCGCAACGCGGTCATCGTGGCGCCGCACCCGAGCGCCAACACGTGCACGAACGAGGCCGTCCGCGTCATGGCCGCCGCCGGCGAGGCTGCGGGCATGCCGAAGGGCCTGGTCAGCTGCATGGACGAGCTGTCCATCGTGGGCACCAACGAGCTGATGAACCACCACGCGACGTCGCTGATCCTGGCCACGGGTGGTCCGGGCATGGTCACCGCGGCGCACAGCGTCGGCAAGCCCGCCATCGGCGTCGGCCCGGGCAACGTGCCCGCCTACGTCGACCGAACGGCCGACATCGCGACTGCGGCCCGGATGATCGTCGAGTCCAAGTCGTTCGACTGCTCCACGATCTGCGCCACCGAGCAGTGCGTCATCGCGGACGCCCCCATCGCCGACCAGCTGCGCAGCGCGATGAAGGCGATGGGCGCGCATTGGCTGACGCCCGAGGAGGCCGACAAGCTCGGCTCGCAGATGTTCCGTCCGAACGGCATGCTGAACGGCTCGTACGCCGGACGGACGCCGCAGCAGGTCAGCAAGCTGGCGGGCATCTCGGTGCCGGATTCGGCCCGCATCCTGGTCGCGGATCTCGCCGGCGTGGGGCCCAAGTTCCCCCTCTCGCGGGAGAAGCTGACCCCGGTGCTCGGCTTCATGGTCGCCGACGGCTGGCACGCGGGCTGCGAGAAGGCGGTCGAGCTGCTCAAGTTCGGCGGCGACGGGCACTCGGTCGTGATCCATTCGCGTGACGAGGAGGCCATCTTGGCCTTCGGCATCCAGAAGCCCGCCTTCCGGATCCTCGTCAACACGTGGGGCAGCCTCGGCGGCGTCGGCGCGACGACCGGCATCAAGCCGTCGATGACGCTGGCCCCCGGCGGCATGGGCGGCGCGGTGATCTCCGACAACGTCTCCGTCGAGCACGTCCTGAACATCAAGCGCATCGCGTACCACCTGCACGACGCCCCGGCGGTCGCCCAAGCCTGGAAGGGCGGGCCGTCCGCGGCGTCCGCCTTCTCCGCTCCGGGGCACCTGCCGCAGCGCTCCAGCGATGCCGAGATGATCGAGCGCGTCGTCCACCTCGTCCTGAAAGAGATGGGCCGGTGAGTAGCCCATGATCGAGACCAAGCAGCGCCGACGGCGTCCAACCGAGACCGCGACCGCGGTCGCCCCCGTTCCCACAACTGAATACCCAGCAAGCCCAGCAGTAAGTAACCAAAGGAGTACTCCCATGGCAGACGTCCAGATGATCGCCCTCGGCATGGTCGAGACCCGGGGCCTGATCGGGGCCATCGAGGCCGCCGACGCGATGGTCAAGGCCGCGAACGTCAAGCTCATCGGCAAGGAGCAGATCGGCTCGGCGTACGTGACCGTCATGGTCCGCGGCGACGTCGGTGCCGTCAAGGCAGCGACGGACGCCGGTGCCGCCGCCGCTGCCCGCGTCGGTGAGCTGGTGTCGGTGCACGTGATCCCGCGTCCCCACGGCGACGTCGAGGCCATCCTGCCCAAGGCGCAGGCCTGATCGTTTAGCCCATGGGTCGGACCATCATCACGACGGCTGACGTGCGCGCAGCCGGTCGGGGAGGGCAGTTGAGCTTCCCCGACAACGCCATCGTCACGGCCGCGGCTGCAGAGCTCGCTGCCGACCATGGCGTGGCTCTGCTGCGCGGAAACGGCACCACGGGGGCGTCCGCGCCGGCGGCGTCCGGTCAGCTGGCGGACCAGGTCCGGGCGATCGTGACGGCCCTGCTGGCCGGGCAGGGTGGTGCGCCGCCGGGGCGGCGCGGGGTGAAGGCCGTAGCGCAGCGCGACGTGACCTTGGAGAAGTTCGGTTACCCCGGTCCGCCGCCGGGCATGGACGTGCGCACCGCGGACGTCGTGACCGGGGCCGACGGGGCGCCGATGGCGGCCGGCTACATGACGCTGACCGCGGGATCCTTCCCGTGGACGCTCAACTACGACGAGGTGCAGATCGTGCTCGAGGGCGAGCTGCACATCGGGACGCCGGACGGCGTCCGCGTGGGGCGTCCGGGCGACGTGCTGTACGTGCCGAAGGGCTCCACGATCACCTTCTCGACGCCGACCTGGGCCAAGTTCGTCTACGTGACGTACCCGGCCGACTGGGAGTCGCAGTGAAGGTCGACAAAACGATGCGCCTAGCCGCGGCCCGATTGAAGGGCAAACGGCCGATCGAGCGGGACGTGGGCATCCGTGTCGGGGTCGACCTCGGCACCGCCTACACGGTCGTCATGGTGACGGACGCCGACGGCGTTCCGTTGGCCGGGGCGTCAGTGTTCGCCGACGTCGTCCGCGACGGCATCGTCTGGGACTTCGCCGGGGCGACGCGCGTCGTCACCGAGCTGAAGGACGCCGTGGAGCGCCGCACCGGACGTCGGCTCACGGCCGGGGCCGTGACGATCCCGCCGAGCGTGTCGGCGTCCGATCATCGGGCCCACGGCTACGTGCTGGAGGGGGCTGGCATCGCCTGCACCGCCGTCGTGGACGAGCCGACGGCCGCCAACGCGGTGCTCGGGGTGCGCGACGGGGCCGTGGTCGACATCGGCGGCGGCACGACCGGGGTGGCGATCCTGCGCGACGGGCAGGTCGTCGCGACCCACGACGAGCCCAGCGGCGGGACGCACCTCTCGCTGGTCATCGCGGGGGCGCTCGGGGTGTCGTTCGAGGAGGCCGAGAAGCTCAAATGCGACCCGGCAAACCACGCGCGACTGCTGCCGATCGTGACGCCCACGCTTGAGAAGGTGTCGACGATCGTCCGCACCGGCCTCGCCGGGCACCGCGTCGAACACCTGTATCTGGTCGGCGGCACCGCCGCCTTCGCGGGCATCGCGCCCGTCATGACCCGCATCACCGGGGTGCCCTGCGAGGTCGCCCCCGAACCCATGTTGGTCACGCCGCTGGGCGTGGCCTCGTTTGCCGACGTCCTCACCGAGGGAGCCTTCCGATGACCGATCCCGCCAACTTCCAGCTGCGCACCTTCTGCCACCTGGACCGCATGCAGCCGCAGTTCGCGGCCTTCATGGGCACGATCTCGCAGGGCGATCCGCCCGTCGAGGGCATGGCGTCGCTGTACGTCGAGATGGCGCCCGGCAACTGGGTGTTCAAGGTGGTCGACAAGGTGGTGAAGGCCACGGACGTGCGTCCGGGGGCGCAGATCGTCGAGCGCCAGTACGGCATGTTCGAGGTGCACTCGCTCTCGCAGGCCGACGTGCTGCGGGCCGGCGACGTCGTGTTGGAAGAGCTGGGTCTTCCGATGACGTCGCGGCTGCGCCCGAAGCTGGCGTCCGAACAGATCATCACCAACGTGAACCCGTACCAGGCCCAGTTGCTCAATCGTTTCAATCGCGGGACGATGCTCGTGGCCGGCCAGACCCTGATGGTGCTCGAGGTCGAGCCGGCCGCCTACATCACACTCGCCGCGAACGAGGCCGAGAAGGCGTCCCCGGTGTTCCTGAACCACCTGTCGTCGGTCGGCGTCTTCGGACGGCTGTGGATGTCGGGCGGGGAGTCCGACATCCTGGCCGCCCGCAACGCGGCCGTCGGCGCCATCGAAGCGATCACGGGCCAGTAGCCATGGGCCGCGTCGTCATCACCAAAGAGACCGTTCAGGGCTTCGTCGCCCAGGGCCTCGGCTCGCACCAGGTGCCCGCGGGGGCGATCGTCACCGACTCGGCCAAGGAATTCGCCCGCGACAAGGGCTTCTCCTTGGTCTTCTCGGACGCCGCGCTCGCGGCCCCGCGTCCGGTCGGGGTGGCGCCGGCGGCGTCCAACTCGGACCTGGCCCGGCGGGTGCGGTCGGCGGTCATCGCCCAGCTCGGGCACGCGCCCGAGGGCTTGGACGCCGTCATCGCCAAGGTCCTGGCGTCGCTGTAGCCATGACGAACTCGGTCCAGGTCACGGCGGCGTCTGGTGGGGTCGCCGCGATTCTGGACGCCCTGGACCCTTCCTTGTCGTTAGTTGTCGCGCCCGAGCGGGTGGACGTCGTGCTCGGGCTGGTCTTCGCCAGCGAGCTGGGGCGTCCGCTGCCGCGGGCGGTGGTCGTGACGGGGTCGCTGCCGGACGACGTGATCGCGCTGTGGAACGCGCGCGTGCCGGACGTGCCGCTGGTCTGCACGGAGGCGGCGATCCACGAGTTCGAGCACGAGGTGCTGGCGTCCGCGAAGCGAGCCAACCGGCACGTGGTGCTGCCCGAAGGCACCGAGCCGCGGGTGCTGAAGGCCGCCGCCCACCTGCTGGCGAGGGGAATCGTCCGGCTGACGCTGCTGGGGAACGCCGCCGCCGTGGCGGCGACGGCGTCCGACCATGGGTTGGACGTGAGTGCGGCGACCGTCATCGACCCCGAGACGGACGCCTTAAGGAGGCGGTTCGCCGACGAGTACGCAGAGCTGCGCAAGGCCAAGGGCGTGACCCGGGAGCAGGCGTTCGAGCGCATGGCGGACGTGTCGTACTTCGGCACGATGATGGTCGCCGATGGGCTGGCCGACGGCATGGTGTCGGGGGCGGTGCACACCACGGCGCACACGATTCGCCCGGCGTTCGAGATCATCAAAACCGCGCCCGGGGTCTCGGTGGTGTCGTCGGTGTTCTTCATGTGCCTGCCTGACAAGGTGCTGGCCTTCGGTGACTGCGCAGTGAACCCGAACCCGACGCCGGAGCAGCTCGCGCAGATCGCGGTGACCTCGGCGCGGACAGCCAAGCAGTTCGGTATCGAGCCGCGAGTGGCGCTGCTGTCGTACTCGACGGGCACGTCGGGATCCGGGCCGGACGTGGACCGGGTCGTCGAGGGGACGAAGCTGGCTCAGGCGCTGGACCCCTCGTTGGCGATTGACGGACCCATGCAGTTGGACGCCGCGATCGTGCCCGAGGTGGCCCGGACGAAGGCGCCGAACTCGGCGGTCGCCGGGCGGGCGACGGTGCTGATCTTCCCGTCGCTGGACGCCGGCAACATCGCGTACAAGGCTGTCCAGCGGACGGCCGGTGCGCTCGCGATCGGGCCGGTCTTGCAGGGGCTGAACAAGCCCATCAACGACCTCTCGCGAGGGGCGACGGTCCCGGACATCATCAACACCGTCGCGATCACGGCGTTGCAGGCGGTGTAGGGGCTTCGACAAGCTCAGCCAACGGCGACGGCTCTGGGCTCTCGTTCGCTGAGCTTGTCGAAGGGCTCAGATCCGCGCGTAGCGGCGCGTCCGGTCATCGCTGATGCGTCCGGACCAGTTGAGCCCGTACCCGAAGTCGTAGCTGTTGCCCGCTGCATCCGTGTAAACCGCGTAGTCAAAGCCCAGATCCTCGCAGTGGGCCTCCACGGTCTCCATGGACGCCGGCAGCGGCAGCGGCAGCAACCCGGACGGCTCGTACGCGCCGGCGATCACGTCCCAGACGGACCGGGACGAGACGCCCAGGTCGACCAGGATCGCGTCCGCGTAGGGCTCGATCTCGGTCAGCACCGGCGGGTGATGCAGCCGCAGCACGACGATCACGGGACGCTCGCCCATCGCCTCGCGCGCAGCGCGGACCAGGTCGGCGTCACCCGAGTTCGCTGCCGTCACCGTCCTGCCGCGGTACGAACGATCAGCGGACGCCTCGCGCGGATCGCCGCCCGCGAGGCTCGGCTCCCGAGCCGTGTCGGCGGTGTACGGCCCCCACACCAGCGGGATCGGCACGTAACCGTCGGCGTACCCGCCGTCGCTGATCGGGCTCTCGATGAAGACCACCGCGACGTCGGCGTCCTCGGGCCGCTCGGCCCGGACGAAACGGTCGACGACGGCGTCCGGGTTGAACGGATCGACGTCGCGCGCGGGCGTGACCGTCCGGAAGAACGACTTGTGCTCTCCGACGTGGCGCGTCGGCGTCCAGACCTTGAGTCCCGTCGGCTGGACGATGGCGTCCGAGCCCTTGAGCAGCACCAGCGAGCCGAGCTGGGCGCGGTAGCCGGCGTCCAGAAATTCAGCGCAGCCCACGAGCGAGGCCGAGGCGTCGGCGTCCAGATAGGGGTTTTCGAAGAGTCCGCAACGGAAAAGGGTCCGCAGGAGGCGGCGTCCGGACGCCTCGAACCGGGCCCGCGCGGACGCCTCCCCGTCGCGCTCGGCCAGCAGGCGGTAGGCATCGAGGACGGGGTCGACGTCGCTGTTGCCGCCGAATTGGTCGAGGCCGCAGTCGAGGGCCAGCAGGTGGCGCTCGGCGACGCTCCGGTGTTCGACGCCGTAGGAGCGCTGGCTGAACGAGTCGATGGTCGGCGAGGGGTCGCCGGTGATGCCCCAGTCGGTGCAGAGGACGCCGTCGTAGCCGTAGTCGTCGCGCAGCAGGGCGATGACTACGGCGTTGTACGAGTTGGCGACCCGGGGGCCGTAGCCGTCCGAGACGGTGTAGTAGGGCATCACGGCGGCGGTGCTCAAGGTGGGTCCGGCAAGGGCAAATGCGCCGCGGGTGAACGGCAGCAGGTGCTCGGCGCGGTTGTCGCCCGGGTACACGGCGTAGGCGCCGAAGGGGTAGTGGGCGTCGCGTCCGCCTTCGCCGGTGCCGCCGCCGGGCCAGTGCTTGACCATCGTCGCGACGCTGTCGCGGCCCCAGCCGGACGCCTCGCCCGGCGTCGTTTGCATGCCGTCGCAGTAGGCGCGCGTGTAGTCGGTGACGAGCCCGGAGTGCGGGCCCCACGTGTCCTCGAGGCGCAGCCAGCGCGGCTCGGTGCCTAGATCGGCCTGGGGCCCGAGCGCGGTGGTGATGCCGAGCGCACGGTACTCGCGCGAGATGATCGAGGCGTACGTGCGGCAGGCGTCCGGGTCGAAGAGGGCGGCCATGCCGAGCCCCTCGGGCCAGCGCGAGATCGCCAGGCTGGTCGACTTGAACTCAGCAGTCGTCTCGGCGGCGCCGTTGCGCGGATCCGACGACGTGTTCACCGGGACGCCGAACGGCAGCTCCTCCGCCAGGGCCTGCAGCTCGTTGTTCCAGCGGGCCGCAGTGGCGGCGTCCGTCGCCTGCATCAATAGCACGTGCCGGATCTGGTCGTCCGCGAGCATGGTGCGCTGCTGGTCCGATAGGGCGTGCGGCGCGACGGCGGCGTCCGAGAAGAGGCGTCCGGCGTAGGTGCCCGCGAACGGGCCGCCTTCGGGGGCGGGCACGCTTTGGTGCCGGCTGTAGAGCATCAGCCCGGCCAGGGCCTCGATCGGCAGCCGGGACGCGAGGTCCGCGGCGCGCGCGTCGGCGTCCAACCGCCAGTCCTCGTACGGCAGCAGGCCGCCGCCCCGCGAGCTGTTCTTGAACAGCAGCCCGTCCACGGTGATGACGGGCGCGGAGGTGGTGACGATCGTCGGCCCGTCGGGCTGGCTGTGGTGCTGCATGAGTTGATACTAGAGAGCCGCGGACTCGGTGCCGAAGGCGTCGGGACTCGCCAGGGCGCGTCCGCGGATGTCGTCGAGGATCACAATGATGCCACTGTGTCGGGGTGTCGGTTCGCTGGCCTTTGATCTACCCCGGGTAACCTGTTTGTCGCGGTCCCAAGTTGGGTCCGGTAGCGGGAAGCTGAAAGAGCGCTTTTCGTTCTGAGTCTTCCGAGAGGGTCTCCAGTTGGTAGCTGGGGGCCCTCTCACCGTCTCTGAAGTTGTTCGAAGTCGATCTTCGCGGCACCGTCACGTGACTCTGAGTAGGCGCGCCGACGACCTGGGCCCTCCCTGCTTGCGAGTGGCCCCTCCTGGGTCCTGAGGTGCGAGTCACCCCTCTGTCTGCACCCGGTGTTTCCGGAAAAAATGCCTCTTGACGCATGAGCCTGCGTACTCCCATCCTTAGCTATGAGAAAGACACCCCTGATCTTCTTCTCGGCTGCATTGCTCGCAGCAAGCGCTTTTGTGAGCCCAGCCGCTTCCGCGAACCCCCTGTCAAACGGATGCTCATACAACGTCCGTGAACTCGTCGGTCCAGACAAGATTTCCCTTGGACGTGCGGGCGAGACTTCTCAGACAGTTGGACGAAATGGCGGAGACGACGCGCTGTCAACATACCGAACTAGGGTTGGTGGAAAAGACGTCACAGTGACCATTCTCCGTGGCATTTCTGATTCTGATGCCACTCGGGCCGTCGATTCCATGCAAGCTCAATGGAATGAGCTCGCTAAGAAGTCTCTTGGTCCACAAGAAGAGGAAACTGGTATCCGATCAGTGAATGCCGCGCCCGTCTCTGGAACGATGGAAACCGTTTCAATTACTGTGGATGATGACTCAGGAACGGTTGAAGTATCCGCTCCGCAAGGCTCTCAAGTGGTTGACAATTCCGGAAGGACCACTGGTTGCACACGAGTGGCAAAAGGGCAAACAGTGACCGTATCCGGAAAGAACGACTCAGTTACGACTGTTGCAACAGCCGCAGCAGCAGCCTCTCAATCGAGAATCGATTACAAAACCTTTATCTCTGCTGCTGCTGTAGATGGTGGGCCGTGTGGTCGATTCGCAGGAGACAACCGCAGCTACAGCTACGATCCGGGTGCGTCATCCCGAACCAAGGTCTACATCTACTACAACTGGGGCACATCAAACCTGTCCTACTGGCCGCAGATCGGCGAAACGAAGAAGATCAACAGCAGTGGGGGAGTCATCCAAACGGCAACGGCAAGTACCGCCGGCATCACAATCTCTTCCACGATGATGTCCTCCAGCTATGGTCGGACTCAGCTCAATCATGCTGTGGCCAACCCACTTTGCGGCTACGCGGGATCGATCAATTACAGTGTTGTCGCCTCTGCCTGGAGTAACGGAACGGCGCAGTTGCAAGGAACGGCACTAAAAGCCCCATACCACGAGGCATATTACTGGACTAGCGGGTATTTGGGTGGAAGCTACGGCTTGAAGACCTTCTTCAAGGTTGCTGGCGACAATCTGATGTGTCTCAACGTTAACTGTGGTACCCGGTCCATCAGTACAATGGCCACATGAATCGATGCTTGCTCGGATTGGGGATACTCGTTGGGTATCCCCTTTCTGTTCTGATTTCTTGGATGTTCTCTTCAGGAGAAATCCGCACAATTCTTCTAGTCGCTGCCGTTGGGCTGGTCATCATTACCCTTAGGGCGAGTGGCAGACTCGGCCTGGCTTGGTCCTTTCTCCCGCTCGCAATATTCGTTGGATATCTCTTTCTTGCGTGGTGGCACATCGGGCCAATCCAAACGTTTGGAATAACGCTATTGGGGGCCGTTATATGGTGGCTTTGTATTGTATTTTTGCCATGGCTTCTATGCAATGCCATGCGTCGCTCACGTTAGAAGTGATTTTTTCAACTCTCGTTGTTGAGGGAGGCGATGATGGAGCCGAACTCGCGGTCTTCGCGTTGAACGCGGGTGATGGCCTCGTGGGCCCAGTAGTCGGCTTCGAACTGGGGCAGCATTTCCAGGATCGCGGTGCGGATGTAGAACCCTCGGGATCGTCCGGTGCGTTCTGAGAGCTGATCGAGTTTCCGCACGGTGTCAGCGTCGAGCCGGACGGACACGACGGCTGGCG
>Ga0208823_1001968_pt1 | contig 15743 bp, 14 predicted proteins | sample AD_UKC075_MetaG_FD_184440 | JGI IMG/M metagenome (GOLD analysis project Ga0208823, IMG submission 184440) | Active sludge microbial communities of municipal wastewater-treating anaerobic digesters from USA - AD_UKC075_MetaG (SPAdes) (version 2) | ecosystem: Engineered > Bioreactor > Anaerobic >... | reverse complement strand
CGGGGCAGGGTATATAGGAAGTCATACTGTTTTAGAACTAATTGAAAAAAATGAAGAAGTTATAGTGGTGGATAATTTAGAAAAAGGCCACAAAAAAGCGGTATTAGGAGGCAAATTAATAGTTGGCGATTTAAGAGATATGGATTTTATAAGGAGTGTTTTTAAAAATAACAATATAGAGGCGGTTATACATTTTGCCGCTTATATTGAAGTGGGTGAAAGCGTTAAGGATCCATTAAAATATTACAACAATAATGTTGTTGCCACCTTAAACCTTTTAACTGCCATGAAAGAAGCAGGGGTGGATAAAATTGTATTTTCATCAACTGCAGCAACATATGGTGAACCTGAGAATATCCCGATACAGGAAACAGATAAGACATTTCCAACAAACCCTTACGGAGAGACGAAATTAGCCGTTGAGAAAGCGTTAAAATGGGCTGATAAAGCCTATGGAATAAAACACATTATATTAAGGTATTTTAATGCCAGCGGAGCCCATGAAAGCGGCAAAATAGGCGAGGACCACAATCCGGAGACTCATCTTATTCCATTGGTTATTCAGGTGGCATTGGGAAAAAGAGAATCAATTAAAATATTTGGAAATGATTATAATACCCCGGATGGAACATGTGTAAGGGACTATATTCATGTTTCAGACCTTGCACAAGCACATGTTTTAGCCCTTGAGAAGCTTAGAAAAGACGGTGAAAGCGATGTTTATAATTTAGGAAACGGGAAAGGCTTTTCAGTAAAAGAAGTGATAGATGTTGTAAGAAAAGTTACCGGACATTCCATAAAAGCCGATGATTCTCCAAGAAGACCGGGGGATCCTGCAGTTTTGGTAGCATCTTCAGAAAAAATTAAAAGGGAATTAGGATGGGTACCTAAAATGAATGACTTGGAGAAAATAGTGGAAACAGCATGGAACTGGCACAAAAATAATATTAATGGATTTGACGATAAATAAAAATTATATTATCCTCATTATTTGTCTATACTTACAGTAGAATACATTTTAATACGTAAGGAGTAGATAATTAATGAGGAAATTTATAAGTATTATTGTTTTTACAGCGTTAATTTTTTTAAATGCATGTGAGATACCGGTGGATAATATTACAGATAATGGTAAGGAATTTGAATACATAGGAGAAGAGGATGAAATATTTGATACATATGTTTCTCCATATTCTGACTTAGAGGAAGATGAGTATGCAGAAATGGAAGAAGAAAGAGAAGATGAGGACGGGGAAGAGGATAAGGAAGAAAAAAATCATGAAGAAATTCAAGATCAGGAATTAAGTGAGTATGAAAATGAATATGTGAGAATAACAGCCTACTACAGGGACAGTGACAATACTGTTGTGCCGGTTACTAGAAAAATCAAAAGGCAGGAGGGCATAGCCAGGGCTGTTGTAGAGAGTATGATTAAAAATGATGAAAACGACGATGCCCTAAAGCCTTATAAATTATGTGCTTTGTTACCTGAAGGTACTGAGATTTTAGGAATGAATATAAAAGATAGTACTGTAATTGTAGATTTTAATGAAAAGTTTTTAGAGTATGAGGATAAAACCGAGGAAGTAAATGCCATTTCTTCCATTGTGTACTCTTTAACAGAATTTAATAATATAAATGATGTTAAAATACTTGTGGAAGGAAGAGAAAAAGATATACTTAAATATGGAACTGATATTTCCGGCCTTTTAAACAGAAAGAATGTTTTGATTAATTCAAAAAGACTTAATGTTGAAGATAAAGTGGAAAAAGTTGATGTGTATTTGTATAAAAATGAAGGCGGGGAAATTGATTATTTAGTTCCAATGTCTTTTGAATATATAGGATTATCAAGAGAGGAAATATGCAGTGAAATTGTAAGGCTTCTTGGGAGAAATTATGATGACAAAAAGATGTTTTCCTGCCTGCCTCCGGGTGTTAGTCTAATAGACAGCAAATTAGAAGAAAACACCCTTATATTGAATTTTAACGGTGAGATTAGGAATTATGGCGGGTCTTCCAGGGAAGAAGCAATATTAAACCAGATTTTATATAGTATGAAACAATTTGAAGGTGTTGAAAAAGTAAAGATAATAATTGAAGGAAAAGAAGGGAAGCTTCCTGAAGGAACAGATACTTCAAGGGGTATCCCAATTTTAAACAAAATAAATGAAGTATAATGTTATAGAAAGGTTGGGGAAATATTGAGAGTTGATGGAAGAGGTCAAAGTGATTTAAGACCGGTTAAAATTACAAGGAATTTTACCAAACATGCAGAAGGTTCAGTTTTAATTGAAATGGGGGATACAAAGGTTATATGTACTGCTACAGTTGATGACAAGGTGCCTCCGTTTAAGAAAAATACCGGAGAAGGCTGGGTCACAGCAGAATATTCCATGCTTCCCAGGGCAACGGCCTGCAGGAACCCGAGAGATATTAACAAACTGAGGCTTTCAGGCAGAAGCCATGAAATACAGAGGCTTATAGGAAGGTCTCTAAGGTCTGTTGTAAACTTTAATATCCTTGGGGAAAGGGTTATAATTATAGACTGTGATGTAATACAGGCTGACGGGGGAACCAGAACAGCAGCCATAACCGGTGGTTTTGTAGCTTTGGTTGATGCGTGTAAAAAGCTTAAAGATGAAGGATTAATAGAAAAAATACCTATAACGGATTTTTTAGCGGCTGTAAGTGTGGGCATTGTTGAGGACACTGAAATGCTGGATTTATGTTTTGAGGAAGATTCAGCCGCCCAGACTGACATGAATGTGGTGATGACTGAAAAGGGTGAGTTTATAGAAGTTCAGGCTACAGCTGAAGAAAATCCCTTTAAAAAAGAACAGCTGGATAAGCTTTTAGCTTTGGCTGAAAAGGGTATAAAGGAGCTGATAGCCATTCAAAAAGAGGCATTAGGAAATATATCAAGTGAGGTAGGGGGAGTTAGTAAAGATGAAAAAATTTGTTGTGGCGACCAAGAACCAGGGGAAGCTTAAAGAGATACAGGAAATATTGGCTAAACTTCCCTTTAGGGTAGTGTCTATGGTGGATGAAGGTATAACAGAGGATATTGAGGAAAACGGCACTACTTTTGAGGAAAATGCACTGATAAAGGCCAGGGAAGTACATAAAATGACCGGTGAAATAGTTATGGCAGATGATTCAGGTCTTGAGGTGGATTATTTAGACGGGGCTCCGGGTGTTTATTCCTCCAGGTTTGCAGGAGAAAATGCAAGTGATGAGGACAGGAATAATAAATTACTGGAACTTTTAAAAGATGTGGCCTATGAAGACAGAAAAGCAAGGTTTGTATGCGTTATTGCTGTGGTATTGCCTGATGGTGATGAATTTACCGTAAGAGGTACCTGTGAAGGGTATATAGGTTTTAAACCGGAAGGGAAAAACGGATTTGGATATGACCCGTTATTTTATGTACCGGAATTTAATATGACCACGGCACAAATGGAACCGGAGCAGAAGCATAAAATAAGCCATAGGGGAAAGGCATTGAGATTGATGGCAGAGGAGCTCAAAAAAAGAATTCAAATTTAGAATATTTATAAAATTCTTAAATCTAGATGTAAAGTAAGAGTAAGTAGTAAAAAAATTTATAAAAAATTAAAAAATGCAGTTGACAAATTGATTTAATGCTTGTATAATATAAAAAGTCAGCGCAAAGCTGGACAAAACTTAATATATTGCGGGTGTAGTTCAATGGTAGAACATCAGCCTTCCAAGCTGACTGCGAGGGTTCGATTCCCTTCACCCGCTCCACTTATCTGCCCGTAGCTCAGCTGGATAGAGCAACGGACTTCTAATCCGTAGGTCGGACGTTCGAATCGTCTCGGGCAGGCCAATAATAAGTTAGGTAAAACTCGGTTTATAAAGCCGAGTTTTTTGTATGTATATTTGTTTATTCTTTAAAGTAATTATAATTATAAAAAGAAAAAATTCAAATTTATAGGTTGATATGGTATAATGGGATAGTATAAAAAATTTTAATTTAGTTATAAGGGGATAGACTTGGAGATAATAATAATTTTTCTTTTTCTGTGTTTTACAGTTAAATTTATTGCATTTCTGATGGCTCCTAACATCAGCAAAACCAAATTTATACGAAAAGCAAATAATGTTGATGTTTCAGAAGTTCAAGGGTATAAGCATAAAATGTCTGCTGTACCGTATTTAAATCGCTTACCTGAGGTTATATTTTGTATAGATCTGATAATAGCCTTTGTGCTCCTTAAGGTTGAGAATATTGTAGATATAGCTTATTTCATTTTTCTGATTGTTTATTTGGTGTATTTGTTTATAAGGTTGGTTATTCATTACCCTCGTACTTACATCAGCTTTAGGGAGAATACGGTATATTATTGTAATGGAAAAAGATTAACTTCTTTTCAAATTGATGATATTGATAGTATTTCATTTCATAAGTACGACAAAACTGAAAAGCTTAATTTATTATTTAGACGTAGATGGGGACTTGGTTATAGATTGCGATATAGATATATTGTTTTATCTTTCAGGACCAAAGTTTTAGAATGCCAAAGGTTAAACTTTATAAACGAATTGTTTTACTTGTCTGCCCGTTTAAAAGGTTTACAACCATATACTTATGAGCTGGAACTTGATATATTCAATTTTGAGTATCCCCATGAAGTTTTTGCTCTGCTGAGCCAAAATGTGTATGTACCAGTATATTAGTAGCCGGGATGAGGGTATTTTTTTTTATTAAAGAACGGATAATTTTTTTTGGTTAGCTAGGAAAGTAAAAACTTCAATTATATAGATAAATGTGGTATTATGAGAAAAAATGATTTAATTTTAAGAGGGGGGGTATAGACATGGAGTTTGCAGCGATAACATTTATTGGTGTTTTATTGATTAAATTATTTTTATTTTTAGTATCTCCTAATTTAAGCATAAATAAATTTTTGAAAAAGGCTGATGAAGTGGATATTTCATCTGTTAGGGAGTGTTCCTATGGGATGTCTGCTTTTCCCTGCTTAAATCGTTTAACTGATATTATGATTTATATGTTATTGCCAATGGGTGCTATGTTTGATGGAGATACGGATATAGCGCTGGCCTATCTTATCTTATTTTCTCCGCTAATAGTGCATTCACTTATAAGGATGATTGTTCATTATCCATGCGCATATATTAAGTTTAGCGGAAATACGGTGTATTATTGTAATGGGAAAAGAACTACTTCTTTTAAAATTGATGATATTGAAAGTATTTTATTTCGAAAATATGACAAAAGCAGTAATTATAGGCGGCGCTATGATGGCCGAAGATATGAACCTCCAAGATTTCGCTATCAATATGCAATTTTATGTTTCCGTACACTGGTTTTAGAATGTCAGAGGTTGAATTTTGTAAATGAAATAAATCAATTTTTTTCTTCATATAAGAATCAAAAACGGTATAATTATCAGTTGGAGTTTGATATATTCAATTTTGAGTGTTCCCATGAAATTTTTGCCCTGCTGAGCCAAAATGTCTATGTTCCGATTCCAGTAGAATAGTTACCAAGACAAGAGAATTTTCTCATTGTCTTGGCTAATAATTTTTTAAATAAAATTCCTTATATCCTTTCCCTCTCTTCATAGTGAGTGTGAAGAAGTCTATGGGCAGTTTTGCCAAAAGGATTACCTAAATATTCTTCATAGAGCTTAAATATTTCTGCATTTTCATGGGATTTTCTATACCTTTTACTGCGGTCTTCCCTGTATATAGCTTCTTGTCTTTTTTTAACTATTTCAAAGTTGCCATGATGATACGGTTGGCCGCCTCCTGCAATGCATCCTCCGGGACAGGCCATAATTTCAATTACATCATATTGGCTTTTTCCTTCCCGTATTTCCTCCAACAGGGTGCGGGCATTTCCAAGTCCACTTGCAATTCCTATTTTAAGTTCTCTGTCCCCTATCTGCACAGTAGCTTTTCTAAGGCCGTCACTGCCTCTTAACTGGTGGAATTCAACATTTTCAAGTTCTTTTCCTGTAATCCACTCATAGGCTGTACGTATTGCTGCTTCCACCACTCCGCCGGTAGTTCCAAATATTACAGAGGCACCTGTTGTTTCCCCTAAAGGTCTGTCAAACTGGCTTTCAGGTAAATCTTCAAATTTAATGCCGGCTTCCTTTATCATCAGCCCAAGTTCCCTTGTTGTAACCACAATGTCAACATTGTTGTGATTGTCCTTGGTAAGCTCGGGACGTTTGGCTTCAGCTTTTTTTGCTATACATGGCATTACAGACACCACTACAATATTGTCAGGGTCAATTTTATTTTTTTCTGCATAATATGTTTTGGCAATGGTGCCAAACATTATATGGGGCGACTTGCATGTGGACGGGACTTCTAAAAGCTCAGGAAACTGGTGCTCTATAAATTTAATCCATGCAGGGCAGCAGCTGGTGAGCATTGGAAGGGTTTTGTTATTTTGTATACGGTAAATAAGTTCCGAAGCTTCCTCCATTATGGTAAGATCAGCCCCGAAATCGGTATCAAAAACAGCATCAAATCCCATTCTTTTAAGTGCTGTTACCATTTTTCCCGTTACAATGGTACCGGGTTCCATACCAAATAACTCGCCTAAAGCAACCCGTATTGCAGGAGCAGTCTGGACGACTACATGTTTGTTAGGGTCATTTAAAGCTTCCCATACTTTGTCTATATGATTTACTTCAGTAAGGGCTGCCGTAGGGCAAACCTGGACGCATTGTCCGCAGTAGGTGCAGGATGATTCAACCATAGGTATATTAAATGCAGGACCTACAAAGGAATTAAAACCCCTGCCTATGCCTGACAGTATCCCGCAGGTTTGGACTTCATTGCACATGGTTTCACAGCGCCTGCAGTAGATACATTTATTGGAATCTTTTACTATGGCGTCACTGGACATATCCTTTGGATAGTTCATCCGTTCCCCTTCCCAGCGTATTTCTCTTACACCCAGTTCTGCCGCTAAAGACTGGAGCTCACAGTTTGTATTTTTAGGGCATGTAAAGCATTCATTTGGATGGTTGGATAGTAGAAGTTCCACCGCCATTCTTCTTGCAGTTATAGCCCTTAACGTATCGGTGCGCACCGCCATTCCGTCGGTTATTTTTGTTACACATGAGGGTACCAGCTTATTTCTGTTGCTTGTTGAATCTACAAGTTCAACCATGCACACCCGGCAGGAGGCTGTTTGGTTTACCATTTTTATATCATGTAAATCCAAGTGGCATAAAGTAGGTATTTTTACCCCGGCCCGGCCGGCAGCTTCCAGTATAGTGATGCCTTCAGGAAATTGCAGTTCCTGGTCATTTATCGTAACTTTTAACATTTTTTTATTGTTTGTATTTTGGTTTTTGAGCATTATTCCACCTCCCTTTTAGCCTTAAGATTTTATTGCTGTTTTATTTTCTGCTTTATACTTTCCTTCTCCCTGCGGAGTGTCTATATCTTTTATAAAGGCCAGATACTCATCCCAAAAGTACTTCATTGTGCTTATAACAGGGTTTGGTGCTGTTTGTCCAAGGCCGCAAAGGGAACTGTCTTTAATCATGTATGCCAGCTGTTTCATGGCGTCCAGGTCAGCCATGGTGGCTTTTCCGTCGGTTATTTTATTTAACATTTCATAAAGGCGTTTTGTCCCAATCCGGCAGGGTGTACATCTTCCGCAGGACTCGTCCATGGTAAACTCAAGGTAGAATTTTGCAATGTCTACCATATTATCCGTCTCATCCATAACAATCATTCCCCCGGATCCCATCATTGAACCAATACTTGCCAGGCTGTCATAGTCAATGGGGGTATCCAGTTCATTTTCTGTAATAACACCACCTGAAGGGCCACCTGTTTGAACGGCTTTAAATTTTTTTCCTCCCTGTATTCCTCCGCCGATATCATAAATGATTTCCCTTAAAGTAATTCCCATTGGAACTTCCACAAGTCCCACATTATTAATCTTTCCTGCTAAGGCAAAAACCTTTGTTCCTTTGCTGTTTTCAGTACCAATGGAACAAAACCAGTCTGCACCCTTTGCTATAATTGGTGGGATGTTTGAGAGGGTTTCAACATTGTTTACACAGGTAGGGTACCCCCAATACCCTTCTTCGGCAGGGTATGGCGGTTTGTAATTAGGTTCTCCCCTTTTGCCTTCACATGAATTTATAAGGGCGGTTTCTTCACCGCATACAAAGGCGCCGGCACCGTATTTTATATCAATGTCAAAACTAAAATCCGAGTCAAAAATATTTTTTCCTAAAAGACCCAGCTCTCTTGCTTGTGTTAATGCTGTTTTAAGGCGTTTTATTGCAAGGGGGTACTCGGCACGGATGTAAATAATTCCTTTTTCTGCACCAATTGCATAGCCCCCTATTGCCATTGCTTCTATTACACTATGGGGATCGCCTTCTAAAATGCTTCTATCCATAAAGGCTCCCGGATCCCCTTCATCGGCATTGCATACAATAAATTTCACAGGGTTTTTTTGTTTTTTTGCTATTTCCCATTTTATGCCTGTAGGAAATCCACCGCCGCCACGGCCCCGGAGTTTTGATTTTTTAATTGTTTCTATTACTTTATCCCTGGACATCTTTGTTATAGCTTTACCTAATGCTTCATATCCTCCTAAAGCTATGTATTCATAGATGTCCTCAGGATTTATAAGCCCGCAGTTTCTCAATGCTATACGCAGTTGTTTTTTATAAAAGGGTATATTTTCTTGAATATCAATTTTTTTCTTTTCAAAAGGCTCTTTATACAGAAGTCTTTCAACCTTCCTGCCTTTTATGATATGCTCATCTATAATATCTTTGGCGTCTTTTGGATTGACACGGACATAAAACACATTTTCAGGTTCTATTTTTACTATTGGTCCCTGTTCACAGAAGCCAAAGCAGCCGGTTTTAATAACTTTTGCCTCTTTTTCATAGCCCCTGGCTTTAAGTATGAGTTCTAGGTTTCTTTGCACCTTTTCAGATTCGCTTGCCAAACAGCCTGTACCACCGCAGACAAGAATATTTGTGCGGGTTATTGACATTTTTAGCCTCCTTTATATCAATGTTTTTTCTTTTGAATTAAAATTTTACAAAAAACTACAAATTATATTCTTTCAAAATCCACTTTAAGTACTAAATTTTCCACAGGTTTTCCCTGTTTTATATGACTGTTTACTATTTGTGGTACTTTGTCTTTTTTTATATTTCCATATAGTACAGGTGCATGTCCTGGTATATTTACCTGTACAATAGGTTCTGAGTGGCAGTACCCAATGCATCCCACTGCTATAATTTTTACATTGTCAATTTTATTTATAGATATTTCCTCTGCAAAGGCATTAAGGGTTTCTCTTGCACCGGAGGAGATGCCACAGGTTGCCATTCCAATAAGTATTTCAATTTTATCCTCTTTGCCTTCGCCGGTATTTCTTAAACGTATTTTATTCTCATGCTCTTTGCGTATTTTTTCAAGTTCCTCCAATGATTTTATTTTCATACTACACCTTCCTTAATTTTTAGTTTCTTTATTTCTGTAGGACTTTAAAATATTATCTAAGTCTTCTTCTTTTACGCGCCCATATACTTTGTCATCCACCATAACAACAGGGGCAAGTCCACATGCTCCAACGCACCTTACGTCTTTTAGGGTAAATACCCCGTCTTCTGTAACTTCGTTGGACTCAATACCTAGTTTTTCTTTTAGTCTTTCAAGAATTTTATCTGCCCCCCTTACATAGCAGGCAGTTCCCATGCACACACTGATGGTGTGTTTTCCTCTTGGTTTTGTAGTAAAGTACGAGTAGAAGCTTACCACTCCAAAAACTTCTGCACCCGGAATTCCCAGCTTTCTTGCTACATAAAGCTGCACATCCCTTGGAAGGTAACCAAATATTTCTTGGGCTTTGTGAAGTATTTCAACTAATGCTCCTTTGGTGGTTTTTAATCCATCAATAAATGTTTCAAGCTCATTAAATTTTTCTTCAGGAAAGTTTTCGCCTACAGGCTTAGTTACGCTAATGGTCTGGGGTTTTGTCAAAATCCTCACCATCCCTTTTTAATTTTAAAATGCTAAAGCATTAAAATTGTAGTCCTATATAATATTTCCTTATTAGTACAGTTTATTACTAAAGCACATTAAAATATAAAAATATTAAACTCATACACAAGAAAGCATTAAGATCTTTACACATTTACCACAAAAGGGAATATCAGGTGATGTTTTTCGCATTTTTTAAAAAATAAAGAAGGAAATTTGACATTGGCGTAGAATATATTATTATAAGATAGTGAAAAAAATAACAAGGTGAATAAATATTTAAAACTCATTTCATAGCGAAGGTGAATAGATGATTAGAATTCTTTTCGTAACATAAACACTTATTAAAATTTAAATGCCAAATGTATCCCAGGTAAGAAAAATTAAAAAAGTCTAATTATTATTGTATTTAGAAGTTATGCAAACCGTTAGCTAAGGTGTGATATTGGTTTCGTTTGCTAAAATCATGTTATTTTATGGACTTAAAAGATTAATATATTAAAAAACCAATATCTTACCAGGAATTATAATGTTTATTGGGCAGGGCAGTGACTTTGTCACTGATATAATAAATAAAACCGCTGCACAAGGAGGTGAAATGGGATGTCTGAAACGCTGCAAACCAAATCATTGGTTCAGCAGAAGGAAACTTATAAGAATAAGTTTTTGACATTTACCATTGGAAAGGAGTCTTATGTAATGGAAATCATGTACGTTAGAAAAATAAAAAAATGAGGAATTTTTGCAGCGCAATATAAAAAATCAAGGAGGATTATATGATGAGCTGGTTTTATAATTTAAAAATATCGGCAAAACTTATTATTGGATTTTTACTAGTTGCAGAGTGATTGCAGGGATAGTTGGCATTGTTGGCTTGGTAAATGTGAATAATATGAGTGAGGCAGATGTGCTTTTGTATGAAGATAATACATTGGGTATCCAGCATATAAGCGATGCTGCTTTGCAGTTTTTAAGGATGAGATTTAATTCCAGCAGGCTTCTTTTGTTTGAAGGTGATAAAAAAGGTCAGGATGAAAGTATAGAAAAAATTAAGAATCACAAAACAAATGCAGAAGAATACTTTAAAATGTATGAAGGAGTAATTACAGATGCTGCAGACCAGAAGCTCTATGAAGAGTTAAAATCAAAATGGGAAAAATATAATACTTTAATTCAAGAAGAAATTGAACTTGCGCTATCCGGGCAAACGGCGGAGGCAAAGGAATTATTGCTTACAGAAGTAGCCAGCGCCGGAGACTCATTACGTGAATCCTTTGAAAGTTTGATCTACTATAATTCAGAAAGTGCAAAAGAAAGGATAGAGCAAAACACAAAAATTGCCAGAACTGCTGCAACCACCATGATTTTTGTAGCAATTATTGGAATAATATTAGCGATTTTCTTAGGAATGTTTATATCCCGTAGCATAAGCATACCTATAAATGAAATGGTTGATGCTGCAGAGAAAGTTGCAGTAGGGGATGTAGAAGTGGATATTGAAGCTAAAACTAAAGATGAAGTTGGAAGTTTAGCGCAATCTTTTAGAAAAATGATTGAGAATATCCGTGAGCAAGCTTATGCAGTGGAAAAAATTGCAGCCGGTGATTTGACGGTGGAATTAAAAATTAAATCTGACAAGGATATACTTGGAATGAAGCTAAACGAAATGATTGAAAAAAACAATGAACTTCTTGGAAGTATTAATGCTGCGGCAGAACAGGTAGCAAGCAGTGCAAGACAGATATCAGATTCAAGTGTACAGCTTTCAGAAAGTTCTGCAGAACAGGCAAGTACAGTAGAAGAGCTAACTTCATCTCTTGAAGAAGTGTCTACGCAGACAAGACATAATGCGGAAAATGCAAATGAAGCAAATGTGCTGGCAGAGACTATCAGAGAAAATGCGCAACAGGGAAGTGAACAGATGGCTGATATGCTTAAAGCAATGGAAGAGATAAATAGTTCTTCTTCTGATATATCCAGAATTATAAAGGTAATTGATGAAATAGCCTTTCAGACTAATATTCTAGCACTAAATGCAGCAGTTGAAGCAGCAAGGGCAGGACAGCATGGCAAAGGTTTTGCTGTTGTAGCAGAAGAAGTTCGAAATCTTGCCGCAAGGTCTGCTAATGCAGCAAAGGAAACTACCGAGCTTATTGAAGGCTCAATTAAGAGAACTGAAAATGGCACAAAAATAGCTAAAGAAACAGCAGAATCCCTTAACAAAATAGTGGAAGGCGTTAAAAAGGCAGCTGCTTTAATTAGTGATATAGACGTTGCTTCTAATGAACAAGCTGCAGCCATTGAGCAGATAAATCAAGGAATTATACAAGTGTCACAAGTTATACAGGCTAATTCCGCTACATCTGAAGAAAGTGCAGCTGCAAGTGAAGAACTTAGCAGCCAGGCTGATCTCTTAAGAGATTCTGTACGTAGATATAAGTTGAAAAATACTGCTTCTTCATCCATTAGATACAATGAAATAAGTCCTGAGATTATAAAGATGATCAAAGAAAATGCTGAAAGCAAAAAACAAAATACTGTTGAGAGTATGAAAGAAGAAAACCCAATAGGCATGTTGGATATCAACTGGGATTATAAGGAAAAATCAAAAAATAATAATTTAAAAAGTTAATTGACGGCACATAAAAGACACACGGAGAAAAAGGAGTATAAAACATATTATACTCCTTTTCCTCTTTTATTTATATTTCAGAGGAAGGTGTGCAATTACTTCAGTATTTGATATAGGTAAAAATGTGGGAGCTTTTTTTATTGATATAAAAGTTCCCATTAGCAATATAAACAAAATTGTAAGCACAAGAAAAACAATTGAGCGTACAATATGTTTTTTTTGAATGGTTATAAAGTAAACAGATTTCATATGAAAAACCTTCCTTTTTAGATAAATCATTTTATAATATCTATTCATATAAATTTTAAAATAGAATTAAAATTTAAGATGAATTTTAAAATACTTGAATAAAAAAACAATAACAGGTTAATACTTTAATTGACCTCACTAAAATACATTTTAACCCCCTAATTAAATGCCCTTAGTCTAGTTACTGGGGCATTTATTTTTTCTTTCATTAACACTTCTATAATGGTATAATATACAAAGGACTTAAGGTTATTGGAGGGATATATCATTATACTCAGTGATTTGGCAAAAAGGGTAATAACTTTGCCTCAGGAAAATTCTAAAGTGATTTTAAAAGGTCCTACCGGAAGCGGCAAATCCACTTTACTATTGGAAAGGTACAAATACATGGTATCAGAACTTAAAATCCCCAGTGAAAAGATACTCATACTCCTTTTAAACAGAACCCAGTCATTAGAGTGGAGAACAAAAACGGTGCTTGAGCATTCCGGAGCTATTTTAAGGACTTCTTACTATGGGTTTATACAGGAGGAAATTAAAACCTATTACCCTCTTTTATTAAAAAATTGCCATGAAATAAAAAATAAAAATGTAAAACCGGTGTTTTTGACCTTTGAGGCAGCCCAGTTTTTAGTGTCTATAGTTATTGAGTGGAGAAGACAAAACAAAGGGGCTTTTGAAGGTGTAACCTCTTTTACAGACCGGCTTGCAATTGACCTTACATCAAACCTGGTAAGGGCTGCTATTTCAGATATTCCATATGATGAGATAGGAAAGAGGCTGTATTCTGCTTTGGAAAAAAAAGATGAACTAAAAAGAAATATATATATTGAAGCGGACGATATTTTAAAAAGATATAGAAAACGCTGTATGGAGCTTGGAATATTTGACTTTGGAATGGCTGTAGAACTTTACAATAAATACCTTCTAAAAAATCCTGTATATAAAGAACAGTTATTTAAAAGAATTGAACATCTTATTGTGGACAATATAGAAGAATGTGTTCCTACAGAAGTTGATTTTATAAATATGCTTTTGCCAAATCTTAAAACATGTCTTTTAGGATACAATCATGAGGGTGGTTACGGGGAAGCTTTTGGCAGCAATCATGAATACACAAAAAGAGAGCTGATAGACAAATTAGATACCATTGAATTACAGGAATGTTATACATGTAAGGAGTTTATGACTGAGTTTTCAAATATGTTGTTTGACAATATAAAGAACGGAAAAACCAACAAATTCAAATCAAGACCTGAAATTGAAAGGGTTCCTCCTTTTGAACTTAGAAGTGAGATGCTTGAAAATATAGGAGAGAGAATAATACATCTTATTGAAGAAGAAGGCTACAATCCCTCAGATATAGTTGTCATTTCCAACTATGCAGACCCGGTTACAGAGTTTGTTATAGCAAGGGCTTTAGAGAAGAGAGGGTATGAAATAAAAAATCTTTCAAGAAAGAGCAGGGTTATAGACAATCCCTTTACACAAGGTTTAATAACTTTAGCCCAGCTGTGTCACCCTGCATACGGTTTTATGCCGGGAAGGGATGATGTTAAATCCCTTATAAGAGTGCTTTTAAAAATTGATCCTGTAAGAAGCTCTATACTTGCAGGAGAGGTATTAAGCCAAAGACCCTTTGCCCGTTTTCCTGATATAGAGTTTCCGGGGCTTGTGGAGAGAGTGGGCTATTATAATGTTGAAAAATATGAATGTATTAAAAATTGGATAGAAGAATACAGGAAAAGAGAAGAGCCTCTTAAGATACATGAATTTTTTCAAAGGGTTTTTTTGGAGATACTTATTTCAGAGGAAATGTCACAAAATGACATTCTTGAAACCAAAAAGCTTATTGACAGTGCCCAGTCTTTTGTAGATGTGGTTTCAAGATTTAATAGAAATGCCAGCAAGGATTTTTTAGATGTGGTAAGAAGAGGGATAAAGTCAGCAGAAAGCATATTTGAACTTGAAGAAAAGCTTAGCGGTAATTTTGTTCTTTTATCAACGCCGGTAGCCTATCTTGCAAGTTCTCTACAAAGCAAAGTGACTATTATTACAAGTCTTAGCAGCAGCAACTGGACGCCAAGGAGCATAAAGGAAATAACAAATTTGCATGTACTTACAAAGACGTGGAATCCTGAGGATATTTATACAGAAGATATTGAAGAAGAAAATCAAAAACGCTACCTGGCGGTTTTAATGAGGTCAATATTAAAAAGATGTGGTGAAAAGCTTATAACTTTTGAATCTGTACTGTCTGCCAACGGATATGAAAATGACGGCATACTGTCAGAATATTTTGATGAGATTATTGTATCAGGCGGAAAATAGTTTTAAATTGCAAATTGTACTTATATAAGGTTATAATAGCTTAAGGAAAATAAATTTTTAAGTGATAAAGAGAGGGTGATAAAGTGTTATTGGGAATTTTACTTATACTATTTGGATTTTTTATGATATTTCTTCCTAAAATTTTGTCTAAGGCTTCAGAGAAGATGGAACATTATAAATTTGAAGAACCGTCTATGTCTAAGGCAATAGTAACATATGTAGGCGGTGTTATTTGTATTGTTGTAGGAATTTTAAATATAATATTTCAAAAATAAGTTATATTAAGAATCCACCTATTACTTGCAAGTGGATTCTTACAATATATCGTGTTAATTTTTGAATTGCAGTTATTTATTGCATTACAGCATTGTTGTTTAATTGCCTTGCCGGTGGTACTTAAAGTTTATCTTTTTCTAAAACGTGAAGTGTATATTTATTTGAATTTTCTTCGTATGTTATGTAATAGAGATTTCCGCTGCTTTGTCCCCATGCGGAT
>Ga0208823_1001966_pt1 | contig 15744 bp, 13 predicted proteins | sample AD_UKC075_MetaG_FD_184440 | JGI IMG/M metagenome (GOLD analysis project Ga0208823, IMG submission 184440) | Active sludge microbial communities of municipal wastewater-treating anaerobic digesters from USA - AD_UKC075_MetaG (SPAdes) (version 2) | ecosystem: Engineered > Bioreactor > Anaerobic >... | reverse complement strand
ATTGCCCCCCCGCCGCTCACACTTACGCCGGATTCCGATCGGCAATTCAAAGTAAAGTTACCACCGCCCGGAGCACTCAGTATGGCCAATGCTGTGTTGAGATTTTCTGTCCGTATTTTCTGACCGGTGAGAAGGGGGCTCGTGTAGGTGGCGCCAGGCGCCAAGGTCTGCAGCCCGGTATCGACGCTGACAGAGACGTCCGAGTAATGATCGAACAGCTGATCAACTACGCCCAAGGAACTGGTGAGTCCGACATCCGAACTACCGATTAGCTTTACCCGCTGACTTTGCGCGGCCCTGTTGACAAGAGTTACGATGGATTCTAAATCTCCGGTGACAGTCAAGCTTGCGCCGGTAAGGGTGCCCAGTTGGCTATCGAAAAGAGCTAGCGACCCCGTTTGATTGATCTCGGTGGTAGACAATGGGTTGGTAAAAGAATACGAAATTGTCGCTGCGTTGGCGCTTGCGATCGCAAGTGCAGCGCACACTCCGGTCAGCACCCTGAATGCTCGAGACATTAATATACCTTTTGATTTACGATTAGAAAGAAAAAACCGATGCGCGCGAACGACTCTACAATAAAAACTTGATAGAAGAAAATTATTTCTATAAATAATTTTATTATTATGACAACCTCGGAAATCCTCGCTTCGAATTACAGCCATGCCGATATAAATACGCGAGATTCGCAGAATATATTTTCATGCCGACCGGATTTTTTTAAATTTATTCTAATATTCATAATGACCCCCTAAATTCCGGGCCATGAACAGCGCGGCGTCAAGCTTTCATGCAAATTTTATTTTCGTAAAAAATTTTACTAGAATACATTTCTTGTAAACTATTTTTTGCAAAATTTAACAATTCCGAGTTGTTTTTTTGTGAAATATTGCGCATTTGCTTATCTGTGCACAATTCTTCATGCAGCCCTAGAATCGGCCAGTGCCTCCCACCTACCTCAACGCTGATCTCCACTGCCATTCCGTCGTCTCCGACGGCACCCTCACACCCGAGGAACTGGCGCCCCGCGCCGCTGCCAATGGCGTCGAGTTGTGGGCACTTACCGACCACGACGAAATCGGCGGCCAGCACCGGGCCATCGCCGCCGCCCATGCGGCCGGCATGGCCTACCTGACGGGGGTGGAAATCTCGATCACCTTCGCCGGGGTCACCGTCCACATCGTGGGCCTGGGCTTCGACCCGGACGACGCGGCTCTGCGCGAGGGCCTGGCCGAAACCCGCGATGGCCGCATCCCCCGTGCACGGGAAATGGCCGCGCAGCTGGCGGCGGTGGGCATTCCCGGTGCCTATGAAGGGGCGCTGAAGTACGTAGGCAATCCCCAGCTCGTCTCGCGCACCCACTTTGCCCGTTTCCTCGTGGAAGCTGGCGTCTGCAGGGACACCCCCGAGGTGTTCCGCAAATACCTCACCGAAGGCAAGCCCGGCTATGTACCCCACCGCTGGGCCGCGCTGGGCGACGCGGTGCGCTGGATCACCGATGCAGGCGGTGTGGCCGTCATTGCCCATCCGGCGCGCTACAAGTTCACCGCCAACGAGGAATACGCCTTGTTCTCCGAGTTCAAGGCCCACGGCGGCCAGGGCGTGGAGGTGGTGACCGGCAGCCACACGGCGGCTGAATACGCCACCTATGCCGACATGGCCCGCGAGTTCGGGCTGGCCGCCTCGCGCGGCAGCGACTTCCACAGCCCCGAGGAGTCGTATACCGACCTGGGCAAGCTGCCTTTTCTTCCTGACACGCTGACACCGGTGTGGGAGCTGCTGGAACACCGCATCCGATGAGCACGTCCTGACGATGCGGCCTGTCCGACATTCCAGCGCGCTGGCGGGTATTGCCATGGTGGTCACGGCCACCGCCTGTTTTGGGGTGCTCGACACCATCACCAAGTTCATCAGCACGGCCGGTGTGCCCATGGCCATGGCACTGTGGGTGCGCTACATGGTGCAGGTCACCGTGACAGCGCTGGCCACCCTGCCCCAGCGGGGCCTGGGCGCCCTGCGCACCGAACACCCGCGCTTCCAGCTGCTGCGCGGCCTGCTGCTGCTGTCGTGCAGCACCCTGGCCTTCTTCAGCCTGCGGCTGCTGCCGGTGGCCGAGTTCACGGCCATCCAGATGATCGGCCCGCTGGTCATCACCCTGATGGCGGTGATCGTGCTGAAGGAGCGGGTGTCCGTGCTGCGCTGGGCGCTGGTGGCGGGCACCTTTTCGGGCACGCTGTTCATCATCCAGCCGGGCTCGGATTCGTTCAACTGGGCCATCTTCCTGCCGCTGGCGCTGGTGGCATGTAATGCCTGGTTCCAGATCCTGACCAGCAAGATGACGCGCACCGAAGACCCGCTGATCATGCACCTCTACACCGGCTGTGTGGGGGCCATCGGCATGGCGCTGCTGCTGCCTTTCACCTGGGTGTCGCTCGATGCCCGCGCCTGGCTGCTGGTGCTCAGCATGGGCATCATGGGCACACTGGGCCACTGGCTGCTGATCCTGGCCTACCAGCGCGCCCAGGCCGCCACGCTCACCCCCTACATGTACGCCCAGATCGGGTTCGCCATGCTGGGCGGCTACCTGGTGTTCGGCCACATCCCCGACCGCTGGGCGCTGCTGGGCATCGGCATGGTGGCCGTGTGCGGCGCCATGGGCGCCTGGCTGACGGTGCTGGAGCGGCGTATTCCTGTACAACCACCGGAATCCTGATAATTACCCCATGGCCCAGTATTTTGAAGTTCACCCCGACAACCCGCAGCAGCGCCTGCTGAAGCAGGCCGCCGCCCTGCTGCACCGTGGCGGCGTGGCCGCCGTGCCCACCGACTCCAGCTATGCGCTGGTGTGCCACCTGGACGACAAGGACGCCGCCGACAAACTGCGCCGCATCCGCCAGGTGGACGACAAGCACCACCTCACCCTGCTCTGCCGCGACCTGAGCGAGCTGGCCAGCTACGCCCGGGTGGACAACCGCCAGTACCGCCTGCTCAAACAAGCCACGCCCGGCGCCTACACCTTCATCCTGGAGGCCAGCAAGGAAGTGCCGCGCCGCCTCAGCCACCCCCAGCGCAAGACCATCGGCCTGCGTGTGCCCGACCACCGCGTGCTGCAGGAGCTGCTGGCCGTGCACGGCGCCCCGCTGCTGGCCACCACGCTGATCCCGGCCGGCGAGACCGAGCCGCTGAACGACGCGGCCGACATCCGCGAGCGCTACGAGTCCGCCCTGGCCGCCGTGGTGGACGCCGGTGCCTGCCCCCTGGAGCCCACCACCGTGATCGACCTCACCGGCATGGGCACCGGCGGCGACCCGGAGCTGGTGCGCGAGGGCCGCGGCAGCCTGGCCGCGCTGGGCATGTAGGCTTGCCATCGTCTGAGACAATCCAGCGGTGGACATCCAAAACCTTATCCAAACCGTTCTGATCTACGCCCTGCCGGTGCTGTTCGCCATCACCGTGCACGAGGCGGCCCATGGCTATGCCGCGCGCCACTTCGGCGACAACACGGCCTACATGCTGGGGCGGATCACCCTCAACCCGGTCAAACACATCGACCCCATCGGCACCATCCTGATGCCGATCATGTTGTATTTCGCCACCTCGGGCGCCTTCCTGTTCGGCTACGCCAAACCGGTGCCCGTCAACTTCGGCCACCTGCGCAACCCCAAGCGCGACATGGTCTGGGTGGCGCTGGCCGGCCCGGCGTCCAACTTCGTCCAGGCCATCTTCTGGGCGGTGGTGATGATCACCCTGGTGGGCACGGGTGTGGAAGAACGCTTCTTCCTGGAGATGGCCCGCGCCGGCGTGCTGGTCAACCTGGTGATGTGGGCCTTCAACCTGTTCCCGGTGCCGCCGCTGGACGGCGGCCGCATCCTGGTGGGCCTGCTGCCCTGGAAACAGGCGCAGATGGTGTCGCGGCTGGAGCCCTATGGTTTCTTCATCGTGATGGGCCTGGTCATTTTCGGCGTGGTCGGCACGGTCTGGCTGCGCCCGCTGATGTCTTTCGGCTACACCGTCATCAATTACCTGATCACCCCGCTGCGCATGCTGCTGGTGTGACCCGTTCCGCTACTGCCCTCCCGACATGACGACCCCTGTGCAACGCTTCCTTACCGGCATCACCACCACCGGCACGCCCCACCTGGGCAACTACGTGGGCGCCATCCGCCCCACGGTGCAGGCCAGCCGCCGCCCCGGCACCGAGAATTTCTACTTCCTGGCCGACTTCCACGCGCTCATCAAGTGCGACGAGCCGGCCCGCATCCAGCGCTCCACGCTGGAGATCGCCGCCAGTTGGCTGGCTGCCGGGCTGGACCCGGACCACGTCACCTTCTACCGCCAGTCCGACATCCCCGAGATCCCCGAGCTGACCTGGTTCCTCACCTGCGTCACCGGCAAGGGCGTGCTCAACCGCGCCCATGCCTACAAGGCCTCGGTGGACAAGAACAACGCCGCCGGAGCAGAGCCCGACGACGGTGTGACCGCCGGCCTGTTCATGTACCCCGTGCTGATGGGCGCCGACATCCTGATGTTCAAGGCGCACAAGGTGCCGGTGGGCCGCGACCAGATCCAGCACATCGAGATGGCGCGCGACATGGCGTCCAGCTTCAACCACCTCTACGGCGAGCACCTGGTGCTGCCGGAGGCAGCGGTGGACGACAACGTGGCCCTGCTGCCCGGCCTGGACGGCCGCAAGATGAGCAAGAGCTACAACAACACCATCCCGCTGTTCTCCACCAGGGCGCAGCTGCAGAAGCTCATCGGCAGCATCCTCACCGACTCGCGTGCACCGGGCGAGCCCAAGGACACCGAAGGCTCGGCCCTGTTCCAGATCTACCAGGCGTTTGCATCGGAAGAAGAAACCACCGCGCTGCGCAAGGCCTATGCCGACGGCATCGCCTGGGGCGACGCCAAGCAGGTGCTGTTCGAGCGCATCGACCGCGAGATCGGCCCCATGCGTGCGCAGTACGAAGCGCTGATTGCCAACCCGGCCCAGGTCGAAGCCGCTCTGCTGAAGGGCGCCGAAAAAGCCCGTGCGCTGGCCACACCGCTGCTGCGCGAACTGCGCCACGCCGTGGGCCTGCGGTCGCTGACGACACAGACAGGAAAAGTTCAGGGAACAAGTTCAACAAAGTACGGTACGCCGAAACTCGCCATGCCAAGCTTCAAGCAGTACCGCGAAAAAGACGGCAAGTTCTACTTCAAGCTGGCCGACGCCCAGGGCCAGGTGCTGCTGCAAAGCACCGGCTTCGACGCCCCACGCGAGGCCGGCCAGGCCATCGCCCGGCTGCAGCAGGCGCCCACCGAGGCCCTGGCCGAGTTGGCCGCACGGCTGGAGCCGCTGGGTGCCGACGCCCAGGCCCAGGTAGTGGCCGCGCTGACAGCACTGACCGAAGCGGAATAAGACCGCCGCCTCACCAGAAAAACGGCCTTCGGGCCGTTTTTTCATGGCATTCAGGCCTGCTACCCGCGTTTTTTCGTCGCATACAGCTATCAAAAAAATAGCAAATCAGCCCGTATTCCGCAGCCCGGCCGAAATCCCGTTGATCGAGATGTGGATACCCGTCTGCACCCGCTGGTCGCCCTGGCCGGCGCGGTAGCGGCGCACCAGCTCGACCTGCAGGTGGTGCAGCGGGTCGATGTAGGGGAAGCGGTGACGGATGGAGCGTTGCAGCGACTCGTTGCCGGCCAGCCGGGTCTTGTCGCCGGTGATGCGCGTCAGCGCGTCGGCGGTGCGGTGCCATTCGGCCTCGATGGCGGTGAAGATCTTCTTGCGCAGACGGGCGTCTCCCACCAGCTCGGAATAACGAGAGGCCAGGGCCAGGTCGCTCTTGGCCAGCACCATGTCCATGTTGGACAGCAGGGTGCGGAAGAAAGGCCAATCGCGGTACATCTTCTGCAGCAGCGCCAGCTGGGCCTTGGCGTCCTGCCCGGGGGTGGCGATGAAGGCATCCACCGCCGAGCCAAAGCCGAACCAGCCCGGCAGCGTGAGCCGGCACTGGCCCCAGCTGAAGCCCCAGGGGATGGCGCGCAGGTCTTCGATCCTCTGGCTGGGCTTGCGTGACGCGGGGCGCGAGCCGATGTTGAGCTCGGCGATCTCGCGGATGGGGGTGGAGCCGAAGAAGTAGTCGGTGAAGCCCGCGGTGTCATACACCAGCGCGCGGTAGGCCGCCATGCTGGCCACCGACAGCTCAGACGCCGCTTGCAGGAAGGCCTTGGTGGCGGGCTTGGTGGGCTGCAGCAGGGTGGCCTCCAGCGTGGCGGCCACCAGGGTTTCGAGGTTGCGGCGGCCGATCTCGGGATTGGCGTATTTGGAGCCGATGACTTCGCCCTGCTCCGTCAGGCGAATCTGGCCGCGCACGGTGCCCGGTGGCTGGGCCAGGATGGCCTGGTAGCTGGGGCCGCCGCCACGCCCCACGGTGCCGCCGCGGCCATGGAACATGCGCAGGGTGATGCCGTGGGTCTTGTCCAGCTCGTCGAACAGCTCGACCAGCGCGATCTCGGCGCGGTACAGCTCCCAGTTGCTGGTGAAGATGCCGCCGTCCTTGTTGCTGTCGCTGTAGCCCAGCATGATGTCCTGCTCGGCGCCGCTGCGCTGCACCAGCTTGGCCATGCCGGGTAGCGCGTAGAAGTCGCGCATGATGGGCGCGGCGTTGCGCAGGTCTTCGATGGTCTCGAACAGCGGTACGACGATCAGATCAGCGGTGGCGTTCTGGGCGAGCAACCCACGGGTCAGGCCCACTTCCTTCTGCAGCAGCAGCACTTCCAGCAGGTCACTCACCGTCTCGGTGTGGCTGATGATGTAGTGGCGGATGGCCTGCGCGCCGTACAGGGTGCGCATGGTCTTGGCGGCCTCGAAGATGGCCAGCTCGGCGCGGGCATGGTCGGAGTAGTCGGCGCCGATCACCCGCAGGGGCCGCGCGTCGTTCAGCAGACGCAGCAGCACCGCGCGTTTGGCTTCTTCGTCCAGCGCGCTGTAGGCGGGCTCGACGCCGGCCACGGCCAGCAGCTCGGCCACCACCTCTTCGTGTTTGTCGGAGCTTTGGCGCAGGTCCACCGTGGCCAGGTGGAAGCCGAACACCTCCACCGCACGGATCAGCGGGTGCAGCCGCTGGGCCACCAGCACGGCGCCGTGGTGGCCGGCCAGCGAGGACTGGATGACGCGCAGGTCGGCCAGGAATTCCTCGGCGGTGTCATAGGGGTTCTGTGGTGCCACGGCGTGGCGGGCCGCCTCGCCGCCGGTGAGTTTCTTGAGGGTGGCCGCCAGCCGTGCGTAGATGCCGGTGAGCGAACGGCGGTAGGGCTCGTCCATGCGGTGTTCGCTGGTGTCGGGCGAGCGCTCGGCCAGGGCCAGCATCTCGGGGGACACATCCACCAGCCGGGCCGACAGCGACAGCTCGCCGCCCAGGTAGTGCGCCTCCGTGAGGTAGTGGCGCAGGGCCACCTCGGACTGGCGGCGCAGGGCGTATTCGAGCGTCTGCGCGCTGACGTTGGGGTTGCCGTCGCGGTCGCCGCCGATCCATTGGCCCATGCGCAGGAAACTGGCCACCGGGTGGTGGCCCAGCTCGCGCTCCAGCTCCGCGTAGATACGCGGGATCTCGTGCAGGAAGGTGGACTCGTAGTAGCTCAGCGCGTTCTCGATCTCGTCAGCCACGGTGAGCTTGGAGTAACGCAGCAGGCGGGTTTGCCAGAGCTGCATCACCCGGGCGCGCAGCTGGGCCTCGTTGGCGGCCAGGGCGCGCGGGGTCAGGGCGTCCTTGCCGGCAGCGAAGAGCTGGGCCTGGGTCTTGATGTCATCGCGCGCGGTGAGCAACTGGGCGATGTCGCGCTCGGCGTCCAGGATGCTCTTGCGCTGCACCTCGGTGGGGTGGGCGGTGAGCACCGGCGACACATAGCTGTGCGCCAGGGTGTTTGCTATGGTTTTTGGAGCTATCCCCGCCCAGCGCAGGCGCGACAGGGCCACTTCGATGCTGCCTTCCTGGGTGCTGCCGGCACGCTCGTGCACGATGCGGCGGCGGATATGGTGGCGGTCTTCGGCCAGGTTGGCCAGGTGGCTGAAGTAGGTGAAGGCGCGGATCACCCGCACGGTTTCATCGCCGCTGAGCGACTTGAGCAGCTTCTTGAGCGCCTTGTCGGCCTCGGCATCGGCGTCGCGCCGGAAGGCCACCGAGAGCTTGCGGATCTGCTCCACCAGCTCGAAGGCGGCGGCGCCCTCCTGTTCGCGGATCACGTCCCCCAGGATACGGCCCAGCAGCCGGATATCGTCGATGAGGGGTTGCTCTTTGTCGGATTTTTTGACGGCGGCCATGGCAGAGGGTTGGTTGTCTCACAGGGATGCGCTGCATGCTAGCATCGTCGCCAGTTGCCCCGCGCGCCCGTGCTGCATGCACGTTCCGCGCCACACCCCTCCCCACTTTGCAGTTCCACGCCGTGAGCCCAGCCACCCCCACCCGTTTTCCCATCACCATCGCCACCCGCGAAAGCCGCCTGGCCCTGTGGCAGGCCGAACACGTCAAGGCCCTGCTGGAGGCGCGCGGCCACCCCGTCACCCTGCTGGGCATGACCACCCAGGGCGACCAGATCCTGGACCGCACGCTGAGCAAGGTCGGCGGCAAGGGCCTGTTCGTGAAAGAGCTGGAAACCGCACTGGAACAAGGCCGTGCCGACATCGCCGTGCATTCGCTCAAGGACGTGCCCATGGAGCTGCCCGAGGGTTTTGCCCTGGCCTGCGTGATGGAGCGCGAAGACCCGCGCGACGCCTGGGTCTCGTCCAGCCATGCCAGCCTGCACGACCTGCCGCAGGGCGCGGTGGTGGGCACCTCCAGCCTGCGCCGCACCGTGCTGCTGCGCGCGCTGCGGCCCGACCTGCGCATCGAGCCCCTGCGCGGCAACCTCGACACCCGCCTGCGCAAGCTCGACGAAGGCCAGTACGCCGGCATCGTGCTGGCGGCCGCCGGCCTCAAGCGCCTGGGCCTGGGCGCACGCATCCGCCAGGTCTTCGAGACCGACACCATGCTGCCCGCCGCCGGCCAGGGGGCCTTGGGCATCGAGATCCGCGCCGACCGTGCCGAGTTGGCCGAAGCCCTGGCCCCATTGGCCCACGCCCGCACCTGGCTGGCCGTGTCGGCCGAACGCGCCGTGAGCCGCGCCATGGGCGGCAGCTGCTCCATGCCGCTGGCCGCGCATGCCACCCTCAGCGACACCGGCACCCTCACCATCCAGGCCGCCTGGGGCGACCCGGAGCAGCCTGCTCCGCTGGTGCATGCCAGCGCCCAGGCCCTGGTGGCCGACAACACCCAAGCCGCCGCACTCGGCGAACAGGTGGCTGCCCGGCTGCGCCAGGGCGGCGCACGCTGACATTCCCGCCCGGGCGCACATTCCATGCCGCTTCTGGTCACCCGCCCTGCCCGTGAGGCCGCCGTGTGGGTGCAGCAGCTCCAGGCCCGGGGCCTGCAGGCCACCACCCTGCCGCTGATCGAGATCAAGCCCGTGGACGACGCAAGTGCCCGGGACGCCTGCCTGGCGCAACTGCAGGCACACCATTACGACGCCGTCATGTTCGTCAGCGCCAATGCGGTGCAGTTTTTCCTGCCCCCCGGCATGGCCTGGCCGCAGCACCGGCCCGTGCGCGCCTGGAGCCCCGGCCCCGGCACGGCCCGGGCCCTGCTCGACCGGGGCGTGCCACCCGGGCAGCTCGACAGCCCGCCCGAGCAGGCCGGGCAGTTCGACTCCGAAGCCCTGTGGCAGATCGTGGCGACCCAGGTACGGCCCGGACACCGCACCCTGGTGGTGCGCGGACAGGACGGCCCGGCACAGTCCAACCCGCAGGGCCACGGACGCGACTGGCTGGCCCGGCAGCTGCAAGCTGCGGGGGGCCAGGTGGATTTTGTGGCGGTCTATGCCCGCCAAACACCCCACTGGGACACCCGTCAACAGGCGGTGGCCCAGGCGGCCGCCCAGGACGGCAGCGTCTGGCTGTTCAGCAGCGCACAGGCTGTGCAGCACCTGCAGCAGTGCCTGCCCGACGTGCAGTGGCAGGCCGCCCGCGCCGTAGCCACCCACCCCCGCATCGCCGATGCGGCGCGGGCGGCCGGCTTCGGTGTGGTACGGCTGTCACGCCCAACGCTGGACGGCGTGGTACAGGTGGTGGCCTCGATAGAATCGAGGGCATGACGCCCGCGCCTTCTTCCGACAGCTTTGATCCGTCCGGGCCCCCGTTGATTGCCCCTGCGGCCAGCGACGCCCCGCCTGCACCGGCATCGGTGCAGGCGGCCCCTGCTGCGCCGCACGGTGTGTCAGGCACCGTGGTGACTGTGGTGGCGGCCGTGGCCGTAACGGCCCTGGTGGTCAGTGGCCTGCTCTGGCAGCGCCTGGGCCACCTGCAGGAGCAGCTGGCCCGGCAGGCCGCCGAGGCCCAGTCCCAGGCCATCGAGGCGCGTACACTCGCCCGCGAAGCGCAGGAAGTGGCCCGCGAAACTGCCACCCGCCAGACCGTCAACGACACCCGCCTGAGCGAGGTGGCCCTGCAGCGCACGCAGCTGGAAGAGCTGATGCAGAGCCTGTCGCGGTCGCGCGACGAAAACCTGGTGGTGGACATCGAATCCGCCGTCCGCCTGGCGCAGCAGCAGGCCCAGCTCACCGGCAGCGCCGAGCCCCTGCTCAGCGCCCTGAAGACCGCCGACCAGCGCATCACCCGTGCCGCCCAACCCCGGCTGGCACCGCTGCAGCGGGCCATCATCCGCGACATGGACCGCATCAAGACGGCGGCCATCACCGACACCCCGGCCCTGCTGGCCCGGCTGGACGACCTGGTGCGCCTGGTGGACGACCTGCCCACCATCTACGCCGTGGGCCAAAACTACAGCAACCGTGCCGCCGCCGTCCCGGCCAGCAGCCCCCCTGCGGACGCCGCACCCAGTTGGTGGATGGCCGGGCTCCAGCGTTCCTGGGAAGTGGTGCGTGACGAGGTTCGCAACCTGGTGCGGGTGAGCCGCATTGACCAGCCCGAGGCCGCCCTGCTGGCGCCCGATCAGACCTTCTTCCTGCGTGAAAATCTCAAGCTCAAGCTGCTCAATGCCCGCCTGGGCGTGCTGGCCCGCCAGACCGATTCGGCCCGCGCCGACCTGGTGGCCGCCACGGTGGCGCTGAACAAGTATTTCGACCCCGCCTCGCGCAAGACCCAGAACGCCGCCACCCTGATGCAGCAGGTGACGCAACAGCTGCGCTCGGTGGAAATCCCGCGCATCGACGACACCCTGGCCGCGCTGGCAACAGCTGCTGCTGGACGATAAGCCATGCGCGCAACCCTCTGGCTCGTAGCCCTTTTTGGCGTAGCGGTGGCAGTGGCCCTGTTTGCCGGCAACAACCAGAGCACGGTCACCGTGTACTGGCCGCCCTACCGGGTGGACCTGTCGCTGAACATGGTGCTGCTGCTGCTGTTCGGTGCCTTTGCCGTGCTGCATGCGGCGCTGCGGGCGCTGGCCGCCATGCTGGATTTGCCGCACCAGGCCAGCCGCTGGCGCACGCAGCAGAAGGAGCGCGCGATGCACACCGCCCTGCTCGACGCCATGGCCCACCTGCTGGCCGGGCGTTTCGTGCGTTCGGGCAAGGCCGCTGACCTGGCACTGGCGCAAGAAGCCGCACTGGAAGGCTCGGGTGAAAAACTCGCCCAGGGCGTGCAGGTGCGGGCGCTGGCCCACCTGGTGGCCGCTGAAAGCGCCCAGGCCCTGCAGAACCGCCCACGGCGCGACGAACACCTGGCGCTGGCGCTCAAGACCACCGCCCAGGTCGCCTCCACCCAGGCGCAGGAAATCCGCGAAGGCACCCAGCTGCGCGCCGCCCGCTGGGCACTGGAAGACCGCGACGCCAATGGCGCGCTGGAGCGGCTGGAAGACATGCCCCAGGGCGCTGCCCGCCGCACCCTGGCGCTGCGCATCCGCCTCAAGGCCACCCGCCAGGCCCGCAAGACCCGCGAAGCGCTGGAGACCGCCCGCCTGCTGGGCAAACACCGGGCCTTTTCGCCCGAGGCAGCGCAAAGCATCGTGCGCAGCCTGGCCACTGAATGGGTGAATGGTGCCCACGACACGGTGCAGTTGCTGCAGGTGTGGAACTCCCTGGAGAGTGCCGAGCGTGCCATGCCCGAGCTGGCCATCAGCGCCGCCCAGCGCCTGGCCACCCTGGGCGGTGACCCGTCCCAGGTGCGGGGCTGGCTGCTGCCGGTGTGGGAACGTATGCTGGCCCAGCCCGACAGCCTGCCCGACAACCAGCAGCTCAAGCTGGTGCAGGCGCTGGAATCCGCCCTGGACGGCGTGGACGCCGACTGGCTGGCCCGCATCGAATCGGCCCAGCAGCGCAACCCGCGCGACGCCCGCCTGACCTACCTGGCCGGCGCCGCCTGCGTGGAACGCCAGCTCTGGGGCAAGGCCCAGGTGCTGCTGGCCCAGGCCGCCCAGCGCCTGCAGGACCTGCCCCTGCGCCGCAACGCCTGGCGCGCCCTCGCCTTGCTGGCAGAGCAACGCGACGATGCCACGGCCGCAGCCGAGGCCTGGAAAAACGCGGCGCTGGCGTCCTGAGCCTCGGGGTGAGTGCCCAGGCACCAAAACTACTAAATACATAGCACTACGCCCAGGCAGAGCCTGGGCGTAGTGCCTTTTTAGTTCAGAAATTGCCTATTTCAGGCGCATTTCGGCTGCCTGCGCGTGGGCCTGCAGACCTTCGCCGTAGGCCAGCACCGCGGCCACCTTGCCCAGCACCTGGGCACCGGCTTCGCTGACTTCGATCAGGCTGCTGCGTTTCTGGAAGTCGTAGACCCCCAGCGGGCTGGAGAAGCGCGCCGTGCCGCTGGTGGGCAGCACGTGGTTGGGGCCGGCGCAGTAGTCGCCCAGGCTCTCGCTGGTGTAGGCGCCCAGGAAGATCGCGCCGGCGTGGCGCAGCAGGGGCTCCCAGCGGTGCGGGTCGCGGCTGCTCACTTCCAGGTGCTCGGGCGCGATGCGGTTGCTGATGGCACAGGCCTCTTCCATGTCTTTCGTCAGGATCAGCGCACCGCGGCCGGTGAGGCTTTTGGCGATGATCTCGGCGCGCGGCATGGTGGGCAGCAGGCGGTCGATGGCCTCCTGCACCGCGTCGATGTAGGTGGCATCGGGGCACAGCAGGATGCTCTGCGCCAGCTCGTCGTGTTCGGCCTGGCTGAACAAGTCCATCGCCACCCAGTCGGCGGGCGTGCTGCCGTCGGCCAGCACCAGGATTTCGCTGGGGCCGGCGATCATGTCGATGCCCACGGTGCCAAACACGCGCTTCTTGGCGCTGGCGACATAGGCATTGCCCGGGCCGGTGATCTTGTCCACCTTGGGCAAGGTGGCCGTGCCATAGGCCAGCGCGGCCACGGCCTGTGCGCCGCCGATGGTGAAGGCCCGGGTGACGCCGGCTACATAGGCGGCGGCCAGCACCAGCTCGTTGCGCTCGCCCTTTGTCGAAGTGCCCTCGCCGGTTCCGCCGGTCGCCACGCTGCCGCGCACGGGCGTGGGCACAACCATGATGATTTCCTGCACGCCCGCCACATGGGCCGGGATGGCGTTCATCAGCAGACTCGACGGGTAGGCGGCCTTGCCGCCGGGCACGTAGATGCCCACGCGGTCCAGCGGCGTGACCTTCTGGCCGAGCAGGGTGCCGTCTTCGTCGCGGTAGCTCCAGCTCTCGCCCGAGGCCTTTTTCTGCGCCTCGTGGTAGCTGCGCACCCGCTTGGCGGCAGCCTGCAGGGCGTCGCGCTGGGCCTGCGGGATGGCGTCGAACGCGGCCTTGAAATCAGCTTGCGTCAACTCCAGCGCGGCCATGTGGGAGGCGCTGAGGCCATCGAAGCGGGCGGTGTACTCCAGCACGGCCGCGTCACCGCGCTTTTGCACATCGGCCAGGATGTCGGCCACGCGCTGCTCGATGGCCGCGTCGGTGTCGGCAGACCAATGCAGGCGGGCTGCGAAACGTCCTTCAAAGTCACTATCCTGCGTAGAGAACCGAATTGACTGAAATGAATTCATTTTTTATTTATTAATTTAAAGCATACACAAATATAAATAAACTCAATCCCGCGTTAAACGGGCTATTCCCCAAACATCAACTGGACCATCAAGAAATTTTAATTTTAAAACCTCCGCTTCGACCAACGTGATTTCATCACTGTCCAAATGGGAGTTTTCTTTTAATATTTTTTTCAAATATTCAAGAGGAATAATGGAAACATCATATCGAACAACGAAACGAGCCTCCAAGCCAGAGCAGCCGCCCCCCCTCAGGCAACTGACTAAAAATTTTTCCCAGTTTTTTTTGCAATTCTCTCCAGGAAAATATTTAATATCGCATGATATCAATGCCTTCCAAGATTTTTCCAACTCTTCGTAGATATTTTTATTTTTAGCTTTTTCATTTTCCAGATTTTCCCGCAATACCTCAAAGACTCTGCAATTTTCCGCAAAACTATTCTGCAGAGTTAATATTTTTTCTTTCAAGTCAAGCGATTCGGCGTTGCAAATTTCTATCGCACGATTGGCGGTAGATAATTTTTTCATTACTCTTTGGGCATCAATTATAGAACGCCAAATGCGCTGAAAATCACTTGTAGGTCGACCGCCGTCTAGCACAGCCCTCATAAAGGTCCTCTGGCGAGCACTTTGGGGCTCACGACAATCAATCAGTTTTCGAATTCTCACTTCCCACTGTAGGGCAATCTTTCTTTCCTCTTCATTCAATAGAAAAGGAAACTCCTTGAATGTTTCATCCAAAGAAATAGTTTTGAAGTCCATTTCATCTCCATTCGAGTTGAAATCCAACCAAGAAGATAAATATGCCCGAAATCAGAACAGGAGATTCAAAAATTACTATATGGCGGCCGCAAACGCATCGATGATGCGGCGCAGCGGCGCCTGCTTGAGCTTGAGCGCGGCCTGGTTCACGACCAGATAGGAGCTGATGTCCATGATGCGCTCGACTTCGATGAGGTTGTTGGCCTTGAGGGTGTTGCCGGTGGAGACCAGGTCCACGATGGCATCGGCCAAGCCCGTGAGCGGCGCCAGCTCCATGCTGCCGTAGAGCTTGACCATGTCCACGTGCACGCCCTTGCTGGCAAAGAAGTCGCGCGCAATGCCGGTGTACTTGGTGGCGACCTTGAGGCGCGAGCCCTGCTTGACGGCCTGGGCGTAGTCGAAGTCGGCCCGCACGGCCACGCTGACGCGGCACTTGGCGATGCGCAGGTCCAGCGGCTGGTACAGACCCTGGCCGCCGTGTTCGATGAGGGTGTCCTTGCCCGTCACCCCCAGGTCGGCGCCGCCGTACTGCACGTAGGTGGGCACGTCGGTGGCGCGCACCAGCACCACGCGCACGCCGGGCTGGTTGGTGGGCAGGATGAGCTTGCGCGATTTCTCGGGGTCTTCCAGCACCTCAATGCCGGCGGCAGCCAGCAGGGGCAGGGTTTCGTCGAAGATGCGGCCCTTGGAGAGGGCCAGGGTGATCATGCTGCTGCTCATGCTTTTATCCGTTCAATGTCCGCGCCGATAGCGCGCAGCTTGGCTTCCATCTGGTCGTAACCGCGATCGAGGTGGTAGATGCGGTCCACCAGGGTTTCGCCGTTGGCCACCAGGCCGGCGATGACCAGGCTGGCCGAGGCACGCAGGTCGGTGGCCATGACGGTGGCGCCCGAGAGCGAGGCCACCCCTTCCACCAGCGCCACCTTGCCGTCGATCTGGATGTGGGCGCCCAGGC
>Ga0208823_1001961_pt1 | contig 15785 bp, 14 predicted proteins | sample AD_UKC075_MetaG_FD_184440 | JGI IMG/M metagenome (GOLD analysis project Ga0208823, IMG submission 184440) | Active sludge microbial communities of municipal wastewater-treating anaerobic digesters from USA - AD_UKC075_MetaG (SPAdes) (version 2) | ecosystem: Engineered > Bioreactor > Anaerobic >... | reverse complement strand
ACCTTAGATGTTACTTCGGCTTCCATAAGTTGCTCGCACAGCCACTTCAGCATCGAGAGCATTGGGTCTTCTTCTGACATGAATTGCAATAGCATTTTCTCGAAGTTTCCAGTAGAATAAGAGTAAGCCATCGGTAACAACTCCTTTTGGTTTGCTCGTCACATACCATTTCGGAGTTGCCGATGGTTTTTCCTTTTTACTTTTGCGAACTTAATTGTACACTATCTTTATTTTTCAACCTTTGACATCAATACTACGCACTCCACATGATAAGTCTGCGGGAACATATCCACGGGCTGGACTGCCCGGGTCAGGTATCCCCGTCCTTCCAGGATTTTCAGGTCCCTGGCCAGGGTGGCCGGGTTGCAGCTGACATAGACTATCCGCTCGGGGCTGACTCTTGCCACCGCCTCCAGCAGGTCGGCGGCGCAGCCCTTGCGGGGCGGGTCCAGGATGACCACATCAGCTTTCAGCCCGGCCGCTATTTTGGGCAGGACTTCCTCGGCCCTGCCCAGGTGGAATTCGGCATTGGCAATGCCGTTGAGGCGGGCGTTGTCCCGGGCATCCCGGACGGCGCTGGGGTTGCTTTCGATGCCGATGACCTTGCGCGCCTGGCCGGCCAGGTACAGGCCAATGCTGCCGGCGCCGCAGTAGATGTCCAGCACAACTTCCCTGCCGGTCAGCTGAGCAAAATCCTTCACCACAGCATATATCTTCTCGGTCCCTTCCGGGTTCACCTGCCAAAAAGAACGGGAAGAAATCTTAAACTGCAGGCCCCCGATGGTGTCGGTTATATAGCCCGGTCCCCAGATTACCTCTTCCCTGTCCCCCAGGATGACATTGGTGGGGCGGGGATTTTCGTTTAACACCAGGCTGTGGACGTGCGGGATTTCTTCCCTCAGGCTGGCCAAAAATTCCTGCCGGCGGGGGAAGTCCAGTTTGCTCACCACCAAAGTGACCAGGGTTTGGTTTGTGTGTTCAGAGTGCCGCACCACCACGTGGCGCAGGGTCCCCTGCAAGGTTTCTTCATTCCAGGGGGCTATGCCCGTCTCCCGGGCTACCCGGGCGACTGCTCCGGAAACTGCACTGTTGAGCTGATGCTGGATGGGGCAATCGCCGACGGGAACCAGGTCATGGCTGCGGGGCTTGTACATGCCCACAACCAGTTGTCCGCCGTGCAGCCCCGCCGGCGCCTGCAGCTTGTTGCGGTAATTCCAGGCCCGGGTCGGCAGCATGGGAGCCACCAGGGCAGGGTCAATACCCCCGATTCGCTTTAACGTGCCCTTCACCGCTTCGGTCTTTACCTGCAGCTGGTCGGTGTAGTCCAGGTGCTGCAGATGACAGCCGCCGCATTCCCCGTGCCACGGGCACCTGGGTTCCGCCCGCCGCCCCGGGGCCAATATTTCTTTAATGAGGCCGCGGGCGTAATCCTTTTTGGCGCTGATTATCTCCGCCAGCACCACATCCCCCGGTGCGGCATAGGGCACAAAGACGGTATAGCCGTCCAGTTTTGCCGCCCCTTCCCCCTGGTGGGTTATGCCTTCGATGCTGAGGCGAACCAGCTGACCCGTTTGCACCGGCAATTTTGGCATTATTCTCCCCCCTTGGCATGCATATCCCCGGCGTTGCGCCGGGCTGCCCTTGATACTGTAATTCCCTTGCCTTAGCATAGTATTCGCCATGCCCGGCGACCTCCGATATGTTACAATATAGTATCCCGATTAGAAAGGATGACAATCGTGCAGGACCATATAGTGAAAGCGGTTACTGCCGCCGGCACCCTGCGGGCAGCGGCGGCCTTGACAACTTCCGTCGTCCAGGAAGCCCGGGACCGCCACGATCTGTATCCGGTGCCCACCGCCGCCCTGGGCCGCCTGCTGACCGGCGGTCTGCTGCTGGCAGCGGACTTTAAAGAAAATGAACGAATCAATCTGCGCATTGACGGCGACGGCCCCCTGGGCCACATGCTGGTCGACGCCGGATATGGCGAGGCCCGCGGTTATGTAAGCAACCCCGAGGCCCACCTCCCCCTCTCCAGCCAGGGCAAACTGGATGTGGGCGGAGCTGTGGGCAAAGGGATATTATATGTAGTTAAAGATATGGGGCTGAAGGAACCCTGGCAAAGCAGCGTCGACCTGATTTCCGGGGAAATAGCCGAAGACCTGACATACTACCTTACCCACTCGGAGCAGATACCCTCGGCCATAGCCCTGGGCGTTTTGGTAAACCCCGGCGCCCAGGTGGAAATTGCCGGTGGGTTGCTGGTCCAGGTGTTGCCCGGCTGCCCCGAAGAGCACCTGGCCAAAGCCGAGGCCAAAGTGGCCAGGATAAGCAGCGTCACCCAACTCCTCAAAGAAATGCAACCCAAGGCCTTGGTGGAATGGTTGCTGGAAGGCCTGGAGCCCGTGACCTTTGCCCCCATTCCCGTCCGGTACTCCTGCAAATGCTCCCGGGACGGAATGGTCCGGGCCCTGATCAGCCTGGGCAGGAACGATTTGGAAGAACTGGCCGGGGATCCCGACGGGTTTGAAATCGTCTGCCGGTTTTGCAATGAAAAGTATACCTTCCGGCAAGAGGAAATAAAAGATATCGTTGGAAGCTTGTAAATAAGATTTTAGGCGTTCCGAAGCCCCACCACAAGCTCCCCGCAGCAGTGTGTGATTGTCTGTAAAAATGGTTCTATAACTTAAAGGGCCATCACCCCTCTGGAAAAATGGCAGTGACCGAAACAACCAATTACTGGAGGGATAGTGATGGCCCGCATTAATCTTTCCTTATCGGCAGGACACTTTGCATTACATAAATTCCGGAGATGAATAAACGAATTGCTTTTAGGCGGTTTCCAGCGCCCGCCAAGTTGCCTGAACGGAGGAATACAACAGCAGACCAGTACAACTACATGGACATCTTTGCAATGATGGTTTTAATGATATTGTCGGGAAGTGGCTGCGGATTGCCCAATTGGGCGGCAATATAGCAAATCTTTGCGGTATCCTCCAAGTAAAGTGCATTCAAAAAAGCTTCATCCAGGTCGCGGCCAACACAGGTAGCCCCATGGTTTCTTAACAACACCGCATTTTTCCTGCCCAGAGTCTCGGCGACATTGCGGGCCAGCTCAGGGGTGCCAGGCAACGCAAATGGCGCCACGTCCACCCTGCCCCCGTAATTCAAGCTCTCCACCACCCAAGGCTCAATTGGTTTATTGGCCACTGCATGGGCGGTGGCAAACACCGAATGGGTATGGACAATAGCATTGACATCGTCACGCGCCTTGTAAATCTCCAAATGCATCAAGGTTTCCGATGAGGCTTTGCCGGCACCCCCCAACTGATTGTTGTCCAAATCGACAAGGACTACTTGCTCGGCCGTGAGGACTTCGCGAAATATGCCGCTGGGAGTAATATATACCACGCCGTTGGCGCGATCATAGATGCTGAAGTTCCCGGATTTTTCCAGAACCAAGCCGCAGCTTACCGCTTGCCTGGCAATTTTTATAATGTGCTGACATATCTTCAAATCAAGCATTTCCTGCACCCCTTTGGAAGCTGAGATGTGAGGGGACTACCGCGAGAGCAAGTATCCACGCCAAACGCACAGATGAGACAGGCGCCCCTGTGCAGAGGGACAGGTTTCTCTCGCCTGGCCACATATGCTGCCCAGGCAAATCCGGTGGATATCAGGTTCGCGACAGCCCCCTAATTATTTGACTGTTGTCTGCTGCATCTCACTGAGCAAGCACCCTAGCCGCGGTTTTCGATCTCCTTAATAATATTGGCAGTTCTGCTGATCCCCAACCTGTTGGCCCCAGCAGCGATAAGCGCCTCCACCTGAGGCAGCGTACTGATGCCGCCGGCAGCCTTAACGCCGATATCGGGGCCCACAGTCTCTCTCATCAGTTTGATATGTTCCACGGTTGCCCCCGCACTGGCAAATCCCGTCGAGGTCTTGACAAAGTGGGCTCCGGCCTCAACACACAGTTTACATGCCGTGACGATCTCCTCATCTGTGAGATAGCAGGTCTCCAGGATAACTTTGACAATCGCCGGGGTTGCATCGACAACGGCCTTTATGTCTTTTTTGACCAAATTATACTGCTTGGACTTTAACGCTCCAATATTCAAAACCATATCCAGTTCTTTGGCGCCCAAGGCATAGGCCTGCTCAGCTTCGAAGACCTTGGTCTCGGTAGTGTTGGCGCCAAGGGGAAAGCCGACCACAGTCCCCACCAGAGTATCGCTGCCGGCCAGGACCTCGCTGGCTAGTTTGATGGATACCGGCTGGACACACACCGAGATGCAACCCGTTTCCTTCGCCAGTTCGCAGCCCTTGATAATCTCTTCCTCTGTCAGTTGCGGTTTCAGCAGAGAATGGTCGACTAGTTTGGTGAACTCTTTAACAGTCAATGCCATGTTTCCATTACTCCTTTTCAACGGTAATAATTATTTTGTTAAAGAACTCGTTCTTATCTTCTACCATCTTAAAAGCTTTGTCCACAGCATCCAGCGGGAAGTGATGGGTAATGACGGGTTCAACGCGAATATTGCCGTCGGCGATTGCCTTGATTGACGCAGTCCACTCGTTGATGGGCGGCGAGAAATGGTAGCACCAGGCGCCGATGACATTGAGTTCGCGGCGCAAGATTCCTTCAAAGGTTTTGTCAGGCAGGATGACATCCTGATGGGGAGTGCCCAGCAGAACGACATTGCCCTGCTTGCGTGTGACCTGGATGGCCTGCTGCACGGTGGCCACAGCACCTGCTGATTCAATAGCCAGGTCCACTCCTTCCCCGCCGGTCAAGGCGAGGATTTTCTTTGTTACGTCTTCTTCCGTTGCATTGATGCATACATCAGCCCCGACTTCATTGGCAATATCCAGCTTCTCTTTTACGATATCAACTGCGAAGATAACCGATGCCCCCAACATCTTGGCCCACTGCACCATGTAATGGCCGATGGGACCGGCGCCCAGGATAGCAACTGACTGCCCGATCTTAAACCTGCCCTTGACGATTCCATGTAACCCCACGGCAACCGGGTCCACGGAGGCTATTTGATCAAAGGTAAAATTCTCCGGCACCTTGTAGGCGTTGTCCCAGCGCACCTTGGCATACTCGGCAAATCCGCCGTCGGATCTGGAGCCGAGATAGTCATAGTCCCTGCACATGTTGTACTGGCTGCGCTTGCAGCGGTCACAGTTCAGGCAAGGCACCATGGGGTTGACCGCTACCTTGTCTCCTACTTTGAGGTTTTTTACATTGCTGCCCACTTCTACGACGGTACCCCCGAACTCGTGGCCAAGAACCGTGGGAAATCTCCATGTTCCGGTTTTCAGCACCCGCTCAAAATCCGTTCCGCAGATGCCGGCATGACCTACCTTCACCAAGACCTCATCATCAGAAATCTGGGGAACATCTACCAGCTCCGTCGAAATGTTCTTTACTGCTTTAAGAACTCCAGCTTTCATCTTTTTACTCAATTAGATCTCCCCCTTTTTAATTTTTTAGGGGCCTAACATGTGCTGGCAGGCCCCTGACAAATCTTATTTACCAAACAGACCAAACACCCGGATAAACACCCATGTCAAGAAGTTTGCCCGGTCGAGGTTGGCAATTTGGGTGGCGCCTTCCGGGAAATCAACGCCGGCGTTAACAGCCAAGGCAGTTTGGATATCGGAAATGTTTGTCGCGATTAAGAGCACCAGGGCCATGATCACCGTGCCAAGGATTACCGACCGAATGACATTACCACGGCCGAAGGCAACAACCAGACAGATCAGGAACGGGATGACGGCCAAGTCGGCAAAGGGCAGCACCTGGTTTCCAGGCAGAATCAGGGCAAGAAGAATAGTAATGGGCACCAGCAACAAGCCAACAGCGATGACGGACGGTTCACCCAGGGCAACAGCTGCATCCAGGCCGATGTACAGTTGGCGGCCGCCAAATTTCTTTTGCATCAGTTCGCGGGCGGATTCTGAAATCGGGATCAAGCCTTCCATCAGAATCCCGACCATCCTGGGCATCAGGTACATAACTGCAGCCATAGAAATAGCAATCCGAGTTATATCAGCCAAGGGGAAGCCCGCAACTATACCCAGAATTGCACCGATCAACAGACCCATAATCAGCGGCTCGCCAAAGACTCCAAAGCGCTTCTGAATGGTCTCGGGATCAGCATAGAGCTTGTTGATGCCGGGGATTTTGTCCAGCAATTTGTTTAGCGGAGCGGCAATGGGAAGGTACCCCAAAGCGGTGATGTGAGGGAAGGAAATGCCCGGCATGTTGTAAAACTTTTCGACATAAGGAGCCGTGTAATCTGCCATCACCAGTGCCAAAGCTGAGGCCAGACCGCCTGCAATTAGGCCAAGGGCCAGGCTGCCGGTTACAAAGTTAACTGCGGCACCAATGAAAACAAACTGCCAATAGTTCCAAAGGTCGACGTTAAGGGTCTTTGTCGTCTTGGTGGCCAACATCAAGGCATTAATAGCCAGACCAATGGGGAACATCAGGGCGGCTGCAGCCCAGGCCCAGCTTATTGAAGCCATGGCCGGCCAACCCACGTCGATAATCCGCAACTCCAGGCCGACGCGTTCGACCATAGCTGTGGCCGCAGGTCCCAACTCGTTAACCAGCAGTTCGATTACGAGGTTAATCCCGATAAAACCAACACCGATGGTAACACCAGATTTAAACGCTCGGCTGGGCTTCTGACCAAGGATCAGGCCGAAAATAAAGATAATTATCGGCAACATTACCGATGCGCCAAGGCCCAAAATAAACTGGACAATTTCGTTTACAGCGCTAAACAATTAACTCCCCTCCTGTAGGATTTACTCCTCTTTCAGTATCCTTAAGATTTCCTGATCGGTGTTCTCCATCCCTATGCCGCTTAAATAGCTGACGCCATTGACATAGGGGACATTGATACCGCTGGGTATCCGGGTGCTGGCAACGATTAGATCCATCCCTTCTGCCAGTGACCTGACTTCCGGTACCTTACACTGGATTATTTTTACCGGGATGTTGTGCTTCTCGCAGAGATTCCTGATTCTGTCTGCGATTACTGTCGAAGTAGCAATACTCGTACCACAGGCGACCAAAATACGTTTTTCCTTTACCAAGCAGGTCCTCCTTTCCAAGCTTTTTTCTGTCAGCAACGGCAAATGTCAGTTGCTAAAGATCACCTCCTTAAGGGTGTCGTGAATGGCTTCGGCTTCAGTAGCATTCAGTATCTTCTTAAGGGCAGCGTCGTTTTGCAACACTCCCATCAACTGCTGAAGCATGAGCACTTGATCTTCGGACTTCTTTATCGCCATCATTATGACAATATTTACATCAATGATGTTATCTGGATTATCCATGGCCCTGAATTGAACCGGGTGCTTCAGGGTGGCAACAGCCAGCGCCGATTTTTCCACATGTTCGCTGTCGGCATGGGGAATAGCAACACCAGTTATCCGGGTTTGCAAACCCGTAGGATATTGGTCCTCCCTCTGAATCACTGCTTCTTCAAAACTGCTTTTGACATATCCCTTGCTGTGCAGCAACCGAGAGAGCTTGTTAAGGAGTTCTTTGCGGGAAACCGCTTCCTCACTGACCAAGATTAAATCGGATGTCATTGACAGGCTTTGTATAGACATTTTCTTTAGTTCCTCCTTATTCGCAAACAGGGTTAGGCTCAGTTTTGGGAATTTCCTGGATTATTTCTTCAACTATCTCTGCCAGCCATCCGCGCTCGTAGGCATATCTCAGCACTGTGTAGCGATCCCGGCTGAAAATAGCCTCATGAAGCAGCGATTCCCTTATCCAATCCAGGGGAATGCACAGCTTTAACGGATGGAAGCTGATTCCACTCTTGGCAAGCAATCTTCTATAGCTGCCAACGGTAGGCATGTCCCTGGTCACCTGGCGAAACAGTTGCATGGTCTCTGTTTCCCCTCTGCTTGCAACTCTCTCGGACACCTTTGCATACAAGTTCAACACAAGCTCGGTGGCCAGGCCAACTTTTTGCCCATGCAAACCCAACGTTCTTTGGGATTCCAGGGCCTTAACTTCCCAGTAATGGGCCAGCATATGCTCGCTTCCCGATGCCGGCCGCGAATTTCCAACAGCGGTTATCGCCTGCCCGGAGTCAACAAGGGCAAGGATTAATTTTTCAATAAAAAGACGGGCGTTGAGATCATTGCCCATGGCGGCAATGGTTTCTTGCACCGCCCCATTGACCTTCTGCTGGACCTCCGGGCAAAAGTATTCTCCTGTCAGCAAGTGTGCCAGTTGCCAGTCGGCCCGGGCCGTTATTTTACCGAGTAAATCGCCGATACCGGCCTGGATCATCTCTGATGGGGCAGAGGCTAAAATATCGACATCTGCAAAGATGCCTTGGGGAGCACTTGCCTTGTAAGAGCGCTTCTTGCCGCGGCAAATCAATGGAGCCACCGAGGAAGCGTAGCCGTCCATGGAAGGAGCGGTGGCGATGATATAGTAAGGAATCTTCGCCTGGGTAGCGGTATATCGCACCAAATCGGAGATTGTTCCGGAGCCAATAGCAATTAAAAAATCTGGTTGCGATTCCATGGCCATCAAAACCCGGCCCAAACTCCGCTCATCAGCGACTAATGTACCTTTGCCTTCATCTGCAAAAACCAGCTTGTTAACAGAGAGTTTTACATCTGACAACTGTCGGCTCACTTGTTCACCGACCACCGACCAGGTATTGTCATCGGCAACCAACAGGCAACTACGCCCTAACTCATTGAGATCTACGTGTTTCATCCAGTCCTTTAACAAACCTGGATAGACATGAATCTGAGTAACACCTGTGGGGTGTATTCTGCCGCAGGAACACCGTTGGCCAGTCATGGCAACCTCTCCCACATTCTATTTAGTCCCGCCCTGTTCATATGCAAAACACGTGCCAAACCCCTTGCAAAGCGCGTAAACCTTGCACTACAACGCATCACAACAACAATACATGCAACTGTCACAGTTTCTGCCAACAATTCCTGACAGCCATTCCTCCTGCAGACAATCAGGGAATCAACACTACCTTTTGCGCCTCTCCGGACACAGTCAGCTCTATAGCCTCATTTATCTGTGCCAGCGGCATAACGTGGGTAATGTATTTTTCTGCTTTAAACCGGCGGTCAATTATCAAGTCCAGGGCCTTTTTACATTGGGTGCTGGTGGCACCGTAATGACCGTAGACCCAGATGTTAGAATAATGGATATGGTTGGTATCCAGTTCGGTCAAGACTCCCCGGGGCACTCCGCCGAAAAAGGTGACAATTCCGCCTGGAGCACACATGAATATCGCCTGTTGTTGGGCAACTGTAGAAGGATTTGCTGATATGACCTTATCTGCTCCTTTTCCGCCAGTTAAGTCCATCACTGCATGAACGGGGTCGGTCTTGGAACTGTTGATGCCGTGATCGACACCAAACTGCATGGAAGCTTGCAGCCGCCGCTCATTGATTTCGACCATAATCACCTTGGCAGCTCCTCTCAACTTGGCCAGTTCGGCATGAAAGCAACCAATGGGACCGGCGCCGATAACGACAACTGTATCCCCAAGAGTCACATTGATTTCTTCCTGGCAGGCGTAAACCGAGGAGAGGGGTTCCGCCAGAGTGGCATGTTCTGCCTTGATGTCGTCGGGTATTTCCCATATATTGCCTCCGTCAACACCCCAGTGGGGTATAGGCATGTACTGGGCAAAACCCCCTTGTACTGTTGCATATGTATTGAGATTGAGGCACATGTTGTCCATTCCGCGGCGACACATTTCACAGCGCAGGCACGGTGCATTGGGGTGAACGAAGAGCCGTTGCCCCACTTTGTACTTGGTGACCTTCGGACCGACCTCCACTACTGTGCCTACGGTTTCATGGCCGATGATATGCGGATAATCCCCGTTCCGCGAATCGGTGGTAAGGTTGCGAATATCAGAGCCGCAAAGCCCCACTGCATCAATCCTGATCACCATCCCATCGGGCTCGCAAACCGGCCGGGGAACTTGTTCAACCCTTAGATCCTTAGGTCCATACATTACAGCAGCCGTCATCATTTCCACAATCAATTCCTCCAATCCGTTATCTCCAAGCAGATAGCGCTGCCAAACTGCCAATAATTCGGGAAATGTGTTCCTGATTATTTGCAGCACATGCTTTCATTTATGAGCGTCACAATTTCTGCCGGGGATGCAGCCCATAGGATGGCCGGCACCTTTTTTATCCCGAAAATCTGCAAAAAGTTTTCAAAAGTTAGCCGGTCTGAAACCCGGGGAGTGGAGCGGGGGACGACATGGGCGGGAGCTAATTCTAGAAAATATCTGCCAAGGTCGTCGCCAATTGATCTGGTTTACTTGCTGAAAGAAGGAACCTGAGTAACTTTTCGTTGTTGAGAATACCCATTACCCTTTTTAAGACATCCAATTGAGCTTCGGCCTTTTTTATCGCCAGCATGAGCACAATTTCGACTGGAATTCTTTTCTCTGGCAGCTCCATAGAATGAAACTGTACTGGCGAAGCCAGGGTTGCCACTGCTAAAGCTGGTCTTACAACATGTTCGCTATCCGTGTGGGGAATTGCCACCCCAGTAATGCGCGTCTGCAAGCCTGTGGGAAATTCCTGTTCTCTTTTTAGTACTGCCGATAAAAAACTCTCCTTTACGTACCCTTTGTGATACAGCAGACCAGCAAGTTTTGCTAGTATTTCTTCCCTGTCACGGACATGTTCTTTTACAATGATCAGCTCCGAATCAATATTAAGGTCGCTTGTGCATTTTACTGACATCTAGACCATCCTCTCTGGTAATACCGGGTATGAGGCTACTCCAAAAACTTGTGGCTTGAGAATCTTTAACCTTCTTCAACTGCAATGCAGTAGACCTGCGGAGATACAAATTAATACATCATCTCGTCGTTCTTAGGGAAAAATCACTGCCCTTGCTTGTTGCAGATTCTCTGCCTCTCGTAGTAGCCTCATTTTTTCTTTATTCTGCAAAATATTAAGGAACTTTGAAAATAATTTTCGGTCAGATATTCTTAGAGCCAACAGTACAACTACATCAACTTCCATCCCCCACCAGTCTATGGGGTGAGCGAGTGTCGCCAGCGCGATCCCAGGCTTAATCACATATTCCGGGCTCCCGTGTGGAATTGCGATACCACCCGGAATACAAGTAGGGGCCAACTCTTCCCTTTCAAAAACACTGTCTATATAACCAGGTTTAACAAAACGCCTGGCTAATAAGATTTGACCCAGGTTTTTGATAATTGTTTTTTTGTCTCTCCACGGAGCCTTAAGAAGAATTTGCTCTTTGCTAATTACGTTTTCGATATTCGTACTTCCCAGGCTGTTGTTAACAACCAGTGAGCGTAGATAATTTGTTCCGCTATCAGTAACAATGTCGTGATAAGGTACAAACGGTATGCCAGTAATTTCGGGGTTAATTGTTCCGACAATAGCCAAGATGTGATATTTTTTTTGCCATTCTTCTAGTTTTAACCGAAATCTATTCTCATCAGCAATCCCGATTGTCTGAATTTTAATGCCTGCATCTGGGAAAATTCTTTCCAGTCTAGCCTTTATGACTTCTGCATTTCCCACGCCAGTTAAACAAACTGCTATGATCATCCCCTGACGTTGTTGAACCATTTCTGCCCTGGGAAAGGTAATCTTTGATGCTATTAATCCCTGCGCAATTTCATCTAGAGTTGAACCCGCTAACATTGACCATCGTGTAGCCTCTAAAACCATTACCAAGTCAACCCGATTAAACACTCTAACCTTTATACCAGTATTACGGGTAATCATTTCTCCAAATGTAACTAAAGACCCCATATCTACCAATAACAATATCCCTTTGCCTTGGTCGATTTGACGGGCCTTTTCTAATACCCGTTGAAAGAAATCTTCAGGACTTTCCGTCAAAGCCATATCCAAATAGTTCGCATGGTCAGTTTTCAGTAAACTGTTAGCCACCTTAACCATTTCCTGTGCAATTCGCCCGTGTGACAACACCAGAACCGCGACCTTGCTTTCATCAGTTTGATTACTGGCAAGAAAGGTGCGCAAATACAGAGAAAGAAAACCAATTTCTTCTTCCGGCAAACTGAGCTCCAGTTTGCGCTTTACAACTGCAGCCATTTTAACTGCAATCAAGTAAAATTTCTCGTGATCTTTTTTTTCTCGCCCGAGTTGTGGGTTTACTATGGATTTTCCGGACCTGAGCCTTTCAATTGCAGTGTTCAGATGAATTGCCAAGTAGTAAAACAATTGCTCGTCATCAATATCTATCTCACTACACGCAATGTCGACCATCTCGGATACCACCGCAATTATCTCCGGCCCGACAATTGCCTCCAAATCGGCTTGGGTAATGGCAGCTTTTTTGGATTCAATTCGTTTTACAATGTTGCTTAACTCTTGCTCTATCTGTTGAGATACCCATAAGTTGGTTTCATCGGCGGACATTCCCCTCCGCCGCCCTTCTTCAATCAATCCTTCTATACGTGTGTAAATTTCGTCAGGGACGGAGTAAAAATCGTCAATCAGCATTTGGGCTCTTTGTTTGCCATTGCCAGGGTAAAAGATTATATCCTCAGGTAATAATTCCACCATTTGTTGGCGAAAATTGCTGTCCAGAAGCCCGCGCCGGGAACTGGGCGAAAGTTCGTTGAGGGTTACCTCGATTTCTTCCGCTGAATGGGAGCCAAAATGGTTCAGATAGCCGCGGGCGCATGCCACTTGAATATCACTTTTGATTTGACCAACGTTGCCCGGTTTATCCCCGGACAGCAAGGCCCTGAGCACGTCCCTGCGCACGACAAGCTTTTTCCGCAGCCTGGCAGCTTCCAGGCGGAAGAAATGAAGGATAATCTCCAGCCTTTCGGTAAGGGGACGGCTGCGCAACGGCGGCAGCTCAATAACCATGGGAATCCGGCGTCGGAATGGCGCCAATAGCGCCGATTCGGGGTTTTCTGTGGTAGCTGCGATGAGCATCAGGTTTACTTCGCGCCAGTTGCCGCTTTCCCCCAGGCGCCTGTAGCAACCTTTGTCGATAATCGAGTAGAGAATTTCCTGGCCTTCCGGGGGCAGGCGGTGAACTTCATCCAAAAACAGGAAACCGCCGTTTGCCTTTTCCACCAGGCCTGCCTTATCCTCATTGGCCCCGGTATACGCGCCCCGGACATGCCCAAAGAGCTGGGAAATTAAGAGTTGCGGATTTTCTGCGTAATCAGCACAGTTAAAGACCACAAAGGGAGCGGAGCCGGGTCGTTGCCCGGATTCCAGCGAGTATCTGTACATGGCTTCCGCCAGCTCGCTTTTGCCCGTGCCGCTTTCGCCGAGAATAAGAGTGTGCAAGCCATTGGGAGGATAAATTACCGCTGCCTTGGCTTGCTGGATCTGGGTCCGCAAACTGCCGTCCCAGCCAATTAAATGGGCAAAGGCATCGAATTCAGAGTGAATTGACCGTTTGGGCTCGTCGGTCTTTGCCGCCAGCTCTTTAAGCAATTGTGCCGCCACGTAGCGGGAAACATCGTAGCCCAAAGCCCGCAGGCGGTCAGTCAGAGCCCGGGCAGTGATACCCGGTTCCTTCCTTAGAATCTCTTCTGCATCGGCAGTCAGTTGTTCACGCCGCCGCTCCCGAGAATCAGGTATGCCCAACTTATTGCGGAGCAAAGTTACCTCTTCCCTGCGCACTGACAACTTGTCAGCCAGTTCCTGATCGGTGTAGGGATTGCGCTTGTCTTCTCCGTCCAGCAGTTGTCTCAGCCTTTTTTCCATGTGTTTAACTCACCTGCCTTTTCTTTTTGCAAGACTCGTGCCATACCAATGGACACATCATTCCCTCCCGTGTTTCTGGAGTAATACCTGCTGAAAAAACAATTTCTGCACTTCCGGAACATTTCCTGCCAACAATTCATGCCAAACAAAAAAGCGGGACTTTACGTCCCGCTCGCTGTGTTGACCAAAAGATTTACTTTGTCACCCAGGTATTTTTGCATCAGTTTTTGGGCCATTGCGGCGCCTGCATCGGTAAGGAAAACAGATTGGGATTTATTGCTGTTGACAATGAAGCCGTCCTTTTCCAGCTGGCTCAGGGCAGCCAGACTGTAGTCCTTCCGGCTGCGCTTGTGGACGCCAAAAAGGGGCACTTCTTCCTCCCATGCTGTCAGATACAGCAATAGCAGGGTGAGTTCTTCTATTGGTCTGTTCAACTGGAACTCCCCCTTCCCGCTTGTTGATGTATATTTCGCCGCGAGAGGGGGCATTTCCTGCAAGTTATCAATTTAACGTATGCCGGTTTATTTTTCCTTGACGGGATGGCGAATAATGGTTTTAAGCCTGGCCGGAGCAGTCTTGCGCGGGTCGCTGAGGTAAATTTCATGGTGATGCCTGGCGTCGCTGAGGTCGATCATGTATCCCTGGGAACTTGCATACTGGTGCATCAGTTCCACCGTGACCGGCTCGTCCTCATAGGGTCCGACGTGCAGGCACTGGACGCACAGGCCCTCGGCATAGGTCATGAATTCGACCCGGGAAAAGTCCTTTTTCTTCTTTCTGGTCGCCTCCTGGACGGCCCACGCCACGTCTTCTTCCCTGACAAAGTCGGGAAGGCGCAGGGCGGAAATCCAGCGGAACAAGTCCTTGCGGCTGTAATCCACGCCTTTCATCCCTTCCATCCACCAGAACCCTTCCAAAGGCGGGACCACGTAGTCAAAGAAACCTTCGATACGGTAGCCGCTTTTGGGGCTCATCTTAAGGGTATAGGCGACGGCGTAGAGCAGGCCCACCGCCGTTTCATATTCTCCCCCCGGGATGTTGGGATCGCCCTGCCCCCTGACGGCGATAAAATTCATGGGCGGGACGTCGACAATTGCCGGTTTGCTGCCGGGGGCATAGAGTTCCTTAAACTCCTTTTTAAAATCAAAGGCCATCATCAGCACCTCTTTGCTCAGTTTTTATTTGCGCTGCCCCAGGCCCGGTTTACAGGCGTTCCGCATCCGCTATGGCCTGGAGCACCAGCTCGCGCAGCAATTGGGGATTGGCCCTGCCCCGGCTCAGCTTCATGGCCTTGCCCAGCAGGAAGCGCAGGGCCCGGTCCTTGCCGGACCGGTAGTCCCGAACCGCGTCGGGGTTTTCCGCCACCGCCTGCCTGGCCACCTCGGCCAGTTGCTCCCGGTCGCTGACCTGGGCCAGACCCAGGCTGTGCACAATCTGTTCCGGGTCGCCGCCCCTTTCGGCGAGCACGGCCAGCACCTTTTTGGCGCCGGCGACGCTGACCGCTCCCCGCTCCGTCATGTCAATGAGGCGGGCGAGGTCGGCAGGAGTAAAGGGCAAGTGCCGGGTTTCCTTGCGCAGCCGCGCCACTTCCCCCAGTACCCAGTTGGCCGCCGGCCGGGGCCGGGCGCCGGCCGCCACGGCAGCTTCAAACCAGTCGGCCAGCATTCTGTCCCCAATGAGGATATGGGCGTCGGCCTCGGACAGGCCATAGGCGCCAATAAATCTGGCTTTTCGGGCCAGGGGCAGTTCCGGCAGGCGACAAGCCCTGGCAATGGCCGCTTCGTCCAGGATCAGAGGCGGCAGGTCCGGTTCAGGCAAGTACCGGTAGCCGCCGGCTTCCTCCTTGCTGCGCATGACGACGGTGCGGTTAGCCGCCTCGTCCCAGCGCAGAGTCTGGGCGGCGACGGCCTTTCCCTGTGCCAGCAGCCGGCTCTGGCGCCGGATTTCATAGGCCAAAGCCCGTTCCATGGCCCGGAAAGAGTTGAGGTTCTTTATCTCGACGA
>Ga0208823_1001956_pt1 | contig 15815 bp, 11 predicted proteins | sample AD_UKC075_MetaG_FD_184440 | JGI IMG/M metagenome (GOLD analysis project Ga0208823, IMG submission 184440) | Active sludge microbial communities of municipal wastewater-treating anaerobic digesters from USA - AD_UKC075_MetaG (SPAdes) (version 2) | ecosystem: Engineered > Bioreactor > Anaerobic >... | reverse complement strand
CCGTGATATCCTCTATGCCCTGCATGATGATGTTTGTGTGTGTAACCTCTCATGACTTTCTCTTCACCTCCTTCTTACCACCTGGCTTTTTGCCTGATTTTCGACTGCAGTTATTTGTGTGGTGAAAACTACAGTCTCCCATATCTGCCAATTTCATAAGTTCATCGGCAGCATATTTCAAAACATCCCGATTAACGCGATAGTGGATGTGGTGGCCTTTTCTTCGGGCTTTCACAATCCCAGCTTCTCTCAATATCTTTAAATGCTGAGATACCGCTGACTCGGAAACATTAAGTTCCACTGCTAGCGCCCGTACGCAGTAGTTATCAGATAAAAGCAACTGCACCATCCTATAGCGCGTGTCATTACCAAGAGCTTTTAGAATTTCAACTACATCCATTTGCACTCATCACCGTTCATTTGATTAAGTAATCTCTTAATCACATCTTAGTAATTCAACTCCTCCATGTCAACAATTTTTCAACGTTCAAAATCATAAGCTGACCTAAGGTCTGGTATAATTTTTTCAAGAGGCTGTTACTTGTTAGCAATTCGGCAATCTTACGCTTTTCGATAATTTGGAGGGAACACCAAGCTGATATATCTCCGTTCGGTAAGACTAGACTTGACTATTGATGGGGATCCTTTTGATAGATGTGACCATCTCCTCAAAACGTTTCCTTTTAGTTTGCCCGTCATCCAATCACTACACCAAGCGGACCTAGAATTTGACTCGCCGGTAACCATATTCGTCGGCGAGAACGGTACGGGAAAATCCACCCTTCTTGAAGGATTGGCTGTTGCGTGTGAATCAATCGCAGTTGGGGGCTATGATGTTCATAGTGATCCTACTTTGTATGGCGCACGCCGACTTGCAGAGAAAATGAAATTGGTATGGAACTTAAGAACCCGCAAAGGGTTTTTCATGAGGACTGAGGATTTTTTCAACTTTTCCAGGAGACTTGCAGAGATAAAAGATGACATGAAAGATGCCATAGAACGTGTAGATGAGGAATACACGGAACGCTCCGATTATGCGAAAGCTCTTGCCAAAGGGAGTTATCGCAACTCAATAATCGCTATTGAGCAGACATACGATGGGGATTTGGAGGAAAGGTCTCACGGTGAAAGCCTTCTCACCCTTTTTCAAGCTAGATTCGTTCCCGGAGGACTGTATTTACTAGACGAGCCTGAATCAGCCTTGTCTCCCATCAGTCAATTGGCGCTTTTGTCCATGGTTAAAGAAATGGCTACTAAGGACTGTCAGTTTATAATCGCCACTCATTCACCGATTATAATGGCAGTTCCTAATGCATCTATACTGAGCTTCGATAGCGTGCCTATATGCAAAAAGGATTATGACGACCTAGACCACGTAAGACTTTTCAGAGATTTCATGCAAGATCCTAACCGGTTTCTAAGACATCTGTAGCCGGGACTGGGATGTTCGGGAGAACCGGAACTGTAATGTTTGTGGGAATGGGTGTGGATAATAGTGATTCCCAGAGGAGTCCACTTTGGACTTTGGGGACTAATTAATAGGGTAAGTGGCTCACTGTGTGAGCCACTTCCATACTCCAGAACCTCCCTGAGAGCCAAAAGTGGCTCATCCTGTAGGCCACTTCCAAGTTCAAAAACTTCCCTGAGAGCCAAAAATGGCTCATCTAGTGTGCCACTTCTCAATTCAAGAACATCCGCACTTAAAAAAGTGGTTCATCCAGTGAGCCATTTTCAGATCCAGAAACCTCTTTTCCAGGGTAAGTGGCTCACTGTGTGAGCCACATCCATACCCGAGAACCTTCCTGAGTGCCAAAAGTGGCTCATCTAGTGTGCCACTTCTTCATTCAACGACATCCGCACTTAAAAAAGTGGTTCATCCAGTGAGCCATTTTCAGATTCAGAAACCTCTTTTCCGGGGTAAGTGGCTCACTGTGTGAGCCACTTCCAAGTTCAGAAACTTCTCTGCGAGCCAAAAGTGGCTCATCCAGTAAGCCACTTCTCAATTCAAAGACATCCTGACATAAAAAAGTGGTTCGTCCAGTGAGCCATTTTCAGATTCAGAAACCTCTTTTCCGGGGTAAGTGGCTCACTGTGTGAGCCACTTCCATACCCGAGAACCTCCCTGTGAGCCGAAAGTGGCTCATCCACTAAGCCACTTTCAAGTTCAGAAACTTCCGTGATAACCCAAAGTGGCCTATTTGCTAGACCACATTCAATCGGAACCCTTCACACATCGTCCTTGTACGTCCCTTTGTAAGGCCCCTTGAACATATCCATCACACAAACACCATTTTCCCGGTCCGAAACGGAAAAGCACAAACCCGTTTGCTCAGAACAGATTTTCTATATACAATGAAGCAACGTATCTTCTGAAGAGGTACCTGCACCCAGGTACACTAACAGTTTCTATGGAATACGTATCGAGCGCTTCACCACGATGTGAGTTTGAAAAATCATGCGAGGAGGAAGAACCATGCTTCAAGGAGAAAAAGTCCAGCTAAGGCGCCTCGAACCTACCGACATAGACTTCATCATGCAGTGGGTGAATGATCCTGAGGTCACCAAATGGCTTTCATTTGTTTGGCCAGTATCCCGGAAATCCGAAGAGGAGTGGCTTGATAGAGCATCCAAAGCCGATGATCCTTCGGACCAAATCCTTGCTGTAGAAACAAAAGACGGGACATACATTGGTCAAGTAGGACTGCACAAGATAGATTACATATCGGGAATTGCGGAGTTAGGAATAGTCATAGGCAGAAAAGAATACTGGGGGCAAGGATACGGCAGTGACGCTCTAAGGACCTTGATTCGATTTGCGTTTTCCCAATTGAGGCTGAGAAAACTGCTCCTAACGTACTATGGCGATAACAAACGCGCAGAAAAGTGCTACTTGCGCCTAGGTTTCAAAGAAGTTGGGAGACTAAAAGACCATATGCTTCGAGGTGGCAAATTTCAAGATATAGTGTATATGGAGCTGTTTGCAGAAGATTTCCGGAAGGAAGACGAAAATGCTTGAGCCACAAGCACGAACCGTTTCGGAAATACGGCATAAGCGGCCACTCATTATTTTAATTGGAGGTTAAGTGATGAAACCATACCTTACTATGGAAGAAATAATATCCATCCCCCGGTTATCCGAGCCTGCCGTAAGCGAAGACGGCTGTAAGGTGGCTTGGGTCGAAACTATAACCGACTGGGACAAGAACGAATACCCTGAACATGTGCAAGTCTACGATACCAGGACTGAAACCAAGATTACTTTGGAGGCCGGAAGTGCATCCTCTAATTCACCGGCGTGGTCTACTACAAATAGACTAGCGTGGCTGGGTCTACGCGATGGACTGGGTCAGGTATTCGTACTAGCTGAAGGAAAACCTATCCAGGTCACCTCCATAAAAACCGGCGTGATCTCATTTCAATGGGCACCGGACGGTGAAGGGATTTACTTCATCGCCCCTGATCTTAAATGTCAAGAAGCGCTTGAAAAGCGCAAAGAACTCTATGGCGACTTTAGCTATGCAGAGAGGGATCGCACTTGGAATTCTTTATATTTTACGAAAATAGGGCCGGATGAAGATCTCATAAAAACCAACTCAACCCCTAAAGATCTCAGACCACAGGACCAAGAACCTGAAAGAAAACTCCTTGGCGACGAAAAGCACCACGTCCTCGGGTTCGCAGTGTCTCCAGATAGCACGAGTATAGCCACAATAGCTGCTCCAGGCTCAGATGTAGAAGCGAAAGAAGATGCGAAAGTGTATCTTTTCGACATGGCCACTTCCGAACTAAAGGAACTACCTGTGCCTAAACCGCTCGATAATTCGGGCATGGTGCTTTTTTCGCCTGATGGGAACAAAATTTGCTACGGGAAGCCCATAAACGAAGGCAAGTGGTTAAACGTTACGACTCTGGAGATCTTAGATCTAAGAAGCGGCGACGTATCCAGGCCCCTTATTGACCTAGATGAATGCACCTTCCCTGTTCGCTGGTCAGACAAAGGTTTGGTGTTTACTATTCAGCGCAGAACTGACTATTACGTATACATGATGGACAATGAAGGAAAGGTAGTTCCTCTTCTAGATAAGCCAGGCACCGTTTCACTTTCAGCAGCGGTTACTCAAAAGGGAGATAGCTTGGCGACTCTTACGGCAACTAGAGATAAGCCTTTTGAAATATACCTAAATGGTAAAGCAGTCACCAACCAAACCCGGTACTATGACTCAAAAACATTGAGCCACAAAGAAGTAGTAACTTGGCAAAGCAAAGACGGCACCGAGATAGAAGGCATACTCATAACACCTCCTGATTTGGATGAGAAAAAGACGCATCCGCTTCTCGTCGTGGTCCATGGAGGACCTACTTGGGCTGCTTTCCCTACACCTACTTCTAACCTTTACTACCCTTATGAACAGTTCGTAGAACGTGGTTTCATCCTCCTAGACGTAAACTACCGAGGCAGCTCAGGCTACGGCGACAGTTTCCGCAAACTAAACTACAGAAATCTAGGAATTGGCGACTACGAGGACGTGATCTCAGGCGTAGACATGCTCATAGAAAAGGGATTGGCCGACCGAGAACGCGTTGGGATAATGGGATGGAGCCAAGGCGGATACATATCTGCCATGTGCGCTACCTATAGCACAAGGTTTAAGGCAGTCTCAGTAGGAGCAGGCATAAGCAATTGGTATACCTACTATGTAAACACCGATATTACCCCTTTCACCAGGCATTACTTGGGCGATACCCCCTGGAACGATCCTGAAATTTATGCCAAAACTTCGCCGATCACCTATATACGTAAAGCCAGCACGCCTACTTTGATCCAGCATGGCGACCAAGACCCGAGAGTCCCATATCCGAACGCCAAGGAGCTTTATAGGGGGCTCAAAGACAAAGGCGTACCTGTAGAATTAGTTACTTTCAAAGGAATGGGGCATAACCCCAAGAAACCCGGGTTCCACCGCGCAATAATGAAGCAGAATTTCGCATGGTTTTGCCACTATCTATTAGGTGAATAGAAACATTCGAAGCAAAGAAGCCAGCGAAGCAAAGGGGACGGGGGTTTCCGCTTCACTGCTTCCTCGCTCCCGCTCCACTTGTGCTTCAATTTTTCTTCAGCGAACCAGAACAACGGGCCAAAGCAGAGAGGACGGTTCTCGCGCTTCTTTCGTTAATGGAAAGAAGCGCGAGAACCGTCCCCATGCTCCCTTACTCATTTCCCATTTCTAACTGTAACGCTATCATCCGAATTGCTTCTTCCTCTATAATCTCTCTTATCCAAGCGATGCTCGGCTCTTCTTTCAAACTTTCAGCCGCAGCAACAGATTTATCGGCATAAACGTCAAACTCCATCTGTTTTTCTCGAAGAAGTTCCATGATGCGTTCATCTACCGTACCTACGCATAAGAGTCTGTGAACTTGTACGTCTCGGACCTGTCCCATCCTGTAGGCACGTGAGATCGCTTGGGTTTCAAGGGACGGCTTTATCTGTGGTTCGCAGAATATCACCATGCTGGCAGCTTGGATATTGAGTCCAACCCCACCTGCCTGCACTTGAGCTACAAGCACTTTTCCGCTTTCCGCCTCTGCAAACTCATCGATTAGTCGCTGCCTATTAGACGGAGAAACAGCACCGGTAATCGGCCCCAAAGCACGGTCCCCAAGGACCTTACACACCTTTTCGAGTGTATCGCGGAAAAAAGAGAACACGATAACTTTGCGACCTTCGTCACGGGCTTGATCGCATAGTTCCAATAAGCGTCTAGCTTTGCTCGAGTACGCTACATGAACATCCCAAGACACCCGCCGCATAGCCATAAAGTTCTTGGATTTTACAGCCATGTAATAGGAATCAAACTCCACGCTGTTTAGTTCTAACCAGTCCTCGTTCTCGATCAGATCAGGTAGTTCATCTAGAACATCGTCACGAACTCGCCGCAAGTACACAGGTGCAATTTCGTTTCTAAATCTCTGGGTGGCAACTATAGACTTTATAGTAGACAGTTCCCTAGCTATATCAGGGCGGAGGCACCTTATAAGAAAGCACATCTCGTCGACTCTGTTTTCTAGGGGAGTACCTGTCATATAAAGGATGCGGTCGGTCTTTCTTGAGCAAGCTATCAGCGCTCGAGTGCGCTGGGCTTGTGGGTTTTTCACCAGGTGCGCTTCGTCTACAACTATCATGCCGATGTTGAAATTTAGCCTATTAGCCAGTTTTGACAGACTTTCGTAATTGGTTATGCCGACGCCTCCTTTTGCTTTCCATTGTTCAAATTCGAATTCCTTGTCCAAACCGTGAATTATTATGGAAGACATATGCGTATGCTTTTCAGTTTCGCGTTGCCAGTTTACTAGGACGCTTGCAGGACATACGACGAGAAAATGTGTCTCCCCTTTTGCTTTTAAATGAGCGATCGCAGCCAAGGCTTGGATTGTCTTGCCTAATCCCATTTCATCTCCAAGGAGGACCTTTTCTTGTCGAAGTATATATTTAACCCCAAAAATCTGATACCTGCGAAGACTAGTTTTCATGTAGGTAAGATCAAGAGGGTAAATCTCAACTTTTTCTACCAACTCCGCGGGCAATCCACCTGCCAGAGTTTTCTCGGCGCCCAGGCCTAGGTCCTCTAGCATGGTGTAATAAGCTACAGCGTTCTCTTCAAAATCTCCATAAACTTGGTCTGAGCTCGCGCTGACTATATAACCGTATTCAGTAATGCACAACTCTGCTTCGGTCCCAAAAGGGCCTTCTATTAGATCTGATAAGTACTGATATGCCTCGACTGAGGAAATTCGCTTAGATTTAGAGGAAAACAGCCATCTGAAAAATCCGGAAGATACTTTAATATCCTGCAAAGCCGTAGATATATTCTTTTCTTGTGCTAAAAGCTCGCGCGCTTTGTTCCTTAGGTCTTCGCCATTTCGCAAGATATACAAACTCTGCAGTAATTTGTCCTGGTACGGCGTCTTTTGCCGCAAGTCAATCCTTACTTCTCTAGATACAGTAATGGCATCGTACATCTCGTTTGTGATTCTCCTGATCTTACGCGCCGTCTCTTCACCGATTCCCTTGATTCTTACAAGTGCTTGGACAGACATAAAATAAACCTCATACATATTTTCAATGCCTGCGTTTCTCAAAGCAGAAACCCGTATACCTTGTTTTTCAGCGTTCAAGGCGTCAACTGGTATGTTGGCCATTTCTCTCAAAGCCGAATCGTGCATTAGCGCATATGCCTGCTGAATGATTGCCTGCTTTACAGTCTCATCGTTCACAGATATAGATGTGAGCGAATCGTAAATCCCGGTTGCTTTCTTAATAACCGCTTTGACTGCATGTTTATTAGGACGCTTGAGTTTTTCTGACATATCATACATCTCCATATGTATCTCGTTACAAAGCCTAAGCTGAAACAGCGGGTGTGACTCTTGTCAAAAGCACGCCACATATACCAGATCTGCAGATACATTATATCTTCCTATGTATCTAGTTATGTATCTAGTATCGTATTTTCTCAGGTAGGTGGTTTGTTATCACGCGCAAAGTCAAACCGCTTGCTTTTCAAAAATGGCATACGCAGGATTAACCTTTTCTCTTTCTAAAAAAGTATACATGTTCTCAGATCCTGCCTCAAGGTGGGCATTCACGCCCATTTTGACGTATTTCGGGTGTTCTTTCTACTTCCCTCTTATTTCCGCCTATGTGCTACGTCCTGTGAGGTTCGGATATCCTTTCCAGAAGAATACTGGAAGGATACTCAACTAGCTTTTGGTTATGTGTACTTTCTTACGATATTTCTTACGCAGGAGAACCCAAGTTGGGGGATCACAGGAAACAACCTTAACATTCCACGGGGCGGGACCCATTGCGTTCGTAAAACAGTATTGTCATACCAAGAAGCGAAGCATCCCTGCTGTTTCTTCGTCTGGCGCTCTAGCACGTAGAACGGCCCGTCCATGAGAATGTACCGTACTAAATCCTTCAGGCTATTCGGTCAAATGTGTTTGCTGTGAAACTCCTTGAAAATACTGCCCAATTGCTCTCGCCAGGCGTTTATACTCATCAGATGTAACCATGCCCACGCCATGCAAACGTTAGATCTTTAGGTATTCTGATAGTATGCTGAAAGATCTGCTCCAACTAGTTTCTGGTTCTGGGTTTCTCACCATCATGCCTAGTAGTCTTCGGTGACCGCCTGCACTGATCCCTATGTGACAGTGACTTATGAAGCTAGTTTTCTACGATTGGCTCCAGGTTTTTTTATCATCAGGAGACAGTGATCTTGTCACCTTTTTGTCAGCTTAGCAGACGCCAAATCAGACTCAAGGCGACTGACAACCTCTATGGGCTCACTTTTGGCTTGATCTGCAAGATGCTGATCGATATAGCCTTGTTGAACCATCAAATCTAAAACCAGAGTCCGTCTCTTATCCGCTAGGTCCAAGTTATGATAAGGCGAGTAAATCTCAGGACCTTTAATGATCCCTGCTAACAAAGCGGCTTCCGCCAAATCCAAGTCCTTGGCTGATTTTCCGAAGTAAAACATAGACGCCATTTCACACCCATAAGTCCCGTGGCCAAAGTATATGACGTTAAGGTACATCTCGAGAATTTCTTTTTTAGAACAACGCATTTCTAGTTTTAGCGAATAGACTGCCTCTTTGAGTTTCCGCTCAACCGTTCTTTCCGGTGTGAGAAACAGGTTTTTTGCCAATTGCTGCGTGATGGTACTGCCACCTTCTACCACCTTACCGGCTCTTAGGTTCGTAAATAGCGCTCTCATGATAGACACCAGTTCGATACCGTTGTGGGAATAGAATCTCTTGTCCTCCACTGCTACCACAGCTTTCTTCAACGTGTCAGGTATCTCATCATATGTTAAAAGAATCCAATCTGTTGAAAAAGGCAGCGGACTAGGGCTGGGATTCTCGTTATGTATGGCAATAAACTCCAGAAGCGCCTCTGGAATCTGAGGTTCTGGCAGTTCGGTAACAGTCACAACTATCGTAAGCGTTACAAATATGATACCCAAAAGGATCAAAATGACTTTTAGAACGCGGCTGAAGGTAACCTTCCTCGACGTTGCCTGTTGGGCCCCTTGCCGGCTTTCGTCAATCTGTGTTTGGTCGTTAAGTTTCATTTGGTTGTCGTTTTTTTCTGGCACCGAATCTCACTCCAGGTGTTTAGGTAGTTTGTTACACATTGGGACGAATCAGCCACTATGCTGCGTGCTCTGCGTTGCTCGCTCACTTCTGGAACATTTATCGATGTTCCCCAAGCGGAGATCTAAGCAGAAACCCCCGTCCCCTTTGCTTCGTTTTGCTTCCCTTTGCTTCTTCTGAAGCAGAAACCCCCGTCCCTTTTGCTTCTGCTTCGTGTCCCTTTGCTTCGTTGCTTCGTTGTGAAGCAATAACCCCCGTCCCCTTCTGCTTCGCGTTCCCTATGCTTCGCTGCTTCGCATTGCGTCTAGATATGCTTTTCTTGAAATGAGAAAGTAAATAGTCTGAAGCGCTAGGAATATGGCAATCGGCACGGCCATGTATCGGAATGTCTTGGATGTTAGTACGGGAAGACCCATTTCTGCAATGATTGGGTCAGACAATAACGTTCCTACCAGGGCTTTCAGAGCGAATACGCTGTGGACAACTCCCAGGGCAAAGGGCGCGAAGAATAGCAGCGCAGCCTGCCTTGTTATCACAGTTTTTATCTCTCCCCATGAAACACCTAGACGTTTCATAGATGCAAACCTGGATCGATCCTCTTCCAAGTCGGTAAATAGTCTGAAGTGGAGCATGCTTCCCATCCCCACAGAAAACACTAAAGCCACAAATACTGCGAGAAACAGCATGAGACTTCTACTTTGTATCGTTTCTTGATACGCAGAAACCCGTGACGAAAAATCAAGTATCTTAAAATCAAGATCTTCTATTTGAGCGCTAAGTGATGCCCGAATCTTCTCTACCGACTTTGAGGACTCGGTCCAATTGCTCAACTCAAAACTGATCAGTGTCAAGTAATCTCTAGGTCCTGCTACCTCTAACAAATCCCTCATCTGGGTTGAGTCGATCACCATCGCCCAGGAATAAGGGTCATTGAGAAGATTGACGTCGATGCTTTGACAGACTACGAAGCTGATCTCGCCTTCGTCTAGTTCATAGTCTACTTCAAAAGCCCGTGATTGGAGATCACCACATAAAGTATGAGGGGGATCGCCCCACGGGTATGATCCAACCATTACTGCCTCTCCAGGCAAAACATCCTCCACATAAGGAGCACCGCTTTGCTCTGCCCATACCTTAAAGTCTTCCTCGGATATCAAGGGAATCGGAACATTCATATCCCAGTCCCACACTGCTCCCCGAAACATGATACCTGGAAGAACTGCTCCCGACTGCACATGAACTCCATCCGACTGAAACTCACTTCTTAGGGCTAGTTCTATCTTCTCTAATTCGTGAGGCTCCAGTTTTCCCTCAATAGTTACGCTCAACGCCTGAGGATAGTCGAATTCGCGCATCTCTACTAAGGTTTGACTGGAGATATTGAGTGTACCTATGGCAGTTAACACCACAGCAGTCAAAATCGCTGTAATCGAAAGCACCCTTGCATTATCCTGTACCTTAAATCCCAACTCGCTAACTGTAAGAAGATTTAGGCCCCTATAATACACACCTTTATTCTTCCTAATACTCCTAAGAAAACCGACGCTAACTTGGGAAAACAAAAAATAAGTACCCACGCATACGATACCTATAACAGGTAATATGCGAAGTAGCACTGTCCTTCCGTCCGTAGTCCAAGCAAGGTAGTATCCTACGCTTAGGCACAACAAGGCGAATAGGCCTAAAATCCAAGAAAACGCCGGCGGTTTTTTAGCCTTTTGCGATTGTCTGGACAAGTCAACTATCTGTCCTTTCTTCAAACCACGAACATTTATGAGAGCTACGAAAATAAAAAGAAGAGAATAGCCTATGAAAGTGTAAACGATTGCTTCAGGTACTATGGCAAATTCAATGGGCGAATCAACCTGGAGCAAAAGACTCATGGCTGAAAGGAACATCCTCAAGAGTAACGTTCCTAACAGCAGTCCTAAACCGATGGCTATCTCACCTATGATCACGCTTTCAGTGAAGATCATCTTGCTCAATTGGCGACGGGAAGCACCTAAAGTGCTTAGCAGGCCGAACTCGTTGGCGCGGGACTTTATGAACGCGGAACTTGAGTACCAAACGAAAAAGAACGAGAAAATAACGATGATTATTTCACACGCCAAAAGACCAATCTGGACTCCAGTATCGGATACAGAAGGTCCGAATTCAACATTAGGATGCATGACGAAAGACGCGAACAGGTAAAAGATGGTAACTGAGAACACGCTGCTCAGAAGGAATGTAACGTATTTGTATCGCAAGCCCTTCATATTCTTATAAATTAAGCTGGTAAGGTTCATCAAAAGTCCCTCCCATCACGCTCAAAACGTCGATTACTTGCTGGAAGAACTTTTGTCTTCCGTCACTGCGCCTTAGTTCTGAAAAGATCTCCCCGTCCTTTAGAAATAAGATTCGTTTGCAGAAACTAGCAGCAAAAGGGTCATGGGTTACCATCAAGATGGTGATTCCATATTCCTCATTGAGGCTACTGAAAGTCTTCATCACACCGTTGGCTGATTTCGAATCCAAATTTCCAGTGGGCTCATCTGCCAAAACTACTTTGGGCCTATTGATTATCGCCCTTGCAATGGCAGTACGTTGTTGTTCACCCTGGGAAATCTCGAAGACACGTTTGTCAAGGATATGAGTTATCCCTAGATTTTCTGCCACTTGACTAACACGCTTTTCTATGTCGCTAGGTCTCACTTCGTCGAGGGCTAGAGGCAGAATTATGTTTTCTTTCACAGAAAGCGTGTATAGAAGATTGAAATCTTGAAACACAAAGCCAATGTTTTTCCTTCGAAACATGGCCGTCTCCTCATCTTTGAGTTTGGATAAATCCACTCCGGCTATTTCAATATGACCGGTCGTAGGTTTGTCCAAAGACGCCAATAGGTTTAAAAGGGTGGTCTTGCCGCTACCTGACGGCCCCATCACCCCTAGAAACTCTCCTTGGTCCACCTCGAAATTTATATTTTCTAAAGCCCAGGTGGCCGCCGAGTTTTTCTCTGAGCCATATACTTTGCTAAGTCCTTGTACCTTCAAAACTGTCATGGTTTGCCTCCCCTGCTTCGTCGCATATTATGCGCTTGCGTCCACATCTTACCTGACTGCTGCTAAGGCTTTCCATCGATTAATCTTTCATTTCGGAAGCAAATCTTACAATTCCGTAAGGGTCCGAGGAATCGCCAACCGCACCTTTCAACTGCACCTTTCAATCACGCCTTCTGTAACCGAATCATAAGCGAACCTGATTGTAACTGCAGTACCACGCCCTACTTCAGACTGTATCGAAATGCTATGCCCCAGTTTTCCAATTACTTTGCGAGCAAGGTATAGACCCATACCTGTCGATTCTGGAAGAAGCCTTCCATTGGATCCTGTGAAAAAGGGCTCGAAAACCCGGGGGATATCTTCTGGGGGAATGCCAATACCCTGGTCTTCAATGGTCAAAAAGGCCACGTCTTCAACCTTCTTTGCGACCACTTTAATTACGCGACTAGACTTTCCTTCATCAGTCTCATCTTTGGCATCTTCTTTTTGAGGTGAAATCGCGACCTTAGTGTATTTTATGGCATTGGATATGGCTTGTTCCATCACGAACTTGATCCATTTTCTGTCTGTAGGCACCAAGAGGTGCGACTCATTACATTCAATCTTGGGGAAAATAGAATAATGTATGAACTCTTTCTTATGGGAATTCAGGACTTCTCGGGACACTTCTAGTATGTCTACTGATTCGATGCGAAAGTCTTGTTCGAACTTATCGATCCTTACCGAATTAAGGAACAGTTCCAGACGCTGAGCCAGGCGTTGATTTTCCTCATCGATACTGTGAAAAAGGTCTTTTGCGTCTTCCACGCTATCTACATGCTCACTTTTCTGAACCATAAGATCTATTACTGAAATAGGCGTTTTCATATAGTGGACCCATCGGTCCGATAAGTGCTGGCGCACTTCTTCTTCGCGCTCAAAATCTAACAGCCGGGCATGGTAGGTTTGGCTCATGCTCCTCATCAAATTGGTTAGCATTTCTTCTTCTTTGGAAACTGGGCGAGTGATTGATTCTATAGCGAGGATGTCGCCCTTTGAATCGCAGGCTCTTTCAATCTGTGCATAAAAGGGTCTTCGGCGCAAATAGTCGCCCATTAGGTATCCAGCCAAGAGCACGCCGGATAGTAATAAGCCGTAAAGAAAGGGTTCGTAGGTGATAGAAACGCTGGCGGCGGCAACGTCTAGCCATACTGCTGAAAGAGCAACACATATGCCTATTAGATAAAGCAAAATGAAGCCTATCCTATCCAAAAGATAATCGCAAAACTTCAACTGATCACACCTCTTTATCAGCCCTACATTGGTACTTATTTGGCCCTCATTTTAGTGCTTGTATTGATGCTATCTGTCGGGCACGTTTTAGTCCCATGTCACAGTCAATTTGTAACCAAGCCCTCGTACAGTAGAAATGGCGTTTGAAATGCCGATATCTTCAAGTTTCTTTCTTACTCTTGAAACATTCACAGACAAGGTGTTGTCGTCGACAAAACTGATGTCGTCCCATAAAGTCTCAAGCAGTTCTTCTCTTGAGATCACAGTCTCTGCTTTCGTCATCATCAGTTCAATGAGCCTCGCCTCGGTTGGAGTAAGAGTCGCCCGTTTGCCGTCATATTCAATTATGCATTTGCTCCTATGAAGAAAAAGACCGCAACATTCCAGTATATCTGGCCGTATGGCGTGCTCCGTCGAATACTCGCCAAATGTTCTTCGTAGGGCGCTCTTTACTTTGGCCAACATTACCTCGGCATTAAATGGTTTGGTGATATAGTCATCTCCCCCGTTTTCGATTGCCCGGATCTGATCAGGATCATCTGTTCTAGCGGAGATGAAAATGACCGGAACGTTCGATATGGTTCTTATCTGTCTGCACCAGTAGAATCCATCCATGTACGGCAGATTGATGTCTAAAAGGACGAGGTGGGGCATGACTTCGAGGAACTCTGACTTTATGTCATCAAAGCGCTGGGCTTTGTACGGATTATATCCGTACTTACTTAAGTAGTCGCAAATGAGGTCTGCTAGTTTGAAGTCATCTTCAACTACGTAAACGCGGTAGGGATTTGTGCCAGAGTGGCCTAAATCTGCCATATTTATACGCTCCTCTACGTGATTCAATCTCATTGAGCCTTTATTGAGCCTTTAGGGTAAAGCCAAACGAATTTTATAACCCTTCCCTTCTATAATATACGTTAATATGCGGTAGTATGCGTTTTGCCGCCAACAGGGGTACGTAAAGGGGTGCCCGGCAAGGGAAACCCCAATTACGCGAATATGCGCAGGTTAGGACCGTCTTTATCGTCACCTGCTTACCCATGCGCTTATTTGCTTAGGTGAAGCGGAAAATGAAGCACAGGCCCTCGTCGCCATTGGGCCCGCATCCCTTTTGCTCCCGCTGCTCCGCTGGATGAAGCAAAAACCCCCGTCCCTTTTGCTCCACATGCTCCACGGCCCCGCTGCTACGTTCTATGAAGCAGAAACCCCCGTCCCTTTTGCTCCATGCTCCGCGTCCCAGCTGCTACGTTCGATGAAGCAAAAACCCCCGTCCCTTTTGCTTCATTTTGCTTCAGAAGCAGGAGAACCGTCCCCCTTGCTTCATCTGATGGGATGTTGTAAAATCCGTGTAATTACCTGAGGAAAGAAGGTATATGAATGGCTCGTTTGAAGCGGTTTACGTCTAATCTTGTTGTTTCGTCTCGCAGTATTGCTGGCATTTCTTTTCCTCTTTGGGTTCTTCATCATCATGCCCATCACTGCCATCACGCACATCACCATAACTAATCCTTTCTAGTTTCCCAAATCTATCATTACAAATTAAAGAGAGATTCAAGATAGCAATCCCTAGAGACTGCATCTTTAGGTCTTTCCAACTAAATACTAGATTAGCGCCAGTTTAGTGTATTGATTTTTCCCAGCTGAAAAGTTGAGGTGGGCAAAAGGAGGAACTGAGCATTGGAGTATAACCTCATACAGAAAGAAATAGACCTTTTCCGGGAAAGGTACAAGACAAGGAGAATAATCGAGGACATCCTCATAAAAGAAGGTTATGAGTACTTTGAGCCTTCCAGTTTCGATGACATGGACAGGTTTTTGCCTCTTATGAATACCATGGGACAAGCTTCAATGGTAAAACTCATAGCCTCAGATTCACGGATTTTGGTCCTCAATCCAGATAACACAACCAGCATAATCAGCCGGATCGTTCCTTTGTGGCAGGACGGTATGAAATTCAGATTGTTTTACTCGGCAACCGCCTCAAGGAGCGACAGAGAGTTAGGGATTTCAGAGATACGGCAAGTTGGGGTAGAAAGGCTCGGTGAAAGTGATTTCAAAACAGATGAAGAAATAATACTTCTGGCTTTGGATATACTGAGCCAATTTAGCATAGATTTCGTGATGGAAGTATCCAACAGCAAGTTCGTAGACGGTCTCTTGGGAGAAACTGATCTGTCCCCAGTAGAAAAACGCCGCTTAAGAGGACTGTTATACCGAAAAGACAAGCAAGGCATATCCGATTTCGCAAAAGCTGCGCCTCTTCCCGAACCTATCTCAAACAGCCTCTTGAGCATACTTAACCTTCAAGGCGATGCAGAGGATATAACGGCGCAAGGTGA
>Ga0208823_1001954_pt1 | contig 15820 bp, 10 predicted proteins | sample AD_UKC075_MetaG_FD_184440 | JGI IMG/M metagenome (GOLD analysis project Ga0208823, IMG submission 184440) | Active sludge microbial communities of municipal wastewater-treating anaerobic digesters from USA - AD_UKC075_MetaG (SPAdes) (version 2) | ecosystem: Engineered > Bioreactor > Anaerobic >... | reverse complement strand
TTTGCAGTGGATTGCAAAAAGAAATATGCCCGCCTATAAGGTAGGCAGGCTATGGAAGTTTAAGCTGTCCGAGGTTGACGAATGGATACGTTCGGGTGGCGCTGCAGATAATTCCGACTCAATGGATTCTGATTAAATCCAATTTTATTGGACACTCGATAGATTAAACTTGGACATTGCCAGAAAAAAAATAACGATTAAGAAGTGAGGATAAAACAATGGCGAAAGCAAAAAAAGAGGTAAAAGAACAGCCTGTCGAGCAGGTTCTTTGGGCTGCTGCGGACAAACTGCGTAAAAATATGGATGCTGCGGAATATAAGCATATTGTTCTTGGGCTTATATTCTTAAAATACATATCGGACAACTTTTATGAGTTGTATCACAAACTCGAAGCGGGCGAAGGTGACTATGCCGGAGCCGATCCAAATGATCCTTATGAATATCGTGCTGAAAATGTATTCTACGTTCCACCACAGGCGCGCTGGGATTATCTTCAGAGCCGCGCCAAACTGCCGACGATCGGTATGGATATAGACGACGCAATGGACGCCATCGAAAGAGACAACCCATCTCTTAAGGGCGTTTTGCCAAAGGAATATGCTAAAGAAAAACTTGATAAACAATCACTGGGTGGGTTGATAGATCTTGTTAGTACTATCGCTCTCGGGGATAGTGTGTCCCGTTCCAACGACGTTCTTGGCAGAGTTTACGAATATTTCCTCGGTCAGTTTGCCCTGGCAGAGGGTAAAAAGGGCGGGCAGTTCTACACGCCCCGCTGTGTAGTTCAGTTGCTCGTTGAAATGCTCGAACCATACGAAGGCCGTGTTTTTGACCCTTGCTGTGGTTCCGGCGGTATGTTTGTACAGAGCGAGAGGTTTATCGAAGCTCACGCAGACCGCTACAATGGCAAAACAAAGGAAATCGATAAGCTGTTTGAAAGTGTCGTGTCGGTTTATGGGCAGGAAAGCAACCAGACTACTTGGCGGCTGTGTAAGATGAACCTTGCTTTACGAGGCATTGACAGTTCTAACGTAAAATGGAATAATGAAGGATCATTCCTTAATGATGCCCATCCGGATCTTAGGGCTGACTTTGTTATTGCGAATCCACCTTTTAATGATAGCGACTGGTCCGGTGAGTTGCTTCAGACCGACGGACGCTGGCAATATAGCCGTGAAACACCGCCACCACCGAATAATGCAAACTATGCCTGGATTCAACACTTCATTTATCATCTGAATCCGAAGGGCGCTGCCGGTTTTGTTTTAGCAAAAGGATCGCTAACTTCAAAGACCAACGGTGAAGATAAAATCCGTAAAGCACTTATTGAAGCAGGTTTGGTGGATTGTATCGTTAACCTGCCTACAAAGCTGTTTTTAAATACACAGATACCGGCTTGCTTGTGGTTCCTTTCCCGTGCAAAAGAAAGCGACCCCAATCACCCCCGCCGTGACAAGATTCTGTTTATCGACGCGCGGAATATGGGTAAGCTGATAAATCGCCGCACGCGTGAACTTACCGATGAGGATATCAGCACTATTGCCGATACATATCATAACTGGAAGACAGGCGAAGGATATGAGGATATACCCGGCTTTTGTAAATCTGCGTTTGTTTCAGAAGTTGCCGCGCTGGATTATGTTTTAACACCGGGACGTTATGTAGGCTTGCCGGATGAAGAGGACGATTTTGACTTTGAAGAGCGTGTTCAAAAGCTGACGGTAGAGCTGAAGGAGCAGATAGAGGAAAGCGTAAAGCTGGATAAAAGGATAAAGGAGAATCTGGCGAAAGTAGGGATTGAGCTATGACAGAGTGGAGAGAGTGTAAGCTTAAGGAGTTAGCAGATTTTAATCCAACTAGCTTAACTGCAAAAAATAACCTGAAATTTATAAACTATTTAGATACAGGTAATATAACAAAAGGCAAAATTAACACAATACAGTATCTTAATTTATTAACTGATGAGGTTCCAAGCAGAGCAAAAAGAGTTGTTAAAAAGAATGATATCGTCTATTCGACAGTTAGACCAAACCAAGAACACTATGGAATTATTAAAAACCCTGTTGATAATATGGTGGTCTCAACTGGCTTTGCGGTTTTACGCTCAAAAGAGGATATATGTTATAGTGACTTCCTGTATTATTTTTTAACTCTACCAGAAAATACAGAATATCTATCGAATGTTGCAGAAGATTCTACAACAGCGTATCCGGCTATAACACCGGATGTTATTATGGATATGGATATTTTTCTCCCCTCTCTCCCAGAACAAAAAGCCATAGCGGAAGTTTTATCCTCGCTTGATGATAAAATCGACCTTTTGACCAGGCAGAATAAAACGCTAGAAGACTTGGCTCAGACGTATTTTAGAAAGTGGTTTGTTGAGGATTCAAGCGATGATTGGGATGTTGGAAAAGCGGAGGATTATTTCGAGATTGGAATTGGCAAAACACCACCTCGTAAAGAGCACAAATGGTTCACCAATAATCCAAATGATAAAGTTTGGATATCAATAGCTGATATGGGTAAATCTGGCTTGTTTATCGGTGACAGTTCTGAATACTTAACAAGCGAAGCCGTAGAGCGCTTCAACATTCGTCGTGTACCGAAAGGGTCGATATTATTAAGCTTCAAACTTACTGTAGGGAGAGTTGCAGTAGCTCTCTGCGAATTGACCACTAACGAAGCGATTGCCCATTTTAAATATAAAGAAGCAATATATAGGGAATATCTTTACTGCTATTTAAAATCGTTTGATTATAACTCACTTGGCAGCACTTCGTCCATAGCAACTGCGATAAACTCCACAATAATTAAGGAAATGCCTTTTGTTATGCCAGATAAATGCAAGCTGACTAAATTCCATGAGTTAACTGCACCGATATTCAGGAAAATTGAGACAAATATATTGCAAATGACAACCTTACAAAAACTCCGCGACACGCTTCTACCGAAGCTAATCAGTGGCGAAGTGAGGGTGAAACAATAAGGAGGCGAGAAAATGGCTAAACTATGCGAATCTGCAATAGAAGAAATGGCTATCGAGGAGTTACAGAGCCTCGGTTATACCTACATATCCGGAGTTGACCTCGCTAAGGACGCTCTGAATCCCGAACGCAGCAGTTACGGGGATGTGTTGCTTATGGGGCGGCTTCAGACAGCAGTGCACAAGCTGAACCCGACCATTCCCGCTGATGCTATACAAGGTGCAGTTCGCAAACTGTCGCGAATAGCCACCTCAAACTTACTCGCTGATAATGAGGAGTTCCATAAAATGCTCGTGGATGGCGTTCCTGTGGAGTATCGCAAAGGCAGTGACATCAAAGGCGACTCTGTTCGGATAGTAGACTTTGATTGCCCTCTTAACAATGAGTTCCTCGTTGTCAACCAGTACACTGTGGTTCAGAACAACAATAACAAGCGCCCCGATGTACTCCTGTTTGTTAACGGTATTCCGCTTGTTATATTTGAATTGAAAAACCCTGCTGACGAGAACGCCACCTGCCACAAGGCATATGAACAGCTGCAGGCGTATAAGTTAGCGATACCGGGTTTGTTTACATATAACGAAATTTGCATTATTTCCGACGGTTTAGAAGCAAAGGCGGGGTCCCTTACCGCACCATATTCCCGTTTCAGTACATGGAAAACCAAAGACGGTATCAAAGAAGCCGCTAAATTTGACAACGAACTTTCAACACTAATTCATGGGTTGTGCAATCCTGCAACGTTAATTGACTACATCCAAAACTTCGTGACTTACGAAAAGACCCAAACCGAGGACAAGGTCACACATATAGTAAAGGTGGAGACGGTTAAAAAAATCGCTGCCTATCATCAGTATTATGCCGTCAATAAAGCATTGGAGCAGACAATCCGCGCCAGTGGTTATTCAAACACACCTACCGCGACGATTCAGGAAGACCCTTCAAGTTACGGGTTACCCTCCGCCTCCGATCAGCCAAAGGGTGATCGTAAGGCAGGCGTTATCTGGCATACACAAGGCTCCGGCAAATCACTTTCGATGGTATTTTACACCGGTAAAATCGTCCGAGCCTTAAATAATCCAACCATAGTGGTCATTACAGACCGAAATGATCTTGACGATCAGCTGTTTGACACATTTGCAGGCAATAGCCAACTCTTGCGCCAACCACCCACACAAGCGAACTCCTGCGAAGAGCTGAAAACACTATTGAAGGTTGCGTCTGGGGGCATCGTCTTCACGACCATACAGAAGTTTATTCCGGATAACAACGAATCGGTTTATGAACTGTTGTCTGACCGTGACAACATCGTGGTTATTGCTGACGAAGCACATCGTACCCAGTATGGATTTAACGCTAAGCTCCGTGACATTAAAGAAAACGGCGAGGTAGTTGGTCAGCGGATTGCTTACGGTTTCGCTAAGTATATCCGTGACGCGCTTCCAAACGCCACATTTATTGGGTTCACAGGAACGCCTGTTGAGAAGCAGGATGCGAACACACCTGCTGTCTTTGGTAACTATATTGATATTTATGACATCGCTCAAGCAGTTGAGGATAAGGTAACTGTAAGGATTTACTACGAAAGTCGACTCGCCAAAGTCAATCTTACTGAGGAAGGAAAGCGCTTAATCGAACAATTTGATGCAGAACTTGATGAGGTTGGCGAAGCTGACGAAGCGACTAAAGCAAAAATGAAGTGGGCGAAATTGGAAGCAATTGTCGGAAACGAGGATAGAATCCGTATTCTCGCCAATGACATTGTGACGCATTTTGAAGAACGACAGAAGGCCTTTGAGGGAAAAGCTCTCATAGTAGCCATGAGCCGCCGTATTGCGGTAGAAATCTATGATGCGATTGTTAAATTGCGTCCCGAATGGCACAGTGACGACCTAGACAAAGGATCTATCAAGGTCGTTATGACTTCCAGCAGCTCAGACGGTGCTGCAATCCAGAAACACCATACGACTAAAGCACAGAGAAAAGCTCTTGCCCTCCGCTTGAAGGACGAAAACGATCCGCTGAAAATTGTCATCGTACGCGATATGTGGCTAACCGGCTTTGATGCTCCGTGTCTTCATACAATGTATATTGATAAACCGATGAAAGACCATAACCTGATGCAGGCTATCGCACGTGTAAACCGTGTGTTTAAGGACAAGCCCGGCGGTCTAATTGTAGACTACATAGGCATTGCCACAAACTTAAAAAAGGCTCTTGGTTTTTACGCAGAAAGCGGTGGCAAAGGTGTTCCGGCTGAAACACATCAGAAGGCTGTTGAGATAATGCTTGAAAAGCTGGAGGTTGTGCGTGACATACTCTATGGTTTTGATTACTCGGCTTTCTTCTCCAGTGCTGTTAAGGATAAGCTGTCGCTGATATTGCAAGCGGAGGACTTCATTCTTGGTTTGGACGATGGCAAGAATCGTTTTATCCGTGAAGTCTCGTTGTTAGGGCAGGCATACGCTCTTGCTAAGCCTGATCCTGCCACATTTAAAAATGCTGAAGAGATTGCATTTTTCCAAGCGGTCAAAGCACGACTAACAAAATTTGAAACCGGCGGCAATGGAAAAGGCGAGAGTTATGATTCAGTTATACGGAATATCGTAAACTCTGCTATTTCTTCTGACCAAGTCGTGGACATCTTTGGTGCGGCTGGACTTGAAAAACCTGAACTATCCATTCTTTCGGAAGAATTCTTGAAAGAAATTGAAGGAATGAAATATAAGAATGTTGCCATCGAACTCCTAAAAAAGTTGTTATCTGATGAGATAAAAATACGCTCCAAACACAACCTAGCCAAGTCAAAAACATTAATGGAAATGCTGGATGGCGCAATAAAGAGGTATCAGAACAACCTCTTGACAACTGCCGAAATTATCGAAGAACTTATTCGTATCGCTCGTGAGATTAACGCGGCTGATAAGCGCGGCCAAGACATGGGTCTTTCTGAGGATGAGCTTGCTTTTTATGATGCACTTGAAACCAATGACAGTGCGGTAAAGGTTCTAGGGGACGACCAATTAAGGGCAATTGCACGGGAGATAGCCGATAAGGTCAGAAAGAACGCGACCATCGACTTTGCTATTAAGGAGACAGCCCGTGCACGTATTATGGTCATAGTTCGCAGAATACTGAACAAATATGGTTATCCGCCCGATAAGCAGCCAGCTGCAATAGAGCTCGTGATGAAGCAAGCGGAAAATCTTGCTGATGTTTGGGCAGCTCATTAAATTCAAAGGAGTAAGACGATGTCATTATTTATCTCGTACAATAGAGAACAAAAAGACTTTGCAGATAAGATAGAGTCCTCTGTCCGCACAGTTTGTCCTATCCTGCGCGATACAAATGACATTGCTCCGTGGGGTAGTATTGAGGAGTTCATGAACCGTATTCGCCAAGCTGAGTACGCTGTACTTCTCATTTCAGATGAGTATTTGAAGTCTATCAATTGCATGTATGAGGCCTGTCAGTTATACAAGGATGTTAATTGGAAAGAACGCACTATGTATGTTGTGTTTGAGAATGCCGCTCGGAATGTCTACACTGTAGCAAATCACGAACGTTACATACGATATTGGAATGACAAAAAAGCAACACTTGAAGAACAGATTAAGAGCTTGCCAGCAGAAAGTATTGATAGCATTACTGCAGAGATAAAGCGCGTATGCGAAATCCTCCTGATGATCGGTGATTTTTTGAAAGCTATACGTGACACTAACAATATGCAACCAGAAAACACTATAGATGCAATCATTAGTTTTATCACAACCAAGTCTGTTTCTAAGGAATCGCATTTAAGGGAGCAAACTCACGATGCTTCATCGAGTGTGTTGAAAAAGACGCTTAAGGATGCCGGTTTTGACGGTGTTTTCACAGAAGTGTCACATGACGAAAAGCTGGGTTTAATAAACCCTTACCAGTTGCGCTTGTTTCAACTGAGCGTGGTTGACAATGCGTTCTCTTTCGATGCCCTTAAGAAGTTTCTATTGAAAAACATAGGTCAATACATTTACTCGCGGGAACGCATAAAGAAGTTTATGAATGATGATGAGATAACGCTCATTGGTCTGAAAGCAGTCGAATTGTTGCACGACCGTTGCAACGGCGATTTGACTTGGCTTGGTGACGAACTGGGTGACCTGATGCTGTATGTGTTTTTGGAACAGATACTTGATGCTCCAAAAGTGTTCAGTAAATTTGACATCCCGTCCGATGAATTACTGACGACCGGCACCAGCTGCGTTCATTTACTGCAGACCGGCGCGGAAATGCCATCTTTCCAGATGGTGTTTGGCAAGTCTCGCATCGTAGGAGACCCAAGGGATGCAATCGACGATGCCTTTATCACACTTGAAGCGATAAAGAATGACACTTCACGGGAAATCCGACTTGTAGAAAGCACAGCGTTTGATAAGGAGTTTGCACCGGAAGTTGCCGAACAATTAAAGAACATCATCATACCAAGCAAAGGACAAACAATTGCCCATGATACTGCGTTTGGCGTGTTTCTCGGTTACTCGTTGGGAATAGAAAAAAACCGCCCATCTGCAGAATTTCGCGAACTAGTAGCGAAAAAAATGCAAAAAGATATTCAAGCTCATGTTTCCTATATCATAGAAAAGATTAAAACTGCGGGGATGGAGCATTATTCGTTTTACTTTTATTTTTTGCCATTCAATGAAGCGGATGAAGATAAGCAAGAGATTATGAAGTCCCTTCTTGGATTTAAGGGAGGGGTGTAAAGTGGCGGATAGGAACACTGTTTCATTAGGTAATGTCATATTTGATGATATTGACAAGAATCCCTATCTTAATGAGTTGTATGAGAATATCTTATACAACTATTCGTTGCGCCTCTTTCAAATTAAGAGTGAATACAAGCCTGTAAATATTTCTGATGCTCTACGTTTTGCCGACATATTGTCAAAATCGCCTGCTGACAGCCATATGACTTGGGCACAAGAAATGGTCGCACTATTAAAGGAGATAGAGCCTAATAATCCGGAAATAGATATATACCTTAATTCGGTACTTTCAAATACAGGTAATTATCAGGGACTTGAAACAGCTGAGAATAAAAAAGTTGCCCCGATATCCGTTCGCCGTAATCTGCTTGAACGTTTTCATGAAGAATACAGTAAAGAACTGGTGTCCATTCCTGCTGAGCCTGATAAGTTGTTTTTTCGTCCACAACGACAAATCTATGACCGTCTGACAGAGCCATATTTCAGCTATTCGGGTCCCACCTCTATGGGTAAGTCCTTTATTATGAGGATGTTTATAAAGAAGCAAGTACAGGACGGTATGAAGTTCAATTACGCTTTGATTGTACCTACCAAAGCACTTATTAATGAAGTGTCGAGTAAGATCATTAGCGACCTCGGCGCACTCCTTAAAGAAATGAATTATCGTGTCGTTACATCTGCCGGAGCATTGGCACTAGAGGAAGAACACAACTTCATCTATGTTCTCACACCTGAGCGACTGCTTTATCTTCTGATTCGCCACAAGGATAAAGATATTGACTACTTGTTTATCGATGAAGCACACAAAATCACATCCAAGGACAAGCGTAGCACCTTCTATTATAAAAACATAGATATGCTCGCTCAGCGAGAACGAAAACCTCACATCATTTTTGCTTCACCTAATATTCCAAATCCTGAGGTCTATCTCAAGTTAGTTCCTGAAGCGTTTGAAGCTACCGATCTGGATTACAATAAACTGGCTACAAGTTTTTCACCTGTAAGCCAAGTAAAATACCTAATTGACTGTGTTGATGGAGGCATACATCTGTTTAATGACCGTAGTAGTCAACTAATGGAAATCAGCAAAGCTGCAATAAAAGTGCCGTTCAGCAATATTGTCTCCCACTTAGGTAAGGGTGTTCAGACTATTATATACTTCAACTCAAAAGACAAAGCTATTCAAGCAGCAATTGATTATGCGAAGTACAAACAGGATAAAAATGACAGCGAACTCGATGCTGTTGCCAAGGAGATCGCGAATCAAGTCCACAAGGATTATTTTCTCTCAAAGTTAATTAAGAAAGGTGTTGCTTACCACATTGGCTATCTACCAGCTTCTATTCGCATGAAAATAGAAAAGCTGTTTCGTGACAGAAAAATCGCGGCAATGTTTTGTACCAGTACTCTTGTTGAAGGCGTTAATCTGCCCGCTGATAATTTGTTTATCACTACTTACAGAAAAGGCCGTGGACAAACAAAAATGACTGCCGTTGATTTTAGAAATCTTGTCGGACGAGTTGGACGCATCAATTACAACCTATATGGCAATGTGTTCTTGGTTCGACTTGAGGAGAATCTTCAGGTCAAAGATTTTGTTGAGCTACTTGAAAAGAAAGTACCGGAACAGAAACTCTCCCTTGTCACTGAACTAAAACCCAAGCAAAAAAAGCAAATTGTCACATGCCTGTTGCAAGGACACACCAACTTGGTAAAAGACCAAGGGCAATCGCAGGACTCTTTTGATTTAACAAGAAAGTTTTGCCTAATTTTGCTCAGAGACATAATGAAGGGTAGAAACAGCATTGTAAGACGAGAGTTCAGCGAATTCTTAACACCGGAAGATGAAAGCAAAATCAAGGCGATATTTGAAAGAGATGAGATAAAACCGGATGACGATATCAATACATCTGTTGATCAAACTAAAAGCTTATCTGCCAACATTGCGTGGGGGTTAGAGTATCCCACTATTGATGGTGATGGACGCACAGAGCATGGTGAGCCACAAGCTTTCCTTGAGAAGTTATATGATATTTTTGGTTGGGGTAAATGTGAAAGTTCCGAAACTATCGGTAATAAAAAACGCCTTAGTTGGTATGCCGTTATTCTACGTCATTGGGTTAGTGGCAATGGGCTCGGAATGATTATCGACAAATCGCTTACCTATGCACAAAATAGTCCCAACTATAAAGTCCGCATTGGCGGTCAATTAATTCCTTATAATCATCAATCAATGATGCACAGAAACATCGTCATGTCGGAAACACTCCAAGCGATTGAGAGCGTCGTTCTGTTCAGCTTTGCAAACTACTTTTTGAGGTTTTCAGAAGCGTACAAGCGGATTCACGGCATTGAGGGTGACATGAGCAACGATTGGTATGAATTCGTCGAATACGGCACAACAAACAAACTGACCATATTCCTCCAGCGGAACGGGTTTTCCCGTGAGACGGCTCTGTTTATACGGAAGAACCGGAGTAAGTATGTGGTTGGATTAGATGATAGCAGACCAGTAAAAATAAAAAAAGATATTCTCAACTGCGGTAATTTTAGTGTGATTTCTGAGGTTGAGAATATGAGTATCAATAACCCCGACTTATTTGTTGATTGAAGCCAGAGGATAAATTTTAAGGAGGCAAACGCCATGGCAGGCAAAAATATGAATTATTTTCTGATGGACAGCACCCCAAACGGACGCATCAAGTGTACGCTTGCTAATTGGACAGGTGTCGCTTATAAAATTCCACGGGTAAAACTTGTAGACTGTAAGAACATTGACTACCTTAAACAGAGTGGGGTATATTTCCTTTTCAGTAAAGGTGATGGCGACAAACCTTTAGTTTATGTCGGTCAATCTGGGACTCGAAAAAATGGAGAAGGTATTTTGAACCGTTTAAAAGAACACCACGCCTCCCCGAAACAAGGCCTTGAAGATTGGTATGAAGCTATAGCTTTCACGACTTCAAATAACATTTTTGGGGCAACCGAGATTAGTTGGCTTGAAAATCGATTCTTTGCCCTTGCCGTAAATGCTAATCGTTACGAAGCTAAGAACGGAAATGAACCTAATGCCGGAAATGTTACAGAAGAAAAAGAGAGCGAACTTGAAGAGTATGTGGAGTATGCAAAAATTGTGATGGGTGTACTTGGACATTTGGTATTCGAGCCATTAGTTCAAAATCGAACAATCCATAATACAGATCATGAAGAGGACGACAACCTTGAGTTTTTTATGGAGCAAAAAATGCAGAACACCGGCATGACAGTAAAAGCGAAATGCAAACGTTCAAGTGAAGGATATATCGTTTTACGTGGCAGTGTTATCAATTCTAAAACCAATGAAAAGACTTGCTCAGGGGTAGCAAAAAAGGCTCGTGAAAAGGCCAAGGTTGATGAAAATTATACGCTTTTAGAAGACATGCTCTTTTCGTCACCATCTGCTGCTTCGATGTTTGTAACGGGTGCAAGTTCTAATGGATATACCGCTTGGAAAACTGTTGAAGGCAAAACCTTGAAAGACGTTGAAACGAGCGAAGCAGAGGAATTATAAAAGATTATGCTTCGCTTAGGAATCAATAATGCAGCATTAATGAAATTGTTAAATCCGATGCTCGATATTATTATAATAAACTTTCTTTGCGGAGAGTACTCGCAAAAAGTCTGTGATTGCAAGTTGTTTTATGGATTTGGGCGTAGAAATAAAAGGAGAATCAAACTGTGGCAAATGGATTTCAACGGGCGATTTATAATCTGGCGAATGCCGTCCCACTCGCAGTTATGACGGCTTTAGCTTGGCATCTTGAATTTAAATCTTGGTGGGTTCCGGCCATCCTGATAGTTGCTGCTGCAACTGTGACGGTTTTGTTTGCAATTTGCTTTTCATACGGGAGGAATAACTGTTCCGTTAAAAGTATCAATGTGTCAAAAATAACTTCAAAGGATTCATGGTTAGTAGCCTATGTGGTAGCTTACGTGTTACCATTTGCATATATGGTTATGTCGGACTACCATATCGTTTCGCTTATAGTGGCCGTACTTATGCTTATCTTAGTTTTTATTCCAGCGATTATGGCGTTGCCAAACATTCTCCTGTTTTTTGTAGGCTACCACTTTTATGAAATAGAAACTGAAAGCACCGGGGTCGGTGATTATATTCTAATCTCAAAGCGACGACGAATTCGAAATAAATCCGATATAAAAACGGTATTGAGAGTCTTTGAAAAATTGCTTATAGATACAAAGGGGGAAAAATAAAATGTTCGACAATAGTTCAATTATGGTTCTATTGAACGATGGGAATGAGAATCCAGTTCAGTTGCTAGAAGTAGACAAGCCCACTCAAATGGCTATTTGCAGTAGCTTTGCTGAGGCTGCCGTGCCATTGCTGTCTGGTAAGCAAATTGTTACTTTTAACGGCAACTATAAACCGAATGAGGATGAGGTGCTATCTATATGCAATTTTCACTTGCCAGAGATCATATCGGACGCAATCAGGAATCCACTTGGATTACAGACTTTTTCATACGATAAAGATGCAGAACCGGATATTAGGGCAGTCTTTGTCGGTGAGCGCACAGAAGCTGACAATACCGAAATTTTCACTGTTGCATTTCAGCGGTTCCGTAAAGAGCAATATCTATCAACGAAAAAATTTAGTCTTTTTTTTGAAAAAAATACATTTAAGCGTGAAACCCGTTGGGGAATCGGGATTACAGATACCATCGACTGTGTTCTGATTCAGAATGAGTTACGATTTTCATCATACTATTATGCTCGCCAGATATTTGACCTAAGCGAACATTATCGCTCAGCAACCGATGCAGAAGTTCAAAGTTTTAGTGAGCTAGAGTTGTTGAGTATAGTGGACAAAGACCAGTTTCAGTCAATGGCCGATACTTGGATACGAAGAAAAATTGCAGTAATAAACGACTCAGGCGTTCTTAAGAACAACAAAGCATCTAAAATTAAAAGGTTAGCGAAAAACTGTGGTTTAGAGATTACCGTTGAAAACGAAAAAATAGTTATACCTGCAGACAAGAAAAAACTCAAGGGGATTTTAGGCTTCCTCGATGAAGAGGTATATAAAGGTGTTTTTACAGAGGATACTTACATCACGAACTCAAAGCGCAAGATGCAATAACTTCGTGCGTTTTATTGTGTTGCCTTATTCCCGCGAACGGACGAAATCAGTTGAACTGTTCCCGCGAACAGATAACACCCATAAAATCCACTATTGACCTATTCCCGCGAACGAACAAAACGAAAAATACAGACCAGACATCGGGATGAGCCTATCGTTCCACGTTGAGTGCGTGGTATTGATTACAAGGCTGTAAGCATTTATTTAAGCGGATTTCCGAAATTACATTCAATCTATCTACTCAACCTAAAGAGCAAAAATTCGTACACGGGAACATATCGACGATTATTTTTGAGATAAAATTTGAGCTCAAAAATTGGCAGGGTTGAGTTGACAGAATAGATAACGGCCTTTTTTCATAGGGGTTGAGGAGACAGGATGGATGTATATTTAATGAAGGTATACTCATTTTCTGAAAAGATTTTATTTATTATGTATAAAGTTGTAATATGTTGAAATTATTTGTTTCTTCGCATATAATAAAAATTGGAATTTTGTGTTCTGCGAGGTATTCATAATGGATTACTTAACGACAAAACAAGCTGCTGAAAAATGGAATATATCCCTGCGCAGAGTTCAAGTTTTATGCGAACAGGGGCGCATTAAGGGCGCTGTGCGCTTGGGTTGGGCATGGGCGATACCAAAGGATGCTGAGAAACCTGCGGATTTGCGGATGAAAAAAGATAAAAATAGAGGAGTAGAGTAGAATGGCAAAAGTTAAAAATTCAAAAAATGAAGTAAAAGAACAGCCTATCGAACAGGTGCTTTGGGCAGCTGCGGACAAGCTCCGCAAGAACATGGATGCTGCGGAATACAAGCATGTTGTTCTTGGGCTTATATTTTTAAAATACATATCAGACAGTTTTTATGATTTATATTATAAACTTAAAGAAGGCAAGGGCGAGTACGAAGGAGCGGACCCTGACGATCCCTATGAGTATCGTGCGGAAAATGTATTCTATGTGCCACCGCAGGCACGCTGGGATTATCTTCAAAGTCGAGCCAAGCTGCCCACGATCGGCAAAGATATAGACGAAGCTATGGAGGCCGTAGAAAAGGATAACCCATCCCTCAAAGGCGTTTTGCCGAAAGAATACGCAAAAGAAAAGCTGGACAAGCAGTCTCTCGGTGGTCTGATTGATTTGATAGGTACGATTGCGCTTGGTGACAGCGTTTCTAAATCAAGTGATATACTTGGGCAGGTATATGAGTATTTTCTTGGACAGTTTGCCCTTGCAGAAGGTAAAAAAGGCGGACAGTTCTATACGCCGCGTTCCGTAGTACAGTTGCTTGTTGAAATGCTCGAACCATACGAGGGCAGGGTTTTTGACCCTTGCTGCGGCAGTGGCGGTATGTTCGTTCAAAGCGAGAAATTCGTTGAAGCTCATAGAGACCACTATAACGGAAAATCAAGAGAGATTGATAAGCTTTTCGAGCGTGTTGTTTCTATCTATGGTCAGGAAAGCAACCAAACAACATGGCGGCTTTGCAAAATGAACCTTGCCATACGAGGTATTGACAGCACCAATGTTTTGTGGAACAGCGAAGGTTCATTTTTAAACGATGCTCACCCCGACCTCAAGGCTGACTTTGTAATTGCTAATCCGCCTTTCAATGACAGCGATTGGAGCGGAGAATTGCTGCGGACCGATGGACGCTGGAAGTATGGTATACCGCCAGTATCCAATGCAAACTATGCGTGGATCCAGCACTTTTTGTACCACCTTTCGCCGAAAGGTACTGCTGGCTTCGTTATGGCAAAAGGCTCACTTTCATCTAAGACAAACGGAGAGGGAGAAATTCGTAAAAACCTTATTGAAGCGCCACTTGTAGATTGTATTATCAATCTGCCAACGAAACTCTTTTTAAATACACAGATTCCCGTATGCTTATGGTTCTTGTCAAGGGAAAAGGAAACAAATCCGAACCACCCGCGCCGGAACAAGATTTTGTTTATTGATGCGCGAAATATGGGAACTTTGATAAACCGCAGGACCCGTGAACTCACCGATGAGGACATCCGCAAAATAGTCGATACTTACCACAGTTGGAAAAAGGATGACGGCTCCTATGAGGACATCCCCGGTTTTTGCAAGTCTGCAACACTTGATGAGGTGCGTGAACTGGATTATGTGCTGACCCCGGGCAGGTATGTAGGATTGCCTGAAGAGGATGACGACTTCGACTTTGAAGAGCGAGTCAGAAAACTTACCGCCGAGCTTAAAGAGCAGATGGAAGCAAGCGCAAAGCTAGATGAGAGAATTAAGGAAAACCTTGAAAAAGTGGGGATTGAGTTATGACGGAGTGGAGAGAAGAAAAGCTTGAAAATATTTTTTGCATAGTAAAAGAAGTATTTAAACCATCAAATGAACAACAGTTTAAGTACATTGGACTTGAACATATTGAACAATGTTCTTTGCGATTAAATGGGTGGGGTTATTCAAACAGTGTACAAAGTAACAAATATTTTTATAAGAAAGATGATGTATTGTTTGGGAAATTACGCCCATATTTTAGAAAAATAATAAAAGCACCTTTTGACGGGGTCTGTTCCACAGATATTTGGGTATGTAGAGCAAAAAATAATTTTGACCAGAATTTCTTATTTTATTTTTTAGCAAATCAAGAATTTGTTGATACTGCAAATTCAACTGATGAAGGTACAAGGATGCCGCGGGCTGATTGGAATTTTTTAAAAAAAACTATTTGGAATATACCTCCTCTTCCCGAACAAAAGGCCATAGCTGAAGTTCTATCTTCACTTGATGATAAAATCGACCTTCTGACAAGGCAGAATAAAACACTTGAGGACTTGGCGCAGGCATACTTCCGTAAATGGTTTATTGAGGATGCAAGCGACAAGTGGGAAGAGAAAGGTTTAGATGAGATTGCAGATTTTCTAAATGGACTACCACTGCAAAAATATCCATATAAAACTGGAAATC
>Ga0208823_1001947_pt1 | contig 15839 bp, 10 predicted proteins | sample AD_UKC075_MetaG_FD_184440 | JGI IMG/M metagenome (GOLD analysis project Ga0208823, IMG submission 184440) | Active sludge microbial communities of municipal wastewater-treating anaerobic digesters from USA - AD_UKC075_MetaG (SPAdes) (version 2) | ecosystem: Engineered > Bioreactor > Anaerobic >... | reverse complement strand
TGTGATCTAATCCGCGATAAGGAATTCCGGATCTAGAATCGTCGATATGGTCAGGATGATCCTTTGCTTCATCCCGCCGGACAGCTCTATCGAATATCGATCCAGTACTGATTCATCCAAGTTCACGAGCCGGAGACGATCGACGACCTTGGCCATGAACTTCTGATCGGCCTTTATCCCGTGATCTCGCACGAGGTCGCTGATAAACTGTTTGATCCTTCTTGTCGGGCTGAACGCATCAAGCGCGTACTGCGGGATCAGGGAGATGTTGCGAAAACGCATTTTGCGAAATTGCTCACTCGGCATATGCATTATGTCTTTGCCAAGGAGCCTGACCTCGCCTGAGATATAGTGTAGCGGAGGCTTTCTGGAAATGAGAGTATTGGCCAACGTGCTTTTTCCGCACCCGGACTCGCCCGCAACTCCGAGGATTTCGCCCTTTCTAACGTTGAAGGTGAGGTCGTCTACAGCTTTGACCTCGCCTTTTAGGACCTTGTAGTAAGCTCGGAGGTTTTTGACTTCAAGGATGTTTTCGCTCATGTGCTATGCCTCCCTCAGCCGCGGGTTAAACGCAGCGTCAAGTCCTGTGTTGACCAAGTAGAGCGAGGTTATCATGACTGTGATGATCAATCCGGGTATGATCGCCCACCACCACATGCCGAGCTGAATGGCGTTCCAGTTGACTGCATCCTGCATGACGAGTCCAAGGGAGACTCCTCTGGTCGGCCCCAGGCCGAGAAACTCAAGCTGGACCGTAGAGAGCATCGTTCCGTTGAACTGAAGAATAAACACCATGAAGACGTATGAGAACATATTGGACGCAATGTCTTCTCTGAGTATTCTCGCTACGCTGAGAGCTGAAATCCTCGAAAGACTGACGTACTCCTGGTTTTTTAGAGACAGAGTCTGTGACCTGACAGCTCTTGCAGTCCACGGCCAGGCGGTAGCCGACACTATTACCGACATGACTATAATGCCACGTACCTTCAAGAAAGCAGATATGATAATGAGCAGGGCGAGCTGCGGGATGACGACAAAGATGTTGGTGATCATCATCAATATCTCATCGAACCAACTGCCTCCGTAGTAACCTGCAAGGAAGCCAATGATACATCCAACCACGGTAGCAATAGTCCCCGCAATGAACCCGACCAGCAATGTAGAACGCAATCCATAGACAGTGAGGGTGAACACGTCTCTCCCCATGATCGTAGTCCCAAACCAGTGGTTCGGCGAGGGCGGATCATACGGCATGCCCGCGTATTCCTCGTAGTCATAAGGAGTAAGCATTGGCCCAACGACCGCAAGTAGTACTATCGAGAGGAACAGGACCAGACCCACTATGACTTTTTTGTTAGTCAAGGCGTAGTATAGATTCTCGTGCTCTTTCAAGAAGCTTGCAATCAATGAACTACACCTCCCCAGAGAGCGAGAGCCGTACTCGTGGGTCGATGAACATGTAGACGAAGTCAACAACGAAGTTGGCGACCAGCGTCATGGTGACGATCGCCAAGAAGATGCCTTGCAGGAGGAAGTAGTCTTGATTGTTCACAGCATTTAGCATCATTCTACCTAACCCCGGATAGTTGAAAACGGTCTCAACCGTGATAGCCCCTCCGATGATGCCTGCAAGCCTAAGCGCCAGACCTGTGACTTGTGGGAGGACCCCGTTTCTGAAACCGTAATCTCTAATAGTCCTGTGGGATGCGCCGAGAGCCTCCATATATTTCGAATAATTCGAGCTTTTCTCATAGATGATCATGTTCCTCATTCCGATCGCCCAACCGCCCAGATCTACCAATACCATTGACAGAAAAGGCAGAATCCAGTGTTTCAGGAAGTCGATGATGAAGGCCAGTGAAAAACGAGGAATCATAGTTGCACTGTACGCTCCGCTTATTGGGAACCAGTCGAGAACCACGCCCAGGAAGAACGCCAAGACGCCTCCGAGCCAGAAATACGGAGATGAGGTCAAAAAGTAGAATACAGGCATGAGTGCGTTGTCAGCTCGTCTGTTGACACCTGTGAATGCGCCGAGCCGATTTCCGACGATCCAACTGACGATTATCGCCGGCACCAGCAGTACGATGTCAAAGACAATCGCCCTGCGTATGATTGTGGTAACAGGCGTGGGGAACAGCATTATGCTTATACCGAAGTCGAGCGTGAATATTGATTTCCAGAAATTGAGGTACTGAACGATCAGGGGTTTATCAAGGCTGAAAAGCAATGTTAGTTGTCTCTCGATGATCTCTCTGCCGCCTTCCATACCTGAATAGCGCGACAGAAGAAGCTGAATCGGGTCTCCGGGCATCATTCGCGGGATGATGAAGTTAATTGTTACTGCAAGAAAAAACGTAACTAAGTAGACAACGATCTTTTTGCTGAGGTACCTTCCCATCGCCCTGCGATGCTCCTTTCGAAAGAACAGGCCCGATACGAGTATCGGACCTGTTCTCAACGTCAGTCAAGCCCGTAATCGTCTCCTCTGGGCAAATCGCACTTAGTTGACTGGCTCAAGCCCAATCAACACATCGATAAACCCTAGCTGATATGCATTGCCCCAGGTGCAAGGGAGGCCATAGGGATTGTGCTCGTCCGGCCAGTTGGTCCAGTTGAGCGTTGTCCACTGAGCCCACAGACCGTTGTGCCAGAGCGGGATCACAGGCATATCCTCGAGCAGCACTCTCTGGATATTGGATGCCAGTGTCTGCTTGACTTCCTCATCGTTGGTCACGTTGAACTCATCGATCCAGCGGAACAGCACTGGATTGTCGTAGCAGCCCCAGTTACCTGAGGTTACGCTTGCTCCGTGGATGTTGTCACTGAAGACACGGTTCCAGTAGTCAAACGGCGTGGCACTGAGTGTTGACTGCTGGTTTCCGATCAACATGTCGAAGTTCCTGTTGAATCTGTTGTAGTCGTAAACTGAGGCATCCGGGAATGCAGGAACCAGGTTGATGCCTACTGCCTGGGCATCTGCAGCAATGGACCTAATAGCCTCCATCCAGTCGGTCCAGCCGTTCGGGACGATGATCTCGAGTTTGATCGGGCTACCGTCAGGATTGTCTCTCCAGCCGTCACCGTTCTTATCGACGTAACCGGCTGCATCGAACATCTCCTTCGCCTTGGCCGGGTCATAGTAGAAGCCCAGCTCGTCGACCACATCCTGATCGAGGTATTTCACGCGGCCTTCGCCAAACAAGCCAGTCGGGTTGGCAGGCAAGACGAGTCCACCGTATACCCTGTTAACGATGTTGTCCTGGTTGATCGCAAAGGCCAGGGCTCTCCTAAACTTAGGATCATCCATAGGCTTCCTGAGGGTGTTCATGTAGACCTTAGCGGTGTTCCAGGAGAGCATGTACGGTGCGTCGTCGAACCACGTCTCAAGGCCTACGATTTCCTTGACCTTCTCGACGCCGGGGATGAAGTTGTTGCTGAGGTCGATTTCACCCTTCATCAACGACCCAAGTGTGATGTTGTTGCTGACGTTTACCAAGTCAACGATATACTTCGGCTTCGGCTTGCCAAAAACGTCGTTGCCCCACCAATCGTCGTTCCTTACCCAGACCATTCTGTCCTGCTGAGCGCTGTAGTAGAAGTAGGGACCGGTTCCGACCGGGTTGGCATTGACCCTGGTGAGCAGCTCGCTCGACGGAACCTTGCTCCAGATATGCTCTGGGATAATGAACCTCAGATAGAGCTCGCCAGCCCACTCGTCGTAGTGCGGCTCAGAGAACTTGACGCGTACTGTGTAGTCATCAACAGCTGTGATTGACTCCATCCAGTTCCAGATCGGGGAGTAAGGCAGTTCGTTGTTCTTCGCTATCTCGTAGGTGAACACGACGTCTTCTGCGTTGAAGGGTTCGCCGTCGGTCCACTTGATGCCTTGACGGAGCTTGATCACGTACTCATTGTCCGAGACCCATTCGCCGCTTTCCGCGAGCCACGGGCGATACTCATTGGTCAAGGGGTTGTAAGAGAACAGAGTCTCATAGACCAGGCCCTGGACTCCCTGCACCGGGTTTGGAATCAGGATGTTCCAGCTGGAAGGAGGACCCCACATAGCGCCCGTAACTACTAACGTCTCACTTCTGTCGAGTTCCTGCGCAAACGTTGCCGTGCTCAAGACTAGTACCATGACCAGAGCTAGAAGCAACCCACGTTTCATAGACGACACCCCTTCTTTGGTATTTATCTCCTTTGCCAGGCTCGCTAATCTTAGGAAAACCTGACAAAGATAATATGCCAACCTCTCAGCCTTCGTTATTCACCCCGGTCGTGTGGATGCGAAAGGCATATGAGGTCGACAAACCGCTGAACCAAGAGCATCGACTAAGGCGTCAGTCTATGCTGCTGTCTGAGATGGAGTGGTTAAGGCGTCGGTCTATCATGCTGCAATCTGAGATGAAGCGGTGATCCCCAGGTTGAGAGGTGCCTGAGGGCACGACCGTCTTGCGTCTGCGCGATCTAAGGAATGAGAGCAGTTGCGAATCTGTGAAAGTGCAGCACTAGCAGGTATTGAGTTGCGCGGCCAGGAGAGATATCCTGTGGGGGTGTTGGATGAGCCGCGACCTGCGTTTACTTATAGGATACCATACAACATGTAAGACAACAAGTAACATATTTCTTAATTTCATTATCTTTTTCAGTAAGTCTTGTCCATACGAAAGAAAATCGCATTGAAGCTCCTTAGTGTAAAGTAGATCCGGGTGAAGGCAAGTTGGGGCGGAAGCGATGAGACGGATAGAAGGAAGAGAGAAGTGAAATAAAGAAGAGAGACCTCTGTCAAAACCATTAAGAAGAGGAAGGAGGTCTCTCTCATGCAGCATGACGCTGCCACTTTCAGTTTAACCGAGGTTCCGTCTGAAGGCAAGAGCATAGAGAATTGGGTTGTTGAGCAGGGCCGTCGTTTTGCACTGTACCTTTTGGGAGAGGTAATCAAAGAGCTTGACGAGCGGTTTCTTCAGAGTCGTCCCAGTGAATGGATAAGCAAGGGATTTGAGAAGAGACGAATAGAAACTGCAGCTGGCAGTTTAGAGTTTGCACGGAGGATTTACGTCAATCGGTTTAGCGGTGAAAGGATCGCACCGGTAGATCAGTATTTGGGTTGGGACAAGAATGCGAAGGTCAGTCCAGAAGTTAGGGCTATATGTGCAGAGCTGGCACCCATCATGTCGTTTAGAGACGTATCGAGGGTTTTAGATAGACTTAGGGGGATAGAGATAAGCGCAGAGGCAGCGCATCAGGCCACACAGGATTATGGGAGTATGCGTGGAGAGCAGGTAGACAGTGAGATACGAGAGATGTATGAGGATCCCAAGAGTGCTACTGGGACCAAAGAATGCACGCTGTTTTTTGAGATAGACAGCATGTATGCGAGGCAGCAGAGGAGTGGGAAATGCAGCATAGAGATGAAGCTAGGGGTCGTGCATGAGGGCTGGGTTTTAGAGAACCCCATCAAAAAGAGATACAGGCTCAAGAACAAGAGAGTAGTAATAGACAGCAGAGATGGAGAACATCTGTGGGACAGGTTGAGCGCATCGTTATGCAAAGAGTATGACCTGTCAAAGTGCAAGATTGTGATCAACGGTGATGGAGCTGAGTGGATACGAAAAGGGGTAGAGCACTTCCCTAATGCAGAGTTCCAGCTGGACAGGTTCCACTGGCTAAGGTTCTTGAGGAGAGCAGTAGGGAACGATGTAAAGGCCTTAAAGGTCCTTAGAAGGCATCTAGAGAACGAGGACTGGGATGCAATAGGTAAGATGGTGAATGAGCTACTGGAGAGGTATCCTGACCGAGAGGAAGCGATACTCGGGTTCTGGAATTATGTGTCAAACCACAAAGGTGAGATTCAGGACTATCGAAAGCGGATAGCGGTTGAACTTGAGATAGTACGGGGACTTGGGGCAGCTGAATCTAATGTAGACACGGTGCTGGTGTCACGGTTTAAGAGGCATAGGCGATCCTGGAGCAGATCTGGGGCACAGAACCTAGGCAATCTCGTGGAACTGAAGCACAACGAGCAGCTCAGTGAATGGATACGGCAGTATAGAGACGCAAGACAAGGGCTGGTCCAAGAGGCACAGAACAAAGCGACTAAGAACAAACAGACGAACAAGGCTTCAAGCATAGCGTTTTCACACTGGGCGAAGGCTAGCGTGCCATACCTAAGCGCAAGCATTAGGCCGGCAACATATGCACTCAGAGGTCTCTTAAATGGTAATATTCTTTGGGCCGTCTCATCGCTTCCGCCCCGATCTGCTTGACACTGACAATCCAGGGATTGGACTTGCAGGAAGCCCCAATGCGTAATACAATATTAGAGTCTAGGGGGTTGTTTCATCTTGTTTGATTCGACTATCGAGCGCTACTTCGGTGCCAGCAGGTATAAGCGCGGGTTAGTCCCGGCTCTGCTGCTACTGCTCGTTCTCATCTGCAGTGTATGTGTAAACGCCCAGGACTCACCTGGAGTGCATATCGTACAGCCGGGGGAGACCTTGTGGTCTATAAGCAGGCAGTATGGACTCGATGTGGAGACCCTGGCACTCGTCAATGACCTCAGCAACCCCAATAGCATCAGAGTTGGACAGAAGCTGATCGTGTCTGTATCTCAGTCTGTGGAGTACACTGTCCAGCGGGGCGACTCTCTGTGGGCGATTTCGGCCGCGTTTGGCGTGTCTGTTGACGACATTGCGAGAGTCAACCGTATCACCAATCCGTCAAAGATCAAGGCAGGACAGGTGTTGACTATTCCGCTGGGTGTAGGCGGCGTAGGAGTTACACCCTATATCGAATACTCTGTCACCCGCGGCGATACCCTTTGGGATATAGCCAAGGCGTATAACATCAGTGTCGATGCAGTGCTTGCGGCAAATTCCGGAGTTGTGCCGACCAAGCTCAAAGTCGGAGATGTTATCAAAGTACCTTTGGGTGAGTATGCTCGCTCTCTGGGATCGACTACTGTTCCACGGTACATATGGCCTGTGAGCGGGGGACGCATTACGTCGGAGTACGGCTGGCGGACTGATCCGTTTACGAGGCAGAGGTCGTTCCACGGCGGCATAGATATTGGGCTCCCAGAAGGCTCTCCGATATACGCTAGCGCAGCTGGAGTCGTACTCGAGGCAGGCCCAAAAGGCAACTACGGCAATGCTGTCGTGATTCAGCACGAAGACGGCCTGGTGACACTGTATGCTCATGCATCGAAGGTGCTTGTAAAGAAGGGCCAGAGGGTGGTCCAAGGCCAGCTCATTGCAAGGGTGGGCTCTACCGGGCGAGCGACAGGTCCGCATCTCCACTTTGAGGTGCGCAAGAACGACGTCACGATAGACCCGAGATCTATAGTGACTGCCGGTAAGTGAGGTTATCACGTGAGAACCACTTTTTTGTTTGACCTGGACGGTACACTTGTACCACTGGACCAAGACAAGTTCATTAGAGGGTATTTCGGTCTTCTTGTTCCCGAGCTAAGTGCGTACCTACCGCCTGATAAGGTCGCTGATGCGATCATGAAGTCGACCTACTACATGATCAATGACCTGTGCGAGGAGCGAACCAACCGGGAAGCTTTTGTATCTGATTTTTCTAAGAGAGTGACTGGCGATGTCGAAGAGCTCATGGAGCTCTTTGAGCGCTTCTATACGGGTAAGTTCGCAGAGATCAAGTCATTGATAGAGGATCCGTTTGACGACGTCCTCCTCATTGTCAGGACTCTGCAGGCCAAGGGCTACGACCTAGTATGTGCGACAAACGCCATATTCCCGATGTCGGCCATTGAGACGCGGCTTCGCTGGGTAGGGTTGGAAGCCTCGGATTTCATATTCATCACGAGCTTCGAACAGATGCACTACTGCAAGCCGCACCTGGAGTACTACAGAGAGCTCCTTGATTTTATCGGCAGGACTCCTGATGAGTGCTTTATGGTAGGCAATGATGTCGAGGAGGACATGGTAGCCGGGAAGCTCGGGATAGAGACATACCTTGTGACGAACTACTTGATCGACAGGGGGAGCGGGATCACACCGGACCATAAGGGGACTTATCAGGACCTTCTCAAGTTCGTTGAGGCCCTTCCCGCAGTGGACGTAGAAAAAAGCTCTGCAACAGGGTAAGTCCCTGCGTCAGAGCTTCTCGTAAGCATCCGCATTTGACACTTCTGCGCCGTCTCGGCGCTTGTTCTCTTATTACTTTGATATGTCTTCGATAGGCAGCCAATGCTCGAAAGTAGGTATCGGGCCGTCCACCGGAGCCGCCCATCTAACAGCGTTTGTTATGACCTTCTGGATTTCAGGTTGATGGAAAATCGGGAACGTCTCATGGCCGGGCCTGAAATAGAACACTTTCCCTCGCCCGCGGTAATAGCAGCAACCGCTGCGGAACACTTCGCCACCTGGATACCAGCTGATGAAGACGAGCGTGTCAGGCGCGGGGATGTCAAAGCGCTCTCCATACATCTCGACTTGAGGGATTTCTATGTACTCGCCAATACCGCTCGCGATCGGGTGGCCCGGCTCAATAACCCAAAGGCGCTCGTGTTCACCGAACTCACGCCATTTCAAAGCGCAGGTGGTGCCCATCAGCTTAGTGAAGATTTTCGAGAAGTGGGCCGAATGGAGCGCGATCAGTCCCATGCCATCGAGCACTCTTCTATGTACCTTGTTGACTACTGAGTCGGAAACCTCGTGGTGTGCCATATGGCCCCACCAGATGAGGACATCGGTTTGACTTAGGACTTCGTCGGTCAGTCCGTGCTCGGGCTCATCAAGTGTGGCGGCCTTTGCCTCAATGCCAGGCTGGCTGTTGAGGAATCCTGCAATAACTGAGTGCATTCCGTCCGGATAGATAGCCTTGACCGCGTCGTTGGTTTTCTCATGACGATACTCATTCCATACAGTCACACGTATCTTGTTGCTCAAGGGTTTTGGCCTCCTTTTCCCAAGGTGAATGACTCAGTCACTCTTACAGCATCAATGATGACCTATTGTCACTGTTGATCATTCACCGCCGTGACCACTTATCCTTCAAGAGGAACGCATTGCTCGGCGACGAAGACTACTGCAGCCGGGCGGATTCGGGCGAGTGCGCTTTGAAATCTGCAGCAGGGATCAAGGAGGACCTAGACGACTATGGAGATCTACAGACATCGAAGAGGGCTGGTCAGGACACTCGAGGCTATAGAAAGAGGCTCGCTTACGATAGGATTCATGGGAGGTTCGATCACAGACTCAAGGGGAAGGAGCAGATGGCCTGAACCTGTCATCGCTTGGTTTGTTAAGTCCTTTCCGAAAGCTCGCATAGCAGTCGAGAACGCAGCGATTGGTGCAACTTGTAGCGATCAGGCTGTCTTTCGTGTGAAGAGGGATTTGATAGACCGCAACTGCGACTTGGTGTTTGTCGAGTACGCAGTGAATGACATGGGCATACCTGCCAAGACGCGCTCGCGGGCGAGAGAGGGCCTGCTGAGAAAGCTGTTGGCAGGTGGAACTCGAGACGTTGTCCTCGTGTACACATTCGCTCAAGACATGTATAGCGACATGGTCAACAATAGAGTGCCCGAGACCGTTGCCGAGTTTGAAAGGCTCGGCGAGCACTATGGCCTTGGATCTGTGTGGATGGGTCTGCACGCTATGCGAGAGGTCATGGCTGGCCAGATGAGATGGGAGGAGTGGCTGCCGGACGGCCTGCATCCCGAACACAGAGGAAGCCTAAGCTACGCGCAGAGCGTCATTGCGTTTCTCAATCACGAGTTGATCGTCAGTCCGCCAGATACAGATGCCGCAGACGAATATGTCATGCCTGAACCTCTCAACCCAAGGAATTGGGAGCATACGTACAATTTGTCATTCGATAGGGTGCGTTTGGATGGGCCATGGGTGATCCGGCGGTGCACTACCATACCTTGGATTGATCAAACCATTGAGACACCTGCGGTTGGAGCACGGTTGTCATTCGATTTCAGCGGAAGAGGCCTCTCTCTGTCGTTTGACTTTGGAAAAGCCTCGGCCGACTTCAGGTACCGTCTGAATCAAGGAGAGTGGATCGACTACCGGTTTGACAGGCCGGAGTGGTGCGGAGACGACGGGTGGCTTCGAACCGTTACCATCGCTGACGACCTTGAGCAAGGAAATCATACGTTTGAGCTGGAGGTTGTTCATGGCGATAGGCCGGAGTGCAGGGGCACCAACCTCCGCCTGGGATTGATAGGCGTCATCAAGTAGATCTAGTAAGGCCAAAGGAGCCATTTGCTTTGTCTTGAGACATAGCGGTTGGAAGGGATTGCGTCTGGATGACTTCATATATAAGGTCTAATTTGTATATGTGGTCAGATGCAAATGATGAGAAAAAGTCACATCTTGTGCTGGATACCGCATACAAGTCCGATGTATCATTAGTGCAAGTGCATCCAGGATTTGGGATAACATTAACCGCATTTGCGCAGTCTAGTGAAAGCTGCGCACGGTCTCTTGACTACGTTTGACACGCATAGTAAGATAGAGAAAAACTGCGATCTCAAAGGCTATGATGAGGACGAGTAGGGGGTTTACGGGTTCAGAGAGCTGGCTGTTGGTGCGACGCCGGTACCTTAGGAACCTCTGAATATCACCTCGGAGCCGGCGGCTGAACTTGAGTAGGCTTGCTCGTCTTGCCCGCGTTAATGGGCACTAAAGTGAATCGTAGCCGACCGCGGGAGAGGAGCGCACAGCGCTCGTTGGCTATGGTTAAGCTGGGTGGTACCGCGACTATTCGTCGTCCCTGTATGGGACGACGTTTTTTTACAGTGCCGGGTTGGGCGTTCAATGGCAGACAGCTGGAGATAGTAATGTGGAGGAGAGTGGCATGAGCGTATTCGAAGAGGTTGACCCAAAGCAATCTGTTAACGATAGAGAAGAGTCTATACTTCAGTATTGGCGCAAACACGACATCGCCAACAAGAGTGTTTCGTTGAGAGAGGGCAGCCCGAGGTGGATCTTTTATGAAGGCCCTCCGACTGCAAATGGCAGGCCGGGCATTCACCATGTCCTCGCCAGGACACTCAAGGACGTAGTGTGCAGGTACAAGACCATGCGAGGATACCAGGTCCACAGAAAGGCCGGATGGGATACTCATGGACTGCCTGTTGAGATAGAGGTCGAGAAACAGCTGGGCCTGAGTTCCAAGCAGGATATCGAGGAATACGGGATCGAGAGGTTCAACAAGAAATGCCGCGAGTCGGTCTTCACATATGAAAAGGAGTGGAGGCGCCTGACTGAGCGGATCGGGTACTGGCTTGATATGGACAATCCGTACATCACCCTCGACAACGACTACATCGAGACTGTATGGTGGATCCTCAAGCGTTTCTTTGACGAGGGGATGATCTATGAAGGGCATAAGATCATGCCTTATTGCCCGAGGTGCGGGACTCCTCTAGCATCGCACGAGGTAGCTCAAGGATACAGGGACGAAACCATTGACTCGATATACGTAAAGATGGCGATCAAGGACAGGCCCAATGAGTCCTTCCTGGTCTGGACGACCACCCCTTGGACCTTGCCGTCAAACGTAGCTTTGGCTGTTAATCCTGATAGCACCTATGCAAAGGTCCGCGTGAAAGACGAGTACCTGTACTTGGTCAAGGACAGGGTCAAGGCGATCCTTGGGGACGACGCAGAAATAGTCGAAGAGATGCCGGGCAAGTCGCTTGAGCATCTGGAATATGAGCAGCTCCTTCCGTTTGCAGAGGTGGGCAAGAAGGCGTTCTACGTAACGGTCGCCGACTTCGTGTCGACTGAGGACGGCACGGGGATAGTCCACATAGCTCCTGCTTTTGGCGAGGATGACTACCAGGTAGGCCTCAAGTACGATCTGCCTGTTCTGCAGCTTGTAGACACCGAGGGCAGGTTCAAGGACGAGGTCAGTGAGTGGGCCGGTATGTTCGTACGAGATGCCGACCCGAAGATCGTTGAATACCTAAAGAGGAGCGGCAGCTTGCTCAAGAAGGAGAAGCTCACACACTCGTATCCCTACTGCTGGAGGTGTGACACGCCTCTCCTGTACTACGCGAGGAAGTCATGGTTCATTGCTACAACCAAGTACAAGGACAGGCTCATTGAGAACAACAAGAAAATAGAGTGGTATCCTGATTATATCGGCACTGGCAGGTTTGGCAACTGGCTTGAGAACTTGATTGACTGGTCGTTGTCAAGGGATAGGTACTGGGGTACCCCCCTAAACATCTGGAGATGTGAGAAGTGCGACAAACTCAGATCGATAGGTTCGCGCAAGGAGTTGGCTGAAGCTGCCATAGAGCAAGTCGATCCTGCAACTATCGAGCTTCACAGGCCGTACGTTGATGAGGTTCATCTGCGGTGTGAGTGCGGAGGCACGATGAGCAGGACGCCTGAGGTCATTGACTGCTGGTTTGACTCTGGTGCAATGCCTTACGCCCAGTGGCATTATCCATTTGAGCACGCAGACGACTTTGCCAGCCGATTCCCTGCCGACTTCATATGCGAGGGAGTGGATCAGACTAGAGGGTGGTTCTACTCGTTGCACGCTATTGCCTCGTTCTTGTTTGATAAGCCTGCGTTCAAACAAGTGCTGGTCAACGATTTGGTGCTCGACAAGCACGGTCAGAAGATGTCGAAGTCTCGAGGGAATGCAGTAGAGCCATGGGACATGATCGACGAGTTCGGGGTCGATGCTCTCCGTTGGTATATGATCACAGTATCGCCTCCTTGGATTCCAACCAAGTTCGACGAAGACGGAGTGAGGGAGCTCTCTGTCAGGTTTTTTGGCACGCTTCAAAACGTATATGCGTTCTTTACGATGTATGCTAATATAGATGGAGTCGACCCGAGGAAGTTTGACGTGCCGGTCTCTGAGAGGCCTGAGATCGACAGATGGATCATTTCTCGGCTCAACAGTGTCACCAAGCAGGTGGTTGATTGCCTCGAGGTCTATGATTTGACCAAGGCCACTAGGCTGATCTCCGAATTTGTCATTGACGAGGTCTCAAACTGGTACGTCAGAAGAAGCCGAAGCCGATTTTGGGCTTCAGAATTGGATCTTGACAAGAAGTCAGCGTACAAGACCCTGTATGAGGTGCTGCTCTGCGTGGCAAGGCTGATGGCGCCGTTTGCGCCGTTCATGCCTGAACACATTTACCTGAACTTGAGGGGCGAGGAGTCCCTAGGATCAGTACACTTTGAGGATTACCCAATCTCAGACGAATCGCTCATAGACTCGAATCTCGAGGAACGCATGGGGTTGGTGATCCGCCTCGTATCACTGGGCCGAGCTGCAAGGAACGAGGTTCAGATCAAGGTAAGGCAGCCGCTCAACAAGATACTGGTCAACGGCAAGCACAGAGAGTTGCTCGCCGATATGGAGTCGCTGGTCAAAGAGGAACTCAACATCAAGAACATCGAGTACGTTGACAACGTTCAGGATTATGTAAATTACGAGGTCAAGCCCAACTACAGGGTTATGGGCCCTAAGTACGGCAAGCTGCTAAAGAGCATCGCTAAGGAACTGGCTGAGTCGAACGCGCGGGAGATCGCGGCAGCCGTTGAGACTGACGGTTTTGTTGACCTCACGGTCGGTGGCGAAGACATAAGGCTTACCGCGGACGACTTGGATGTCAGGATGAGTGAGAGAGAAGGCTTTGTTGTTGAACTCGAAGACGATGTGTTTGTGATACTGGACACGGAGCTTACAGATGACCTCGTGCTCGAGGGGATTGCCCGGGAGGTCGTGTCAAAGATACAGACCATGAGGCGCAACAGTGAGTTTGAGGTGACCGACCACGTTTACGTCTGGTTAGCGGGTGACGATACTGTCAAGAGAGCAGTGGCATCCAACGAGGAGTATATCAAGCGAGAGACTCTATGCGACCGCTTGGAGGTCTTGAGCGTCGAGGCTGCATCTGAGGAGGAAGGGTTCCAGAAGTGGGACGTCAACGGCCATGAGACACTGATTAGAGTTCAACGGGTGGTTTGATTGAGTATAAACGGCTTTGCAGAGCTCAAGGCGTTCCGGGCGCGGCGATTGAGCCAAGCCTGGGCCCGGCAAGTGATCTGTTTTCTGAGCTTGTTAAGCTGCAGCGCCGCTTTCTTGGAAAGGCGGCGCTTACCTTTCTAATGCACACGAGAACGGTGTATAATGTGCACGTCAGGGATTTACCTGGCTTGAAACCGAAGGTTAGTGCTGCTGCACAAGCATGAGCTGGAGGGATTGTAGTGTTTATCAGCGAGAGTGAGTGGGCACGCGAACGAGAGCGGTTGGCTTATGTTGTCAACGAAGCCCGATACCAGCTTCAAGAGATGAGGCAGTCTGTCGCAAGGCGAAAGGAAAGCGTTCTCGAGCTGCGTCGCTCCATGTGGGAGGAAGGCCCGCGGATTCTGAGAGCGGAAGGCGACTCGGTAAACGCTGCTCAATACCTTGCCGTGCTTGGCAGAGAAGAAAACGACTACAGGATCATAAAGAGACTAGAACGCGCGCTGGAGCGCCTCGCTGATTCGCCCTATTTCGCTAGGGTGGATTTCAAGTTGGACGGCGAGGCCGAACCGATACAGGTCTACATAGGTCTTTCTACACTCATTGATCATTCGGACAACACACATCTCGTGTATGACTGGAGGGCTCCAATCTCCAGCGTGTTTTATGATTTCGAGCCCGGGCCAGCATCGTACAAGATAGACGAGGTGACTGTCACAGGTGAACTGTTGCTGAAGCGTCAGTACAGAATCGCCCGCGGCGAGCTTCAGTACATGTTTGACACCAACCTGAGGATTAGTGACGAGATACTTCAGGAGGTGCTCAGCAAGACTGTTGACGGACGGATGAAGAGCATCGTCACGACAATCCAGAGAGAGCAAAACCGGATTATTAGAGAGGATGCAAACAGGGTTCTTGTGGTCCAGGGCCCAGCCGGAAGCGGCAAGACCTCTGTTGCACTGCACAGGATCGCGTACTTGATGTATAAGTACAGGAGCAGCATGAGCTCAGACAGCGTGATCATCTTTTCACCCAACCGGATTTTTAGTGACTACATCTCCGGGGTTCTGCCGGAGCTCGGGGAGCAGGATGTCAACCAGATCACGTTCCACGAGTGTGCTGAGCGATTGCTTGGCGGTTCTATGAGGCTACAGGACATGAACCAACAGCTCGAGTACCTCCTGACTAATTCGGAGAGCTCTGATTCTGATTTTGAGATTCGAACAAAGGCGATTCAGTATAAGAGCTCATTGCAGTTTGTCAACCTCCTGAAGCGTTACGCCAAATACCTCGAAGAAGAAGGGATAGTCTTTAGTGACGTTGTCGTCAACTCGAAGACTGTCGTCACAGGAAAGGAACTAAGAGAGCTCGTCACAGACAGGTATGTTTACCTGCCGCTAGGCAAGAGGCTGGACAAGGTCTACCGCCGCATCCTCTTCCTCTTGAGGCCACTAGAGGAGCAGAGGTACAAGGAAGTGTACCAGCAGATCAAGGACGACCCGTCACAACTGCACGTGTCTGAGGAAGAGCTGGAGCATCTGGTTCGCTTGGCCGTCAGGGAGGAGTTTGACCCGGTTAAAGCCGAGGCAAGGCGATCCACCAGGTTGGAGACAGTCGAGCTTTACATGCGGCTGTTCGAAGATCCTGAGCTGATTGCCAGGTTGAGCGAAGGGGATGGGATTCCTGAACGACTGGATGAGATATGCAGGTACACCTTGCAGTCAATAGAGCGACGAACTATCCTGTATGAGGACCTGGCGCCGATAGCGTTCCTCAAAGCCCTCGTTGTGGGTGTAGACGAGGCGAGCGGAATCCGCCACGTAGTGCTCGATGAGGTCCAGGACTATTCGCCGTTCCAT
>Ga0208823_1001941_pt1 | contig 15863 bp, 14 predicted proteins | sample AD_UKC075_MetaG_FD_184440 | JGI IMG/M metagenome (GOLD analysis project Ga0208823, IMG submission 184440) | Active sludge microbial communities of municipal wastewater-treating anaerobic digesters from USA - AD_UKC075_MetaG (SPAdes) (version 2) | ecosystem: Engineered > Bioreactor > Anaerobic >... | reverse complement strand
AAAAATAAGAGAAGCAATACAATATATTCACGAACTAGACGATGCTATTGTTGACTTAACAAAAGTTGTTGATTTGTCTAATCAACAAATTAACAAAATGGCACAATCTGCCATAGATTTAGGTAAAGAATTAGGAAAATCTTCCGTAGAAATTATGAAAGGTATGGCAGAATGGGGTCGTTTTACGAAAGATATTAGTGAGATAGAAGAACTTACAAAAGTTGCTACAATAGCAAGTAATGTTAGTGATTTGTCTGTTCAAGAAGCATCAAAATTAATGACTACTGCAATGATAGTCTATAAATTACAAGTTCAAGATATGATATCATTAATAGATTCATTTAATGAAATACAAAATAATATGCGTGTTTCGGCTAAAGACCTTGCTGATGCTATAGCTGAAGTTGGTAATGCCGCAGCTCAAAGTAAAACTCCGATTGCTGATTTACAAGGTTATATTACTGCAATAGTACAATCAACTGGTGCAAGCGGTTCTGAAGTTGGTACTACACTAAAATCAGCAATTAGTAGAATATATAGATTAGGGCCAGAAGGAGAATATGATGCAGGTAAGGCTGAAGAACAGTTAGATAGAATAGGTGTTGCTGTAAGAGATGTTTATGGAAATTTTAGGGCATTTTCAGACATTATAAATGATGTTGCAAAAGAATGGTCTGCTTTAAATAATGTTCAACAAGTTGCAGTAGCTCAGGCGATTGGTGGAACACATCATTATTCAAAGATAATGGGTTTATTTGAAAACTTTGATTTAGCAATAAAGGCAACTACATTGTCGTTAAATTCACAAGGTTCTGCTGTACGTGAAAATGAAAAGTATATCAACAGTATTACTGGACGTATTGAAAAACTTCGTGCAACGTGGCAGGATTTTACTAATAGTGTTTTATCGTCTGATGTATTTAAGGGAATAATTAGTTTCATTACAGCAATTATTAATGGTATGAATACTATACCAGGTAAAATAGCGTTAATTGTATCTTCAGTTACATTACTTACTATGGCTATAATTACTTTTAAAAAACAAATTGTTGCTGCCGGAATTGCCGTAAAAGGATTTCTTACTTCTTTAGGGCCAATAGGTTGGATAACACTTGCTGTTTCTGCATTAACTCCTGTTGTATTAGGTGTAGCAAATGCTTTTAACGAAGCTAAGAAATCACAGGAAGAATTTATACAAACTACTAAGCAACAAATTAGAGAATTAGAGCAAGAAATAGAACAGATAAGAAATTTATATGATACATATATAATCGCAGAAAAAGGTACTCAAGAATTTAATGAGGCAAGACGAAAATTAGCAGAAACATTCCCTAGTTTAATTGTTGGATATGATAATGAAGGTAATGCTATACTTGCAAATAATGAAGCTATAAAAGAGCAAATAGAATTACTAAAACAACAAGCTGAAGAAAAAAGAAAATTATTACAAGCTACAGCAGAAGATACAATTAGACGAGGACAACAAAATATTAATAAATTACAAAATAAAATTAATAAAATAAATAAACAAATAGAAAAATTAAAATATTATAGAGATATTCCATTTGGATTATATGATCCAAATGAATTAGGATTTGGTTTTTTTGGTTATTTTACACGTGACGAAACCATAGCAAAGATAAATGAAGAAATAGCAGACGCTCAAAGAGAATTAGCAGAAGTTGGCGAAGAATTAAGAGAAGAAAATAATAGATTGCGTGAAACTTATGTAACATTAGTACCACCAATGGATGATTTAAGCGAAGCTCAAAAAAAAGTAGCAAATGATTTTATTAATTCTGCTATTGCTGAACAAAAATATATTGAACATGGGAATTTTAATAGAAAAGCGTTTATAGAAGGATATACAGAAGCGATTAATAATGTAGAATTATTAAAGAAGGCAGAAGCAGAATTAGCAGAGCAAACATCACAAGGATCGTTTGATTTATCTAAATCTTATGAAAAATTGTTAAAATCAACATCTGACACATCGAAAGAATTAAAAACACTTAATCAAGTAATTGCTGATGTACGAAATGGTCAATCTCTTTCTGCTGAAAAAATTCTTGATTTAATCGAAAACTATGATTTGTCTGCTGATGCAATTAAAAAAACATCAGATGGATATACAGTAGAATTATCGGCATTAGAAAATGTTCGTAAAGCCAAAATTCAAACGGCTTTAGATGGTATTGAAAGTGAAAAAAAACATGCTTTAGAAGTTAAAAAGCAAGTTGAATCGAGATTGAAAGGCTATGGGCTTGAAATTGAACAATTGGGAAATGTTGCAGAAGTAAAGAAGAAACTTGCTGAACAAGCAGATAAGGAAGCAAGGAAAAAAGCAAGTGAAATAGCTGCTGGATATTCTGATATTGTTACAAGAAGTCGTATATATATACAAGTTTATAATGAATATATGAATAAAGCTGGAGCAGATGTTGATTTAGCAAGACAAACATTAGCAGACATAGAAGAATTAGAGAAAGAATCTAAATTATTGATAAGTATATTAAATGATGAAAGTTTTGGCGTCTCTTCTTCTAAATCAAGTTCTTCTAAATCTACCCCATTTTCTAAACAATTTGATTTTATTGATACAAAAATAAAATCACTTAACCAAGAATTAAAAGAGCTACAACAACAATTAGATGATACCTTTTCCCCTACTGACAAACAAACTATTATTGACAAAATGATTATAGCACAACAAAAGAAAGCAGATTTATTGAAAAAAGCAATTAAAACTTATGAAGATTCTGCACAAAAAGAATTGCAAAAAATACCTGAATCTTTACGTTCTGCTGTTGTTAGTGGTTCTTTTAATATAGCAACAATATCTGAAAAAACTTATGGTAAGGAACGTGCTAAAGAAATTTCCGAAGCTATAAAGCAATATCAGTCATTGACGGATACTATTATAGGATTAAAAAATGAATATGCAGAAATAGATAATACTATTCGTAGATTAAATTTAGATAAAATTACGATTTCATTTGAAGTTTTTGATAAGAAAATTAGAGAATCTAACAGAGCATTAGAAGAACTAGATTATCAGCTAAATCTTTTAAAGGATAATGATTATGATAAGAAAGCAGAAATACTTACTAAAAAGATAGAAGTTACAACTAAGCAGGTAAATGAATATGAACAAGAATTAGAAAGATTAAAAGCTATTGTACCTGCTAATGCAGAAGAAGCAGAAAAACTCCAAGAAAGAATTAATGAACTAACCAAAAAATTTAGAGAAGGTAAAATTTCTATTAAGGAATATAACGATACTCTTGAAGAGACTGCTAAAAAATTGATTTCTACATTGTTAGATACACAAAAAGACATAGATAAGAAAAACTTAGAGAATCAGCTAAAAGAGCGTGAAAAACAAATATATGATATTACAGAAGCAGAGTTTGAAGCATACAAAAAAGCAAAAATAGAGATCTTAAAGAAACAAAAAAAAGAAAATGAAAAATTTGCTACCGAAGAAGCTAAAGAGTTAGTACGTTTACTAACAGAACAAATAGAGTTAGAAGAAGGCATAAATTATAAAGATATTGTCAATTTTGGTGATTTATATAAAGAAATTCATAATGAAAAAATAAAACAATATCAAGATACAATAGATATGTTAGAGCGTTCTAACGAATTAGAACAGCAAAGACTTGAACGAGAAGAAAGAATATTAGAAATTCAAGAATTACAATTAAAGCTTCAAAACACCCTTAATAATCGAAACGTTCAAATATTACGTAAAAAAGAAGACGGTAGTTGGGAATATGATTATGTAGCTGACCCTGAAAAAGTCGAAGAATTACAGAAACAAATAGCGAAAAAACAAAAAGATTTTGACGAGTGGGAAAGAAATAATTCTTTAAATCAAACTAAGAAATTGTTACAGCAAAAAATTGAACACCATCGAGAATTAATTAGAATATCAGAAGAAACATATAACAGGATTGCAAAAATAGAAACAACAAAGATTAATAAACACTATGAAAATATGGATATACTTGCAGAAAATATGCTAGATAGCCTAAAAAATACATATAGCAATAAATGGGACGAAATTATTAATGTATTAAAAGAAAAAGTAAGTATTGCAGAAAGAGAATATGCTAAATTATTTGGTGTATCTGTAGCAGGAGTCAGTGGACAAAATCCAAATAAGAGCAGTAAAGTCACTGTACAACCACCTTCTACTGGTTTTGGAACTACTCCTACTGCTGAATCAGAAGCGTATGCGAGACAATTAAAAGAAGCTGTTGGTGGAGATAGAGAAGCTTTTAGACAAGCAGAAATAGCAAGAACTGAGCAAGTTATAGCAAACAGAAAGGCACAAGGATTGGATACTTCTGCTCAAGAAGCATATCTTGATTCATTGTTGAAAAATACTTTCAAATTTGAAAAAGGTGGTTTGGTTGATTTTACAGGGCTAGCATGGGTAGATGGTTCAAAAACAAAACCAGAAGCATTTTTGAATCCTACGCAAACTAAACTAATTGGCAAATTAGCTGATTCCCTTCCTAATATGGCAAACATATTAAATAATTTTGCAACTACTAAAATGAAATTACCATCGTTATCCAAAATGTCTAATAATAAGGAAGTAAAACAAATATTCAATATTGGTAAGCTTGAATTTCCAAATGTAAGAACGGCAGATGAAATAAAAACAGCCATTCTTGATTTGCCTAGATTGAGTTTACAATCAGCAAAAGCATATTAAGGGGAGATGTCTTCTCCCCTATCCTGTTTTTAAGGTGGTGAATAAGATGATACAGACACCCGTGTTGCATCCGATACAGACGTATTCAGCTTTAAAATCGAAAGATTTTGAATTTTTTTATAGAGGTAGTGTTCAAATTACGCAAAATAACTTGGTAATACGAAGAACGTCTGATAACTCAATTGTCTATGATAAAACGATTAATACCTTTCAACACAAGCATACTGTAGATGCAAATACACTTGTGAATGGTACTGAATATATGGCAAGGATTAGAGTTGGTGATGTAAACAATAATTGGTCTGATTTCAGTGATTGGATAGTTTTTTATTGCTATAGTGAACCTATACTTACAATTACAAGTATTATTGATGGTGTAATAAATAATCAAAATCCACTGATTACTGCAACATACGAACAAGCCGAAGGTGACCAATTACAATCTTATAGATTTTTATTATATGACAATTTGGATAATCTGCTAATTACTTATAATGAAAAATATGGTTTACCCATCGAGCAACAAATTGAAAATTTGCAAAATAATAAGGTTTATAAGATAGAGTTGAGAACTTTATCAGTTCATGGAATGCAGTTTTCTTCTGGACTAATACCCTTTGTTGCGCAATATATTGAGCCTAAGTTTGCAAGTGCAGTCAATTTGAGAAATTTGAAAGACAGAGCAAGTATTGAAGTTGCTTGTCACTTGATACAAATAATTGGCGAAGTTGGCGGTGGTTCAATTTCATATGAAGATAATGATTGGATAAATCTTTTGAATGGTTATGTCTATTTTCAGGAAGGATTTTATGTAGAAAACGATTTTACTTTAAAGTTGTGGTGTAAACAAATACCAGTAAATAGTGTTTTTTTAAAAATGATTGGTAGACGTGGCAATATAATTTTAAAATATCAAGACGATGAAATCCATTTATATAAATATGTGTATGATACTGTTCCATATCATATATTTAGTCAAAAAATATATCCAACAAACGATGATGTTGTTTATATATGTATTCAGCATAAAGATAATTATTGCAATGTTTTTGCAAAGGTGGTGGACTAATGATTATAGGACTTGATGCGTTTGGAGACACAGTAGCTTTTGATACTTTTAATATAGTTAATAATTTTTATAGATTAGAATTGATGAATATGAAAGCTGATGAAATTAGTATTAAGGAGCAGATTGATACTGTAATAGATAATGAATCTAAGGAAGAATGGCATTACACTCAAGTATTACTAGCATTATTTCAAAACAATCTCGAAGCAGGTAATTTACAATTAGATGGTATGCCTGTTGAATATATAAAGATTAAAAAGCGTAAGAAAGAAGATTTATTATGGAATGAAATGAAACACATTCCTTTTGATAAAAATGTTTATGATTATTATTTTATAGATAAATATGTAGAAGCCCTTCAAACATACGAATATGCGGTTCAGCCTATAGGTGCAGGCAATGTTGTAGGAAACAATATTTACAGTGAAATAGAAGCTGATTTTGAAGGTGCGTGGTTAGTTGATAAAGACAGAGATTTTCAACTGTTTTTTAATCTTGAAATTTCGCCTTATGAAACAGTAGTTCCTACGAGTGTAATAGAAACTTTAGGCGGACAATATCCTATTGTTTTTAGTAACGAAAATATAAAGTATAGAAAAGGACAATTAAAATGTATGTTGGTTTCAAATTCAACAGAAAGTAAGGGTGCTATTGATAGAAAGCAGGAAAAAATTTTAAGAAACAATATAATGTCATTCTTAACGGATAAAAAGCCCAAATTATATAAAGATAGTTCGGGTGAAATGATGGTTATAATGCTTTCTGGCAATCCTATTTTAACTCCAATTAATGAACTTTCACAGCAGATGTATGATCTTGAAGTTGAATTTGTAGAAATTGCAGGAACGGATAGTAAATCTTTGATTGAAAATGGATTGCTTGATCTAGAAGAAGGTGGATTACATGACAGAACAAGAATATAGAGTTCATTTTCAAGCAGTACAAAATAAAAAAATAAAATTATTAATACTCGATAATAACGATATAGCTATTGATGAAATTGAAGGTTATGCAATAGATGGAAATGTAGATGTTGACGCTAATTCGTCTATTAGAAGAACGTGTAATATAAAAATGGTTTTAAATTCCAAATTGTTTCCGTCTATCTCAAGTCCTATCTGGTTAAATAAAAGATTTAAACTACTAATTGGCATTAAAGACATTTTGACTGATGAATATATATTTTTTAATTGGGGAATTTATTCTATTTCAAATCCTACTGTGGATATTCAAATTTCAGAAAATACAATCAACATTAGAGGATATGGTAAGAGTTGTTTTTTAGACGGAACAATATCAGGATATTTAGAAAATGTTGTTAGAATACCAGTAGAAGTTCCTATACATGAAGCAATTAGAGAAACTGCAATAACGAATGGTGGAGAAACGAAATTATTAATTGATACTCATGAATATACGACTCCATATGAAATTGAGAAACAGCCTAATGATACTGTTTGGGATTTATTAGATGAACTTACAAAACTGTATATGAATTATGAATTATATTATGATGTAAATGGTTATTTGAGGTTTAATAAAGTAAAGAATATGTTGAATGATTCTGTAGTATTCAATTTTGAAAATGATGACTTGATTAATGCAAAACAGTTAGACATAGATTTTAATAATATAAAAAATCATATTGTAGTATATGGCAGGTTAAGAGAAGATGGTTTACAAGTTAAAGCAGAAAAATCAATAACCGATGAATATAACCCTCTTTCTCCCTTTACGATTGAAAAAATAGGCAAAAGAAATTTGGTAATAATTGAAGATAAATATTTTACAGATGAACAATGCCAAATAAGGGCTGAATATGAAGAATGGAAGCATACCAATTTTAATGAAAAAATTACAATTACATGTGTTCCTATATTGTTTCTTGATGTCAATAAACTAATTGAAGTCAACTCGTCAAAATATAATATTTCTGGTAAATACATTATTGAAAATTTAAGTTTGGGATTAAAATATGACAGCATAATGACTATTACTGCATGGAAAATCTATTAAAAGAGGTGATTATATGTCTAATCTCAGTACATTTCCTGATGAAATAGATTCTTTTGTTAGAAAAAGAGACCTTACTTATAATGAAATTGTTTTATTTAATGAATATAGAGCCTTAAAATTAAAACCCAATAGGACGCCTGAAGAAAATGACAGATTAAATGAATTGACAAATTTACTTAGAGAATCATCGTTTTTACCCGATGATTTAAATAAATTACAAGATTGTATTATTAATTTAGAAACCTTTTTTAAAAATCAAACAGAAGATTATATACTCCAAAAACAACAAGAATTTAATGTAGAAATACAGAAATTTTCTTATAAAGGTCAATATAATTCTACTACCACCTATCAAATGTGGAATGTTGTAACGTACAATCATGAAACATATGTTTCTAAACAAAATAACAACATGGGTCATATACCAGTTGGAGATTCTACTGATTCATGGTGGTTTAAAGCTGCAAGCAGAGGAGCGCAAGGCTTACCTGGTATTGGATTGGTATTTGTAGGTGAATACAACAATGCAGTTACATATCAAGCAGGACAAGCAGTAGGTTATCAGGGTAATATTTATTATTGTATACAAACAACCTTTGGAAATTTACCTACAGATACTACATATTGGAGATTGTTTTTATCTGGAGTAAGACCCGTAATACAAGATACACCTCCTTCTACTCCAATACTTGGTATGCTTTGGATTGATACAAGTGAATAATTGTTGGGGTGGTAATAATGGATGAAATACAAAAAAGTATTATTGATGCTATAAAAATACAAGTTAATGAAAAGATAAAGGATTTACAATTTGATAAAACATGTTACGGAAAAGTTGTGGCAATTAGAGATGATATATGCGATGTTGAAATAAGAGGAGAAATAGCGCAATGTAAGATTAGGAATGGTTTACAAATATGTGAAAACGATATTGTTTTGGTCAGATTAATTAACAATGATTTTTCTAATAAATTTGTAGATGCAAAATTAGGTACAGTTGGGGATGACGTTGCAATAGAATTAATTGGCAACCTAAGTTTACTTTTGACCACAGCAAAAACAAACATAGTTGCTGCAATAAACGAAGTGTTTAATAAAGCAGGAGATGTTGAAGATAATCTTGCGACACATAAGGCAAAAATTGCGACATCAACACAATTGGGGCATGTAAAGGTCGGACAAAATCTTGCTATTGATTCGAATGGTACTCTCCACGCACAAGCGAGCGGTGGTAAAAAAGTTGCTAGGTTTGTCATAGGCACATCTACAGCAGGTTGGACAAAAAAAGATTGTGATTATCTTTGCGATGGAACAAATGACCAAGAAGAAATTATACAAGCACTAAATGCTTTGCCTGCAACTGGCGGGGAAGTAGTCATCCTTGATGGAACTTATAATATTACGGCGAGTATCAATATTCCAAAGAATAACGTGTCTTTAAGAGGTAACGGCAGCGCTACCATTTTAAAGCGAATGTATAATTCCACCGATACGGATAATGGGTCTACTGCGAGGGGCTTAATAACCTTAAATGAAAAAAGCGGCTGCAAAATACAAGGTTTGCAAATTGACGGAAACAAGGCAACATATACTGCAATTTATAACTACGGCATCTACCTATATTCATCTAGTAACAATAACACGGTAACAGGCAACACTTGCAACAACAACGACAGCGGCATTCGCCTATATTCATCTAACAATAACACGGTAACAGGCAACGCTTGTAACAACAACAACTACAGCGGTATCGACCTATCTTCATCTAGCGACAACACCATCACAGGCAACACTTGCAACAACAACAACAACGGCATCTACCTATATTCATCTAGTAACAATAACACGGCAACAGGTAATACTTGCAACAACAACGACTACGGCATCTGCCTATATTCATCTAGTAACAATAACACGGCAACAGGTAATACTTGCAACAACAACTACAGCGGCATTCGCCTATATTCATCTAACAATAACACGATAACATGCAACACTTGCAATAACAGCTTCTACAGCGGTATCGACCTATCTTCATCTAGCGACAACACCATCACAGGCAACACTTGCAACAACAACAACAACGGCATCTGCCTATATTCATCTAGTAACAATAACACGGCAACAGGTAATACTTGCAACAACAACTACTACGGTATCGACCTATCTTCATCTAACAATAACACGATAACATGCAACACTTGCAATAACAGCTACATCGGCATCTACCTATATCCATCTAGCGACAATACGGTAACAGGCAACACTTGCAACAACAACTACTACGGCATCTGCCTATATTCATCTAGTAACAATAACACGGTAACAGGCAACGCTTGTAACAACAACAACTACAGCGGTATCTACCTATCTTCATCTAACAATAACACGATAACATGCAACACTTGCAATAACAGCAATTATGGCATTCGCCTATATTCATCTAGTAATAACACGGTAACAGGTAACACTTGTATTCGTGGTACAGGGCAAACAAGCGACTATACTTCAAACCAATACACAATACTTTTATCCGGCACAGACAACAACTACAATCTCATATCCTCGAACAATTGCATGGGTAAAGCAGTAGTAATCGAGGATGGTACTGGTAATAGTGCTTGGGGTAACAAATACGATAGTGGCAATGATTTACCATAAAGTTACATGGCAAGAAGATGAACAAGAAATGCAAGAAGATTGTATATCAGAAGAACATAAAAACGAAGTTGAGCAAAAGCTAACCACCAAGAACATTGTGCCATTTAAGTTAGACTAGGATCAACTTCCTAGTCTTTTTGTTTTTATGGATAAAATTTTAGTTTTATTAAAACATCTCCTGTTTGTTTTCATATGGACAGGAGATGTTTTGTTTTGGAAATAAAAAAAAGCAACTAAAGGGGATGATATTTTTTATGGCTAAAATGAAATATTGGAATGGGACAACATGGGAAACTTTGGATGCTAAAGATGCTGATACTATTGATGGTAAGCATTTTACTGATATACAAAATGATGCACAGTCAAGAGTTGATGATCATGCTATACAAACAGCAACATTAAGCACATTAGGTCACGTTAAACATGCTGTTCTAACGGCTACTCTTAACACTACATGGTCTGGCACATCTGCTCCATACACAAAAACTGTATCCGTTAGCGGTATTTTGTCTACGGACACACCAATTATAGATGTTGTGATGTCCGGCACATATGCTACGGATGAAGCAAGAGCAGAAGCATGGGGATATATTTACAGGGCAGTTACGGCTAATAATTCAATTACATTTTACGCAATGGAAAAGCCTACGGTATCATTACCAATTCAAATAAGGGTGGTGAGATAAGTATGGGTGAAGCAATTATAACAAGACGTGGTGGAAACATATTAAAAATAGCTGGGCAAACAGAAGAAATAGTCAGATTTGGTGAGTCGATAAACAAATATGACCCTGTTTGTGTTAAATTTGTAGGGACGAAGCTATCAAATCCATCAACTTTACCTGCGGGTAATGGGTATGGAGTAGCATTCGATTCAACAGGTACGTATTTAGCTATAGCTCATGCTAGCAGTCCATATATCACAATATACAAACGAAATGGAGATACATTTACGAAACTGCCAGATCCATCAATTTTACCTACGGGTAATGGGCATGAAGTAGCATTTGACCCAACAGGTACGTATTTGGCTGTGACTCATATTAACAGTCCATATATTACAATCTACAAACGAAATGGGGATACATTCACAAAGCTATCAGACCCATCAATATTACCTGCGGGTGCAGGGTATGGAGTCGCATTTAACCCAACAGGTACGTATCTGGCTGTAGCTCATTTTGGTAGTCCATATATTACAATCTACAAACGAAATGGGGACACATTCACGAAATTATCAGACCCATCAACTTTACCTACGAGTACAGTGCATGGAATAGCATTTGACCCAACGGGTACGTATTTAGCTGTGGCTCATTTTGATAGTCCATCTATTATAATCTACAAGCGAAGTGGGGATACATTTACGAAACTATCAGACCCATCAACTTTACCTAATGGTGCTGGGCGTGGAGTAGCATTCGACTCAACAGGTACGTATCTGGCTGTGGCTCATGGTAACAGTCCATATATTACAATCTACAAGCGAAGTGGGGATACATTTACGAAACTATCAGACCCATCAACTTTACCTACGAGTACAGTGCATGGAATAGCATTTGACCCAACGGGTACGTATTTAGCTGTGGCTCATTTTGATAGTCCATATATTATAATCTACAAGCGAAGTGGGGATACATTTACGAAACTATCAGACCCATCAACTTTACCTGCTGGTATAGGGCGTGGAGTAGTATTCGACCCAACGGGTGCGTATTTAGCTGTGGCTCATCATGACAGTCCATATATTACAATATATTTAGCAACTGTTTGTTTTAAAACAAACCTAATGTCTGATGTTTCTATAACTGGAAAAGCAGGATATGCTAAAGAATCAGGGTTTGCAGGAGAATACAAAAAGATTGTAGTTATTTTCAGATAAAGGAGGATATGTCTATGACAATTGAAGTTGCCCTTCTAATTTCAGGTGTATCCTTGGCATTTGGAATCTATCAAGGGATAACAAACATAAGAAGAAACAACAAAAAGGACGACCAAAATGAAGCTGCACAGTTGACTACAGTGATTGTGAAGCTTGAAAATATCAGCATTGGAATTACTGAAATAAAATCAGAAATGTCCAATTTGAAAAGCGATATTAAGGAATCCAGAGAAAGGCTTATCAAGGTTGAAGAATCGGTAAAACAAGCACACAAGAGGATTGATGAAATCACAAAATACAAAAGACCTGGTGATTCACATGAATAAGTCAAAGAATAAGTTTTCAAAAGCAATTGTAACAGCAGTGGTATTGTTAAATACAATTTTCACTGCTGCTGTTCTTTATGTGTTCTTAAAAATTGGAAGTGAACCAGTTACCTTGATTGGATGCTGGTTTGCTTTTACCACTGGTGAATTGTGGATGCTTTCAAGTATTAAAAAAACCAAAGTTAATAAGAAGGATGGTGTAAATAATGAACAAAATTGATTGGAAAACTAAATTGACTAGTAGGAAGTTTTGGACTGCTATTACTGGCTTTGTAAGTGCAATCTTGGTTACTTTTAATGTGAATGACTTAACCATTGAACAGGTTGTTTCAATAATTTCAGCTTGCTCAGTGCTAATTGCTTATATAATTGGTGAAGGTTTAGTTGATAGTGCAAGGGCTAGTTCACAAACCAAAGGAGAGGATGAATAAAATGAGTATTAAAATTATCCAAGATTTTATTCCTAAAGGAAGGAAGAACAGACCTGGATACCCAATGACACCTAAATATATCACCATTCATGAAACGGGTTCTTTTGGTAAGGGTGCAAATGCAAAAGCACATGCTAAATATATAAAGTCAGATGATGCAGCCAATAGACCTGTTTCCTGGCATTTTACAGTGGATGACACTGAAATATATCAGCACCTTCCATTAAATGAAAATGGTTGGCATACTGGGGATGGTGAAAATGGAACTGGAAACCGTCAAAGCATTGGAATTGAAATTTGCGTTAATTCGGATGGTAATTTTGAAAAAGCTGTTCAAAATGCCCAATGGTTGGTTCGCAAATTGATGGCTGAATTCAACATTCCTATCGAGAACATCAAACAACATTATGATTGGAATGGAAAGAACTGCCCATACACCATTAGAAAAACACCAAATGGCTGGAAAAACTTCCTGGATGGCTTAAAAGATAAACCCAAAGAAGATAATACTTCAAAGGTTTTATACAGGGTTCAAACTGGTGCTTTTAGGATTAAATCCAATGCTGATAAGCTTGCAGCGGAACTTAAAAAGAAAGGTTTTGACACCTATATTGTTCAAGTTGATGGACTATTTAAGGTGCAAGTTGGGGCTTATAGTATAAAAGCAAATGCTGATGCCATGGCTGCAAAATTAAAAGCTGCTGGATATGATACTTATATAACAACGAATTATGGTTCAAAATAATGGTAATTTTTCAAGCCATGCGTTTTTGGAAGGATTTCTTGCATGTAAGATAATAATGATAATAGCAATGGTGTCGGTTGAACCTCTCCCACTTATAGAAGTGGGAGTATTCTTGGTGATTTAAAGATAAAACTTTTAGAAAGGAAGTTGATAATAAAATGTATGAAATATTAAATCCCAAAAAATACATAACTGTAGTTAAAATTCCTTTGTCTAGCATAAAGAAAATAGATGTGGTTATGGCAAAACAACCATTAGAAAAAATACAAGATTGTTTTAATAGATTGACTGAAAAGCCTGATTTTATATCTAATGGTGGATTATTTAATATGGCAACTGGTGATACTGTTACAACTATAGTGGATGAAGGTAAATTAATTAAAGATGACTATGGTTCTTATTTTGGACTAAAAATATTTAAAGATTTGTCTTTTAAGTGGGAAGCATATAAACAAAATGAAAATATAAAAGACTTTATTGGTGCTTCTCCTTCCCTGATCATTAACGGGAAAATTGATATTCGGAATCCTTTAGATGCTAGCTTTATGAATGGTAAACATCCACGTTTGGCTTTGGGATCAAATGACAAATATTTCTTTATTGTTGCTGTTGACGGAAGAAGATTGACTGCACCTGGAATGACAATAAGAGAACTTGCAGAATTTATGCTTTCATTGGGTTGTACAAATGCAATTAATGAAGATGGTGGTGGTTCGTTACAATTAGCTCAAAATGTTAATGGTAAACTTAAATATCTGAATAATCCTACCGAAAACCGCAAGGTAGACAATTTTGTTACAATATATTTAAAACCAGAGAGCAAAAATTATCCTGTTCTTAAAAAGGAATCAAAGGGAGAATATGTAAAATTACTTCAAAGTAATCTTATAAAATTAGGATATGACTTAGGAAAATGGGGTGTAGATGGAATTTTTGGTACTGCTACAGAAAAATCAGTCAAAGAGTTTCAAAAGCAAAATGGTTTAGTGGTTGATGGTATTGTTGGGAAAAAAACATGGGGTTCACTGCTCAATAAGTGATGTGATATTATAAAGAAATTGACTATAAGAAAAAATGCGAAGAATTACTTGCTGGAAATGTAAAACTGCAAGGTAAAATAAATAGAATTTCGGATATTATAAAGGAGGATTAGACTATGGACTATGCTGTTTTATATGTAATCGGAACTGCTATATTTGTTGTGCTGTTTTCAATTGTGATTAAAATTTTAATTGATAAAAAAATACTTACAAAAGAAGTAGTTTCATTTGTTACAAAAACTTTTAATTTAACTAGCAAAGTTGTTGATGAATTAAATCTAAAGAAAGAAAAGCAAATTTTAATGATTGCAGATATTGTTAATGACAGTATAGAATACATATTAGCAATTATGGATAATCCTAATTTTATGGTAGATGAAGCGTATAATTATGCTGTAGACAAATGCTTGGCGTTTGGAATTGAATTAACAGATAATAGGAAAGATATTTTGCGTCAGTTAATTGTTGCGGGGTTAAATATAAAAATAATAAATGAAGAAATATAGGCGAATAAGGATTTTACAAATAACTTAGCCGAAAGTCCTAATTTAGTTATAAAAGTTTAAAAATGAACCTCTCCAACCTACGCTTCGCTTAGAGGTTGGAGTTTCTTAGCATTATGTATTACTACCTTCACAGATATGTTGTTACATATCTTCGTTGTAAGCAACGGAAGTATAGACATACACTAACTAAGCAACTACCTTTCGATAGGGTGGGTTGACACCTTCTACTACTTCTTGCCTAAGCAATACGTAGATACTTTACTTCCATTCTTATTATAATATTATTTTTATATTTTGTCAACTATTCAGCAATTCATCTCCCACCTATAGAGGATGGGAGAATTCTTGCTGATTCTCAGTTAAAAATTTCCTTGATTAAACATATTCGATAGCAATTCAATTAATTCTTCTAAAGTTTCGCATTGGTGAGATATGCAATATTGTATATGTGGACTCCAATC
>Ga0208823_1001933_pt1 | contig 15912 bp, 14 predicted proteins | sample AD_UKC075_MetaG_FD_184440 | JGI IMG/M metagenome (GOLD analysis project Ga0208823, IMG submission 184440) | Active sludge microbial communities of municipal wastewater-treating anaerobic digesters from USA - AD_UKC075_MetaG (SPAdes) (version 2) | ecosystem: Engineered > Bioreactor > Anaerobic >... | reverse complement strand
CGGGCATCTCCCGTTCAATCCTCTCCCTGAACTCTGCGTCCGGGTTGCCGCACATCTGTGCTGCAACACCCGTCATCCCCGTCCCGCAGAAACCGTCAAAGACGATATCGCCGGGATCGGTGTAGTGAAGGATGTAGCGCATGATCGCCTTGTGCGGCACCTTAGTGTGGTAGGAATGAGCGTTGTAGATCGGATCGTTCTTCCCCTCCCTCACGTCAGCCGCAAACGGCTCCCGCTCATACCTCTCCTCCGGGTCATACGGCCGCCCGTAGCGCTCGATGAACTCCCCGATCCAGGGATTCGGGCACGCAGTGTAGTAGGGCGGGTCGGAAAGCGCAATGATATCTTCGTCCTTTCCAATTGGGAACCCCTCAACATCACGCAGAGAGTCAAGAATCTCCTCTGTCAACTCGTATTTTTTACCGTTCATCCCTACTCCACCACAATACGGATCTTCCGCTCGTCCCTGCCTCTTGTCAGGGATTTGATGTAACCCTCAAACCGGTTCCGGAACTCGTCCACCGTGCAGGGCGACCCATTCCCCTTCAGGCCATCCATCAGAGCATCCCTGGTGATTGTCACCTTCACAAGCCCCGAAAGAACCTCCTGCATCGCCTTCACAAACTCGACAGATATCTTCTCCGGAAGCTCTTTTGCCGCCATAAAATCCTCAACCAGTTTCCTCTCATCGGATCTCAGGAGTTCAAGGTTTGCGCTGACCGCCGGGTCGCTGAGGTTCTCCAGCAGTGTTTGCGTCCACCTATTGTAGAGATCATCCAGCCTGTCCTCAAGCGCCGAAAGAATGTTCTCCAGTGGCGCGGATATCTCCTCATCCGCCGGCCTGAACTGACAGTACGGGCAGGTCACTGAGTTCTCAAGAGCGCCACTATCCAGCGCAAAGCACGGCTTCAGGCGTGTCAGTTCCGCCTCAAAACCGGTCAGATCACCCTTCGGCATGATCTCGATGCTCGAGAGCTCCCGGATTGCCTTGAGGGCAGGACTCTTCATTAACTTCTTCTTCCGGTTGTCCCCCTCGACACCCAGGCGCGCCGCACCATGGAGACGCAGGTACTCGTCGATGTACTCCTTCTTCAACCGGTTCAGTTCCCGTTCGAACTCCCTCTGGAACTCTTTGGTCTTCTGAGTCTCCGGATCTCTGATCTTCTCCAACAGGGCTTTTTTCTGCTCAACCAGCGATTGCAGAAAAGGGTTATCGTCAGGCAGGACCCTCTCTGCCTCTGCGAGGTATTGAGTAACCGGCGCGACACGCCTACAGAACTTTGCCAGATCCCCGATCTCCCGCATAACCTCCAGGTTCTTTTTCTGCTTGCGCACATCAGCCCGGCTGCTGCCGAAGTTCCGGAGTTGCCCCTCCGTCTTGAACCGCTGGAGCGACTCGAGGAAGACCTTAAGGTCATCAAGTTTCCGGGCAGCATCCTCTTTTCTGCTCTCGTCAAGAACGCTCTGCCCCCATAGCGTCAGAGAACTCTTCAACACCTCCTTAGCCTCAACAACCTCTTCGATCAACCCGGCCACGCGTTCCTGCAACTGCTTCACCGCTTCCCGGTGGGTTGTGGAGTTCCGGACAAGTCTTGGTGATATCTCGAGGAGAGAGAAGAGTTCGGCAAGCACCTCGATCGGCGGTTCTTTTGGCAGTTCAAGGTGTTTAAACGCTGCCAGGTCAGCAACACTCATCCTGGTGAGGTCCTCAAAATTTGCGGCTGTAATCTTCTTCCCCGGATACGCCACCACCACATCCCCATGGTATACCATGGCGGCAATAACAACGACAACAAACTCAGGCTCAAGCCGGAACCGCAGATCATACTCGACACCCCTCTGGCCGCCGATGATCTCGCTCCGGTTCAGCACCTGACCAACCCCCTTGCTCCGGAGGAGATCATTGATGTGGCGGGCATATACGGAATTCTCAGTATTGATAGAACCGTCTTCAAGCAGGTTGAGACCGTCAAGAACTGCAATGCCGCGCTGTACGCGGACACCGCTTATGCACTTGATGGCATCCTTCATCGCCTCTTCCCGCTCTTTAGACCGTATAACCTGCGAGAAATGGGGGTAATCCGGGGCGATCTCCTCAAAGTGGGGCGCAAGACAGTGGGCTGAGATGTCATTGATGGTATCCGATATATCCCCCGAAGTGTTTATCCCCCCCTCTTTCGCCAGCTCAACCAGGGGCCGGGTCACCCCCTGGTACGTCACGTCGTATGCGGTGATGATGTTCTCCCGCAGCCACTTTGTGATCGTCTTGAGGTGCTCGGACGCCTTGGCTCCGTATATGCTGCGGTTCGACCCCGAAGAGTTAGTGAACATCTCCCTCGCGCCGGCATATAACCTTAGAGCAGTCTCGAAAGTCTCGTTCATCCTGCTTAACCTGAAGAAGACCTCATCCGACCGCAGTTCGTCCGTGAAGAGCGGCGGATCGTATGGCTGGAGGAAGTAGATGTAAAAGTCGCGTGGCGGCTGGGCGGTCGACCGTTCGTTGGGCGCTCCAAAGAAGAGGTAGCCAGACCTCCCGGCTCGCCGATCCCTCCAGATGACCTCATGCTCCCAGATCCGGTAGCCTGGCACATAGGTCGATCCCGGTGTCTTCATCACCCCGGCCAGGACCTCGAAATAGTAGCGATCCAGTATCCCTTTATCCAGGGAATCGGCCCGCTCTTCGATCTTTGCGTCATAATCAATGTCCTTCCGAACATCGATGTAATACATATCGTTCTCATCATTATGCGATATGAACTGCCCGCTGACGGTCTTTCCGATCTCACGGAGTATCGACTCGATTGTGGTGAGCAGGAACTCCGAATCCTGCTCCGGTATAGGGAGGTAGATACAGAGATCATCCCGGATCTCTTCCGGCGTCAACCCAATCGGGGAACTCACATCGCCTGTCGTGAGACGATGGACGCAGAGGGCATGAACAATCCTGATCGCAGATGGGAGGTATTGTTTCCTCTGAAACGATCGGTTCAGGATCCCTTCAAGGATCTGACCTTTTTCGATAACCTCCCGGATATCCTGATTTGTCCGCAACGACGTATCGGTGCTGAGAGGTTCCCAGTAGTGGTCGTAAGAGAGCAGGCCCGGACTGTCTGTTGGGACCTCCTCTTCAATGAGTTTTTTAACATCCCTGCTCAACGTCTTGAGGATCTCCCTTTTCTCAACAACAAAAAGTTTCTCGAAGATCTCCAGGTATGCCGGGTGGATGGGGTAGAGAGCAACGTATTCATCAAGCCGTTCGTTCATATCCCCATAAAGTGCGGTGAACTTTCCAAGATGATGCCGGATCATTGCCTTTTGTTCTGGCGTCTTCTTCAGCAACCGTTCAGCCACAACATACGAGACATCCGTCCGGACTATCCGCACCGACTCAAACCGCTTCTGGACCCTCCTCATTGACTCAGCAACGAACTCAAACCGCGGGTTGTCAAAGAGCGCCTCCTGGATCCCGGCCATAAACCGGAACCTGCTCAGACGACAGGATTCACCGATCTCACGCATAAAATTGAGATCCAGTATCAACTCCTGCTCCTGCCGTGAACGCAGATAGTCAAGGAGTTCGTCAACGACGAGAAGCAACCCTTTGTCGGGGTATTTCTCGTTGAATGCATTCATCATCGCGATAAAGGCATCCTTGTGGTTCACCAATCTGTCTGCAGGAGGAAACGAGTAGTCCACACCAATCTTTGCCAGGTTTCTCTCGAGTTCACCACAGACGATATCACGAAGCGATTGCCGAACAGCTCCGATCTCTGTCCTGATAACCTTAAACTGACCTGCAATCTTCTTTACAGGCTCCTTTATGTCATCGCTCTGGAGATGCTCCACAAGATCCGCGTGCTCTGCAACGGCACTGACAACCGACATCAGGTGCGACTTACCGGTACCATAATTCCCAACAACCAGCAGCCCTTTCTTGTCAAGCGTTGTGTTCAGTTCAAGGTGAGGTATAAGAACCTCGATGAGGTTCTTCGCCATCCCATCCGAGATGACATATGTCTCCACAAGGCGCCGGGCCTCATCCTTTTTATCCGCCTCTCGCAACTGAACTACATCTTCAATAGGATCAAACCGAACGAGATCGCCGTATTTCATGCCACAACACACCCCCTCCCATTTGATGATACCGATAGGATCGGGGTATCACCAAGATGATTCCTGCCATACCTCCGGTAGTCATCATGGCCGGTATAAGCGTACACGAGTTCCGATCCATCATAATCTCCGTTCCATGCGGCGATTACGGTTTTGTAACGCCCGAGATTGCTCAGTAAACGGAATGGATCGAGAGCCAGGTCGCGGGAGAACAACACCTCGGTTCTATCGAGCAGCACTGCCTCACCCTCTACCTTCATGATAATCTCGTGAAGTAAGCGTTCGGCCATAATAGGACGGTCGCAAGGAGGTAAATCAAGGAGTCCTCGACTCAGCTCAGTGTTCACGTTGATGCGTGAAAAGCCAAACTGATCTTCGCAGTTGCGCAACACAGCGGAAATCTCTCTTCCTGACCGACCGGTCAGGATGATTAATCTGGTATTTTTAAGCGAAACCGAGTCGAGAGCCTCCCGAATCATCATACAATGCATGAGAATGAGAACCGATAAAAGTATCCTTAAAAATTGAACTGTCGATACCCCCCAGGTGAGTTTGTGGCTCTTTGGCCAGTGATCCTGGAATCAAAAACTCTGCTCAGAAAGATCTATTGAACAGATCTCTCCCGACGATGGAGAGGGGGAAAAGGGGCCAGCCGCAGAACCCCGGCGTAATTCACCCCCATCCCGCAGATGTCTTGCCACGGGGATCTCCCTGCACTCCCGGCTCCGGGCGTGCACAACCCGTTGAGACCGAACACGGGTTCCGGGCCCGGATCCCCGATCCGGTCTTGAGCGGATCCCCCCGCCGCCGAAAAAAAAGATCCCTTAATACCCTCCGGCTATAAATCTCATCTCTCATGGCATTCTCCCTCATCGAGACCGTCATCATACTTGCCATCGGCAGCGGCGCCGGGGTGATGGTCGGGATCATGGGGGGCAGCGGGGTGATGGTGGTGGTGCCCATGCTGACGCTCCTGCTATCTTTCCCCGTCCACACCGCGATCGGCACCAGCCTCCTCATCGACGTCATAGCAACGGTCGTGACCGCCACCATCTACCACCGCCACCAGAACGTCTACATCCGGCCAGGGCTCTGGATAGCGCTTGGTTCGGTCGGCGGCGCCCTGGCGGGGAGCAGGGTTGCCGATATGATACCGGCGGTCGGGATGAGCGGGCTCTTCGCGCTGATGCTCATCCCGACCGGGGTCTACCTCTGGCTGAAGGGGCTTGGCCGTCCCGGCCTCGCCGCCGCCGGCGGCGAGACCGACTCGCCCCGGCTCCCGGTGCAGACCCGGCGCCAGCAGTTCACCGCGCTTGGCCTCGGTGTCTTCGTCGGCATGATGTGCGGGCTCTTTGGCGCCGGCGGCGGGGGGATGATCCTGCTGATCCTGATATTTGTGCTCCGCTACCCCGTCCACCTGGCGGTCGGGACATCCTCGTTCATAATGATGATAACCGCCGCATCGGGCACGGCGGGCTACATCATCCACTCCAACATCGATATACAGGCAGCGCTGATTGCAAGCGTCCCCACCGTGCTTGCCGCCGGCATCGGTGCCGGGATAGCAAACAGGGTCAGCGAGAGGACGCTTGGCCGGATCATAGGTTTTGTCCTGGCGGCTCTCGGGTTTGCCATGATCGCAACGCGGGTCGTGGCCGGGGGGTGAGGGAGAGGAGGCCAGACTCTTGCCGGGAAGGATGAGCGATTATAGAGATGGTGATCTGCGGGCGCAAGGTCACCATCTCCGGCTGAGCGCGGGCTTTTCAAAAAGTGGGGCCGGGGGATGGACGACGCGCCGTCTTTTAGTGCCCGCTCCCGGCCTCATCCGCCTTCTTTGCCTTCGCCGCAGCGCGGCCAATCAGGACGACCGCAATCACAGCGATGATAGTCACAACGACAGCGTAGACAAACATCGCAACAAGCGTGCTCTGCTCCCCAAAGACGATACTGAAGAGCTCCTGGATGGCGCCGTTCCAGGCAAGAGCGGCGATCAGACCAAACGCCGCCGTGATAAGGGCGGCCATCTTATCGATGATCTCAACCTTCAGAGACGTAATAAACCACCGACGAGAGGGTGCACTTTTTGCCTGATAACCCTTTCTGTGTATGCTCGGGGGGTTACGAGCGGGACAACCCGGAGTGACACCCCCGGCACTGTATCGGCGTGTCAGCGGGAACGGTGTTCGCCGAGCCACCCCCGCCGCCCGGCCGCTTTGCGGCCTCCTCCCGCCCCCTTCCCGAGGGGCGGGCAGTATGTGGCGATAGCACCGGATAGCCGTGCACGGGGAGAGGATTCTTCCGGGGATTCTCACCTGAAACCGGGGTGACGCGATGCACACCCCCGGCACTGTATCGATGGGATATCGCCCCCGCGGGGCGGAACGCCCCTTCCCCTGTCGCTCGCGTGTCAGCGGGAACGGTTTACGTAGAGCACGAACGGGATCTCGCTGAGGGTGTTTACATCGACGGTAGAGGGACGATCACTCCGCCCCGCCAGAATAGAGTAACGATAAAGGAGGGTGGAGCGTGGGGGGTCAAAAACCCCGTTCCTTTTCCCTCTTCTCAGTCCAGCGTCCCGACGCCGTCGGCCCAGGTATCGACCGTGATCCTGATGGCCTCATCCTGGTAGGACGAGAGCCTGACGGTCTTCCGGGTGAAGGTGAGGTAGTAGTCCTCGCCCGAGGTGTGGTGGCACCTGAGCTGGGCGTAGTAGGTCTCGTTCGGGAGGTCGCGGACGGCCTCGCCGCCCATCGCGGTTGCAATGGCGGTGTTCGCAAGCACCTCGGCGGCGTTCGCCTCGAAGGCTGCGATCGTCGGCGAGTTGAGAGAGACCGTCCCGACACGCTTCCCATCATCGTTGATGAAGTTCACCTTCGCGGTGTAGCGCTCGCGGTTCAGGACGATCGGCTCGATATACTCCCCGTCGGAGGTGGTATACCCGACACACTCGAAGGGGTTGTCGGTGATGACCGACTGGACGAGGTTGTTAAACGCCGTTACGCTGGCGATCGGGACCGAAAGTTCCCGGACCGCCGTTCTGTTTACAGTGGTCGGCACAAAGTCTGCCATGGGTTCTGTCTCCTGCCTGCCAGGGTTCCCGGGAATGTGACAGACATATACAGGGTGGGCGGGAGAAGGTATCAGCCTGACTGTATCAAAAACGCTGGATCTGGCCCGGATTCACCAATATAACCTTTACCGTATGGCTTTTCGACTCAGCCGACCTATACTCCCACAGGAGGATACCATGACCGCCGAAAAGACCACCCGGGAGCTTGTCTACGAGACCAACCGGGACGTGAAGTGGATATGCCGGACGCTCCAGCAGATGGAGGCCCGGGACGAGGATTTTGAGGCCCGGGTGAGGGCGCTGGAGGGCTGGCAGGCCGAGAGAGAGGGCGCGGAGCGGCGGCTCTCGACGGTGAGCGCCGGCGCCGGTGGGATTGTCGGCGGGGTGGTGGCGGTGATTTTGCGGGTGATCGGTGGGGGATGAACGAAGGAATGGCTATGGAATGATGGCTTCACAATCTGCGCACATTTTGGATCAGGGTATGTGACAATCACATTCGGGGGTCGCATTCGATTCACCTCGACATACCTGCTTCCCCTTCCTTCCCCCTCAAGACTGATCTGCGGTTCTTCCTCCTGGAGCTGCTGCATCAACCGGACTACCTGATACCTGTCCGGATGAGTGATCTGCCTGTTCTCAGCGTTAGACAGGCCTATCTCTCCACGGTCGCTGTCGCAGCACGCTGAGCACCCGGGTCTTCGCCGCCTCCCAGTCGATCCGCCGATCTCGGTCGGGGTGGCCCGGTGCCATTAGCCGCCGGTGGATGTCCGGGCGAAGGACCCAGCAAGTGCCACGCCCTGTCCAGTCCTGATCCAGGTAGCCACGCACAGTCTCCATCTCGTGTGAGGCGGGTCCCGCCCCTCACGTTCGGAACGCTGGATCATATGAGCGTCGTTTAGGCTGTGTGTGTATCTATTCGTTTTTGACCAGAGTGTATAAAGAAAGGCTCATTCCTTTTTGACCACCCATGACCAACCTCCGCACGCGGATGGTGGTTGGGGGGTGCATCAAGAGGTGTATTCCATGACACGATTCAAAACGATACCCAAAGTCGTATAGTACTTGCCAGAACCACATAGCACAACCTTACGGGGGCGAGCAAGAAGAGGGTCATCCGTCCCCCTTGACCAGTAGGGGTAGGAGACGGTGGGAAACAGAGGTAGATCCTGGAGGCACTCATGCAGATGATCCCCGCAGGTTGGGTCAAACCGCTCCAGATGGAGGAAGGGTGTGCCATCCGGTTTCGCCCGGTTGAGCAACCGGATTCTGATGGATGGTCACCACAAACCTCCTCTCGCTCTTCTCCTCCTCTCTCCGGTCAGGAAACAGATGATGTCGCGGGGGGCCAGAGACACACCGGATAAAACAGGTCTCACGGGCGTGGCTATCCTTTCAGGCAGAAAGAGGGGAAAGTGACCCGGGAAGGGATTGGGTTTTCACACCCTTCTGCTCGCGGGTCTCAATGCAAGCAAGTATTTTTTGGTTAGGTAGCAGTCTGGTTACCGGTAGCAGTCTGGTTACCGATGTAATACACAAACAACAGCGCAACAACGACTCCCCCGACCCACATAGTAAAAAATGACACTACTATACATACGACAAACGCAAGGATCCCAATCAAAATCTTACCCCTCGCAATCCCCATTATGAGAGGCGCGAACCCCCCGATCAGGAGAGCCAGTATATACCACCAGATCATCTTCATCATTTATCACCCAGGTTCTTTCTGTTTTTCTGTCGTCAGGGACGCCTTGATCCCATCATCCAACTGCTTGAGAAGGAACATGCCGTTCAACAACTTAAACCTAGCCGACACAATGCTGACGTTGCCTCGTGTGTCCCCTGTTGAATGGTTCTCCCTGCTTTTACAGTGCGCCTTCCACACCTCCTGGCAGGAAGGGGGTTTCCATACCCTTCTGTTCGCGGGTCTCAGTGCAACTTTTTTCTCCTTATTTTCGGTAGACCGAAAAAAGAAGAGTTTCCATACCCTTCTGTTCGCGGGTCTCAATGCAACTGTTTGTGGCCTGGGCATATTCTGTGAACCTGCCCAGGTGTTTCCATACCCTTCTGTTCGCGGGTCTCAATGCAACACATCAATGGAATGCCAATGAAGATCAGCGTAGTAGTGTTTCCATACCCTTCTGCTCGCGGGTCTCAAGCAACATATTTTGAAATATACGGGCTAGGGAAATACTTGTTTCCATACCCTTCTGCTCGCGGGTCTCAGTGCAACTGTAGCACTTTCCTCGATAAAATCCTTTCTATTGGTTCCTGCGTGCCCCAATTCCAGCTAAAACTGCGGGTGTCTTCCGCATCACCCGGAGTATAAGAAGACACCCGCAAATCGATCTCAGGAAATCGAAAATAGGGCCCGAAATGACCTTCGTTTGATCAAAAATTGCGGGTGTCTCATGTAGAATTGAAGTATATAAAGACACCCGCAAATCGATCTCAGGAAATCGAAAATAGAGGCTGGAATGAACCCCATTTGATCAAAAATTGCGGGTGTCTCCACAGGGAGAAAGGATGCATAGGGGGGGAGGTGCATGGAGTGCGGTGTATGGGGTGTGATGCATATAGTGCGGTGCACAAAATGTCATAACATGAGAGAGCTCATCCTCCTCCCCGTAAAGCAAGGCCGTGAACGTCCTCATGATCTAACCGATAGAGTAGCTCTCCCATCAACAGTATGAACCGACGGATCCGCCTCGTCCCAACCCACCCCCACAACCTGATCCAGTGCCGCTGCCGGGAATACACCGGGATAGAGACCGAACCGGATCCGATCCCGGAGGATGCCCCGGATCTCATCGGCATCGTAGGGATGGAAGTAGACATCCGATGGACAGAACAGTGAGGTCATCCACCGGCTCAGAGCGCTCACAAGATCGAGGTCAACATCGCTCACCGTTGCAAAGACCGCCGCCCTGGCAGCGCCCGGGCGGTGGGGGTGTGGCTTGACTGCTCGCATGGAAAAACGTCTTCAGTGACACGTCGGGACAGGGGAGGGGATGTTCCATCCCCCTCCCCGTCAGCCCCACCCCAACGGAGGCGATATCCCATAGACACACTGCCAGGGGGGAGACAACCTCTCTGCCGTCGACGCGATCACCCTCACCGAAATCCAGTTCCTGCTCCCCGTGCACCGTATCCGGACTATCGCCACTTACTGCCCGCCCCCTCGGAAGGGGGCGGGAGGAGGCCGCGCGAGCGGCCGGGCGGTGGGGGTGGCTCGACTGCTCGCATGGAAAAACGTCTTCAGTGACACGTCGGGACAGGGGAAGGGGATGTTCCACCCCCCTCCCCGTCAGCCCCTCCCCAGGGGGCGATATCCCATCGATAGAGTGCCAGGGGAGGAGACAACCTCTCTGCCGTCGACGCGATCACCCTCACCGAAATCCCGTCTCCACACCCTGGCACTGTATCCGGACTATCGCCACGCACTGCCCGCCCCCTATCGAGGGGGCGGGAGGAGGCCGCGGCAGCGGCCGGGAGGCGGGGGTGGACCCAGAGGTTAAAACACCGCCACAGGAGACACGAGCGACAGGGGCGGGGGCTGTTCATCCCCCTTCCCCGTCAGCCCCTCCACGGGGGCGATTCTCCATAGATACCGTGTCAGGGAGGAATGCAACCTGCGTGCCGGTGGATCCCTCGCGTCAAGTCGTCGGAGAGACCTCCGCGCTGTACGGAATCCCAGAAGAGTGTGTGGAAGAAGTAGTGGCCGCGGTCCCGACGTAACTACTTCAGCCTCACCCAATGTTTGTTTGGGTATATCGCGACTGTTTCACCATTGTTCTGATAATAGGTCCCTCCAGGGTGCTTGGACCCCCAATCAAGGTTAAGCCAGTACGTTGTTTTTCCTCCCTCATTCGAGGTCCTGTAGGCGATGCCCTTACAGTTATATCTCTGGCAGATGTACTTCGCAATGTTGTCAAGGTCGCTCTTGCTGTCCGCTATGGCAACCTCTGCATAGGCATGCCCGATGCTATCTGTGTTATATGCCAGGATAACCCGTGGAGTGCCACCAATAGCAGATATTGTGGACGCCACAAGGATAGCAAAATCATCACAGTCTCCCTTTAATCCGAGGTTGATTGTTCTGCTTGCGGGAGAGTAGTAATTGAAGCCGTTTGGATCGTTCACGTATGTCCAGCGTTTGTACATCTTCTCCCACATGTCGCATATCTGCGCGATATTGTAATCCCCGCCGTGACCCCTATCAATCATACTCAGAGCAAAATCTCTAGTATCGGGATCAGTGTAATCCATCGCTTCAACGACTTTTGATGCTTGAGCGTCCCAGGATGATGTAACAGACGCAGAGGTAGCCTTTGGGGTCGCCGTCCCTGCCGCGACTACAGACGAGGTAGGTGGATCGAGGTCGAACTTAGTATAACCTAACTCACCCATCACCACCGCCATGACCCCCGCAGCGATGAGGAAGATTAACGCATATGTGAGAATTGACTTTCCTCCTCCTGTTTGCGACGGTGGTTCATACTGTGGATAATCCTGCCCATCATCCGGTTCATCGTCAGGCAAGATCACCGGGTCGCCCAAGAAAGCACCATGCAATTCGTACAACTGGTCTTCAAGCCAGATGTACTCCTGTCCGCCTATCACGCAGTGGGAAGCATTTTCGACATCATACCACTCCCCGTTAATACAGATAGACTCATGCGGTACCACGTAGGGTTCAATATCATCAGACATACAATGAATTGAGAATCAGACTGCACCCTTATAATCATTTATATTTGCGCGCGCACCCCCCGCACCTCCCTTTTTGGTCACCACACCATTAAGACCCTTAACACGGAGAGTTAGGATTCCCGAAAGTATGGCCATCTTTGGCCAAAACTGGCCATAAGAGAAAAGAAAACGGAGAAAAGAGAAAATGGCAAAAGAAGAGAAATCCGAGCAAAACCGCATCACAAGGCACATAACCCTGAGCCGGGAAGCGGATAATTTCCTACGAAGCAACGTTACGAATGCGTCTCGTTTTGTAGACAGACTGATTTTAGGAGCGGAAAAGGGGATTCAGTCCGCGATTGTGACCGCATCCCCGATTGCGAGTGGGCTCGCTGAGATTCGAACTCAGGACCTCCGCCATGTCAAGGCGACGTCATAACCACCTAGACCACGAGCCCGCATCAGCCTGACGATCAACAAGGTTGGTTCTTTTGGTATAAAACCATTCGCCCGGCTCAAAATCGCCCCTTAGAAGAGAGGGCCGAGGGGGATCCCGGCGCGCTCAGATCTCCGCGTACTTTGCCGTATGGATCCCATCGACCCGCTTGATCTCCTCCATCGCCTCAGGCGGCACCGGCGAATCGACGGTCAGAACCATCAGCGCCTCTTCACCCGGCCTGTGGCGGCCGACCTGCATCCCCGCGATGTTCACGTTCGCCCGGCCAAGGATCGTCGCAACCTTCCCGATGACGCCCGGCTTATCCGTGTGGCGCGAGATGACCACGTGCCCCGTCGGCGTCAGATCGGTCATGTAGCCCCCGATGCTCACGATCCGCGCCCGGTTCGGGCTCGAGACGCTCCCGCTAACCGTCTCCGTCATCCTGTCCGTCCTCGCCGTTATGGTGATGATGTTCCTGAACCCCTGCGCCTCCTCCGTGGTGGTCTCGCTCAACCGGATACCCCGCTCCTTCGCCACAAACTCCGCATTCACCAGGTTTACCGGCACCTGCAGGATCGGGTCAAGCATCCCCTTCAGGATCACCCGCGTGATGAACTTCGTGTTCGGCAGGTTTGCAGCCTCCCCGCCGTAGGTGACATCGATCGCCTCAAGCCTGCCCTCGATTAGCTGGATGAGAAGCCTGCCCATCTTCTGCGCAAGCCTCGCGTAGGGCTCTATCAGCGCCTGCTGCTCCGTCGGCACAACCGGAGCGTTCACCACGTACTTCGCAGACCCGCCCGAGAGGACGCTGATACACTGGTTTGCAATCGAGATGGCGACATTCTTCTGCGCCTCGACCGTGCTTGCCCCGAGATGCGGCGTGACGATCACCTGCTCAAGACCGATCACCGGCGAATCCGTCGGCGGCTCGCTCTCGAAGACGTCCAGCGCAGCACCGGCAACCTTTCCGCTTGCAATCCCGTCCGCGAGAGCCTTCTCATCGATGATGCCCCCGCGGGCGCAGTTGATCAGCCGGACACCGTCCTTCATCGTCGCGATCGTCTCGGCGTTGATCATGTGGTGCGTCTCCTTTATAAGCGGGGTATGGACGGTGATGACGTCCGCTCTCCTGAAGAGGTCTTCAAGCGTCACCATCTCCACACCAAGGCTTGCAGCCCGCTCGCTGCTGATGAAAGGATCGTAAGCGATGCACTTCATCTCCATCGCCTGCGCACGTTTCGCCACCTCACGGCCTATGCGCCCGAACCCCACGATACCCAGGACCTTCTCGTTCAGCTCGACGCCCATGAACTTCGAGCGCTTCCACTCGCCCTTCTTGACCGAAGCGTTAGCCTGCGGTATATTGCGCGCGAGAGCAAGCATCATCGCCATCGTGTGCTCGGTGGCCGCCAGGGTGTTCCCTTCAGGAGCGTTCGCGACTATGATGCCCTTCCGGGTCGCCGCCTCGGTATCAATATTGTCCACCCCGGCACCGGCGCGACCGATAAACTTGAGCCTCTTCCCCGCCTCGATAACCCGTGCCGTAACCTCGGTTCCCGAGCGCACCAGCAGGGCATCGTAATCACCGATGATATCGACGAGCTGATCCTCAGTCAGCCCCGTTTTGATATCCAGATCACAAAACTCTTTCAGGATATCAAGCCCTTCCTCTGCCAGCGGATCGCTGACCAGTACCCTATATCTCACGGTTCAACCCATACTAATTCAACATCATACGTCTTGATGTTTTTTCTCGTGACTGCTCCCCCTCCTCTCGTCGGGGGCATCCTGGGATGTTGCCCCTGAGATTGCAGCCCCAATCTCATAATATTGAACGCCGCGTTCTGGTCGCGATCCATCACCAGCCCACAATGCGGGCAGGAATGGACGCGATCAGAGAGCGTCTTGGCGACGATCATTCCACATCTGGAGCACATTTGAGACGTGTTTCTGGGATTCACCAGGATCACACGCGAGCCAGCCTCTTCCGCTTTGCTCTTCGTGACTGTGATGAATTGATTCCAGGCAGCATCTGCAATGCTTTTTGCCAGATGGTGGTTCTTCTGCATGTTTGTGATATTCAGATCCTCGAACACAATCGTACCGAACCGATTCACCAACTGTCGGGAGGTTTGGTGAGCAAAATCGAGCCGTCTGTTGGCGATCCGTTCATGGACGTGTGCGACGTTCTTCCGGGCTTTCTTCCGTTCAGGAGTGCCTTTCTCTGCTTTTGAAAGCTTTCTCTGTGCCTTTGCAAGAGTTTTCTCATCGGTGCGGAAGAACCTGGGGTTTTCGATCTTCTCCCCGTTTGAGAGGGTGGCGAAGGACTCCAGACCGACATCGATCCCGACTGCGGTCTTCTCCTTCTGTGGGAGAGGAGAGGGATCGTACTCGACCGAGAAGCAGGCATACCACTTCCCGGTTGAAGATCGCTGGATCGTGAGGGTCTTGATCGTCCCCTCAATAGGGCGGTGGAGGAGGATCTTCACATCTCCGATCTTTGAGAGATGGAGGCGATCTCCCTCAAGTTTGAATCCCGATTGCGGATATGTGAAACTGTCATATCGTCCCTTCCCCTTGAACCTTGGATATCCGGGTTTTTCTCCTGCCTTTACTCGCCGGAAGAAGGCTTTGAACGCAAGGTCCACGCGCATGGAGACATCTTGTAAGACCTGAGAATAGACCGTGGAGAGTTCAGGGTGCTCCTTTTTCCAGAGCGGGATCTGACGTTTCGACTCATAAAAGGAGATAGAACGCTGTTCATGTTCCCATCCGTTCTTCCGCAATGCAAGCGTCTCGTTATAGACCCACCGGCATATCTCAAGCGTCTGCTCCATCTGAGAGATCTGGAGTTTTGTCGGGTAGAGGCGATAGCGATACGCTTTCGTCTGCATGATCACATCACTTTCTGAGTATCGATATACTTCTGAATGACCTCTTTTGTAGTATCCCCGCACGTTCCAACATAATAGGACGGATTCCAGAGATGACCATTCCATAACTGTTTTCGCAGGTCGGGATACAGTTCAAAGAGTTTCTTGGCCGTGATCCCCTTCACGATCTTGACAATGGTCGCAGGAGCAAATTTTGGATGAGCGGTGACAGAGAGATGGACGTGATCTGGCATGATTTCCTGGGTGTTCAGGACGAATCCTTTGTCCTGAGCAATTGATGCATGAAGGTCTGCAAGAGTCTCAGCAACATCGCCGATCAGAATATTTCGGCGATATTTCACCGACCATACGAAATGATAATTTACGTTATATACGCACCCTCTTGCACTTATCCAGTACTCTTGCTTAACCATTTCACGGTATTATATACACCATACGTTATTGTAGTTTCTGGTGGACGGACTGTATCCCGCCATTGAAATGGCGGGGATTAGCCCTGCTTTGATACCTAAATCTTTTATGCAATGGTGAGCAGTACATGTGTGGTGCGAGCATGAAGGAAATGCCCAACGTTCTCTGGCTTGAAGAGATCAAAAAGGAAGACATAATCTCCGTGGGGGGGAAAGGGGCTTCACTGGGTGAGATGGCAGCCATCGGTCTGCCGGTGCCCCGGGCTTTTGTGGTGACCGCTCAGGCGTTCCGCA
>Ga0208823_1001932_pt1 | contig 15919 bp, 21 predicted proteins | sample AD_UKC075_MetaG_FD_184440 | JGI IMG/M metagenome (GOLD analysis project Ga0208823, IMG submission 184440) | Active sludge microbial communities of municipal wastewater-treating anaerobic digesters from USA - AD_UKC075_MetaG (SPAdes) (version 2) | ecosystem: Engineered > Bioreactor > Anaerobic >... | reverse complement strand
CATCGTCACCGGGTTCCCGTCCGTAGCCGGTCAGGCGAAGGCAAGATGAAGAGCGCCCCAAGGCAGCGGCGAATCCCACCAAAGGCAAAACGGGGCTATAGGAAAAGAAAAAGGGTTCCCTTTCGCGCGGTTGGTGGCGAGACCCTAACCCGTTGATCTGACAGGATGTAAAAAGCGGAAAAAGGGTCAGGCGAAATGCGTGGCCCCATGTTCGTCCGTCGTTGCACCCCTTCGATCGGTTTAGACTGTAACATAAAGCTTGCAAAATAGCCTAAATGTTATTACATTAGTAATAACATAGGAGGCGAGCATGGTTGAACTCAAGGTCCGCAAATTCGGCAATTCGTTGGGGGTGGTCCTGCCGAAAAGCGTTATCGACCGTCTGCATACGCGGGACGGGGAAGCCCTGTTTTTGATTGAAGCGCCGGATGGCAGTTATCGGCTGACGCCCTACGATCCGACCTTTGAGCAAAAGATGGAGAAGGCCGAAGACATCATCAGCCGTTACCGCAACACGCTGCATGTCCTCGCGCAATGACGGAACCGGTCTGGATCGAAGAGCGGGACGCTCTGGCATTGCATGACCGCCTGCTGGCGCTGCACGGTGGTGCGGCGGGGGTGCGGGATACGGCGTTGCTGCAATCTGCGCTGGCCCGGCCCCGGCAGGTTGCCGCCTATGCCCGGACGCCCGGTATCATCGACATGGCCGCGGCCTATACAGCGGGGATTGTCCGCAACCATCCTTTCATTGATGGCAACAAACGAACCGGCTTCGTGGTCGGCGTTCTGTTTCTTGAACTCAACGGTTATCGCTTTACCGCGAGCGAGGAAGACGCGGCTCAGGCCGTTTTGGGCCTGGCGGCGGGCACATTGGATGAGCAGGGTTACGCGGCGTTTCTGCGGGAGAATGCTTCTTTCCTTTGAGCCGCCCAAAAAGGGGACAGAGTGAAGCGGGGCTATCTATCGCCTCTCCCCCAACCGGAAGTTACGGCTATCTATGGGGGTCCTTCAGACAAGCGGCGTCGAAATCTCGCATGGTCCTCTCATCAACAGCTTCAATCTGGTGCAGCGCATCCACGGTTTCGTGGATGGCGGCAAAAGCGGTTGATTTGTACTGCATGAACTTCTTTTGAGTGTTCTGGATGCCTTCCTCGATCCCGATTTCCCCTCGGGCAGCGCGTTCCATATCGGCAATCACATCTGACGGGACTTCAAGCCCTTCGAGCCGCTGTTGGGCCACGGCGTTTTCAACCGCTTTCAGGTTTCGGCGGATTTCCGGATCATCCTCAACCGGCTTGCACGCTTCCAAGTCGTCTTCGTCAAAAACCGTTTCGGCCACAGCATAGGGCGGGCCGTTGTACCAACTCGGGTCTTCGGGGTGTTCAAGCGCAATGGCAATCACCGTGCGCGTGCCAAGATCGGTGCAACGCCAACGCTGCCCGCCGCATTCAAATTCAAGCCCGATCTGAAACGCCTCGTGCCGCATCTCGTCACTTACGGGTTTTTATGCCGGTGCTCGTGCTCGTAATAACCCCTGAGCACTGCATTGATAAGGGTTTGATACCCCTTGCCTCTGGCCCGGAACCACCGAATCATATCCCGGTCCAGGCGCAAGGTGATTTGTTCTTTGGGCTCGGGGAGTCCTACGGTGATCGTTTCCTCCCAACCGGCATAGGGCCTGGGCGCTTCGGCATCGGCATGGCGGCGGCGCATGGCCTCCGCGTGGCTCATGCCCAAATCGGTTTTGTCCTCGCCACGCTCGCGCATGGCTTCAAGCTGCTCCGCCGAATAGCTTGTGGTATTCCCTGATTTCCCAATCATCGGCTCTGTATGCGGAGATAATCCGCACCCTCTCGTTGCGTTTCGTCCAGACCACCAGATAGAACTTTTCGCCGATCAGCCCCACGGTTCCCCATCGCTCCTCCTCGTTTCTCGGCGTGGCGTAGCTGAAAACCGGCCTGCCGTCGAAAAGCTGTGTTACGCCCACGAAATCAACCCCGTGGTCGCGGATGTTGCTCTGGCGTTTGTCTTCGTTCCATTCGAACTCCATATTTTATGGAACCACAATTTGTAACTACATTCAAGAAAATTCATTCTAGGCGGCAAAAATCCTTTTTGCGGATGCGGCTTGATACTACCCTTGTCCCGGCCACGGTCACCAAGCACCGTGATAGCAAGGAAAGCCAGAAAACCCTGAACAAAGAAGGAACGTTGATGCCTGAAACCGTGATTTTCAGAAAAAATGAGAAAGGGGAGCATGTCTCCAGAATTGACGATTTGGAAATCTGTTTCTACCCGGAGGATGGCTGTCACGTCATCGTTTGGGGGGACGAAGAAACCTGGGCTCCCTGCGAAGTTACGGATTCTGTTTGCCCAGAAGAAAAAGAACGCGATTGGCGAAACTGTCCCGTCTCTGACCATTGCCCATACGAAAAAACAACCGAAACTCATCAAGGGTGTACGATATTTTGCAATGAAGGCAACAGGGAACAGTTGGAAGCAAGAATCCGTACAATGTTCAAAATAGGGGATGATGGCACAGGACACCGGGAAGACTGGCCCGAACCGGCGGCGTCCAGATTTACCCATGCGGAGTGGAAATTTGAGGAATGAATCCGCCGGTGATTTCCATACTGCCGATTATCACGCTTTTATCATTAAAATCAGCCAATATTTGCGGAAAAAATGAGGAAAAAGCCGGTTTTTCAGCTATTGGTAAGCTAGCTATCTGTAGTTGGCCTCTCCTGTTGTCGCCATCGCCGTACAACATCTTTCACATATTCAGCATTAGCTGAATCTTCTTTCCAGAGGCTTGCGAACGGTACATCGGCGCTATGTGGGAGCTGATCCTCCGAGAGGTCGCTAAATTTCACACGAACAGGAACAGCCGTTCCTTCTCCTACGATCAAGGCTTCCTGTGCACGGAGTGTTGGAAGTACATCAACGAGACTACGAACCCCATCGGGCAATGCTCTTTGTACGAAATGCTGGTCTTGCTCGTTGCTCATTCTTAGTGCGATAAGTGTGTTACATTGTGAAAGGATTGTTTCTGCTAGTTCACGAAGGTCGTTGCGATACAAGTCCCAAAGAAACCCCATATTTTCGACCTTCCTTTGCAATTCTCGATAAAGCTTTTTTTGTCGGTTGAAAAGCAGCTTCGTCACTGCGTGGCGCATATCGATGGGCTTCTTCGCAAACCAGCAAAATCGGAACTTTCACCGGGCGCGGACTCCAAACAGCAAAATCAAAAATCATTCGGCATAATACGGAAACCACAACATCAACCACATCTGAAGGTACGCCAGACAAATCAATAATCGATATGGGTTTATTAGAGACAGGAATTCGGAGGTACTGGGAAATTATAGAGGTTAATCCATCAGATACATCCGCATCTGGTCTAATCATAAAGGAAAATCTTTTGTCTGCTTGGAGAGATTCTATCTTCGCAATAATTTTGTCATGTGATGTACGCTGTGATTGCGCAGACGGTGCCTGACTTTTCACTGCTGCAAGGACATCGCTAAGCTTGTATGGGACTGGCGTATCAACTGTAATACTCTCTTTTGGTATATCCTGACTTCCAAAATTCCTTCGTGCCGCAAGAATCGCCTCCTTAATGATATTTGTTTGGCTCGTTGCAGCGTGCTCTGTTTTCCCCACGAAGAGTTCTATACTCTCCTCGAAATTTAGTAACCAGTGTGGCAGGTTCAGGCTCGTAGGATCGATCACTTCAGCACTGCCACTGAAAGCCCGGCTGTACTCATTATGTGGATCAAGAAGAATAACATGCCCGTTTGCAGCGACACTGAGAATCGCCTGAAGCAAGACGGTGACAGAGCATGATTTTCCTGATCCTGTCGTCCCTAAAACTGCAAAATGTTTTCCAAGCAATTCATCTGCAAGTAAGTAGACTGGCAGCGCGGAAGCTTGCGAAAGAGAGCCAACACAAATCGATGCTTTATCCGGTCGGTGATAGATACGGCTTAATTCACCAACAGTTGCCACAAAAATAGGTTGGCCGGGTAGTGGATAAGTCATCACCCCACGTTGAAAGATGAACTCTGTTTCATTGATTCCAGTACGCAATCCCTCACCAAAAAGCTCAATTTCGAGCCATTTTGTGTCACCAATTCGTTCGGATGATTTTGTTCCTTTTGATTTATCAGCATTCGTAACTTCGGCCATGCGAAGAGCGATAACGATACCAAAAACTAGTTTGTCTCCTGCCTCAATCCGAACGATTGAACCAACTTGTCCAACGGTGTACCGTCGGCTCTTGTATGTTCGGTAAAGATCATCGACAGAAGCCTCCAGCTCGCCGACTACCCTCGCACCTGATACCTCAATCACGCGACCTACACGAAGAATGTCGGTTTTCATACGGTTGCTCCGGCGATATAGTCAACGAGCTTTTCAAACATCCAAAGTTCTTCACAAAGCAAGGTTTTCGTACTCGCATCATCGAGCGCATCACCAACGTGAAATACGCTTCCAACATAAGCATTAAACCGTTGTTCGCAACGAGCTTCGATGGCTTTAAACCGATTCTTCTGTTCGTCAATATCTGAATCTGGCCCAACAAACGCAATTACAGTAAGATTACTGTTTTTCGATCCAACTGCATCAATAATGGCTTCATTTATATGCTCGTCGTTGTAGCTATAACCTAATGTTACCAAGCAATTGTTTGGGCGATTTACCCGCAATCTTTCTCGAAAACGACCTATAAGTACTTCATAAACACCGAATTGAGTCTGAAGATATTTCTGTTCAGATGGGTAGACAACTACAGGGTCTTTTATATCTGCTCCAGAGCTAACTACAGCTCGCCTGACGTGGTTTGTACTTTCTCGAATCCAGTTGATAGACCCGTGTAATTTATAGACCCTAAAATATGGATTACTTACCGGTTCTTCATCGAAAACGGATGGATCAAACCATCCATTTCGTGATCCACGGAAACCATCAACATAATGAAATCGAAGATTATCTAATGTGGCCTCGATGAGCGTATCGTAATTAAGAGTGAAAATATCCCTAACCGATTTCGTGCAGATACGTTGCAAAAATCGTGCATGGATTGTGCTTTCTGTCCATTTGTCAATAATCTTATCGACGATACCTTTCTTAATTGATTGCAATGAAGTCTCGATCCAGTCAGGCTGTAATCGGTGTCCAGTGGTATCACGAACGGTCTGTAGAATGCATTGATAGCGAACAAGATAATTAATCAAATCCTCAATCGTTGGTGGACGACTTCCCGTACTCATAAGCCCATCGAATTCATTCTTGATACTCACGTCAACATCTTTAAGAACGCTATCTGTTAGGGCTCCAATCAGTGGCTTTCCTGCACATCGACTACATCCTGCCCCTATAAGAAAACAGCTATCCTGGCTGGTCATCCACTCAAGAACCCGCTCTTTTGTATCCACTGTCACTGTCTATATCCTTTTTAGTCACGATTTTTAGATTGATGAAAATAAGCCGTTTCCTGTCCCCCTGCAACCGGACTTTCCCCAGCCCGTCGTCCTCTCTGACTAGACAAAATGTGCCATTCTGTCTTATGTTTTGGAGACTGGCCGCCGCAAGCCCTTGAATTTCGGTGGGTCGCCCGGCCCCAACTTGAGACAAAATGATGGATGAACGTAAACACCTGACACCCCGCGAAGTGGACCGGCTCCTGGAGGCGGTCAAGGGCGCACGGAACGAGGCCCGCGACCGCTGCCTGTTGCTCCTGTTGTTCCGTCACGGCCTGCGGGTCTCGGAAGCCTGCGGATTGAAGCTCTCGCAAGTCGATGTCGAAAGCCGGGTCCTGCATGTCGCCCGCCTCAAGCAGGGGCTGTCCACCACCCACCCCTTGCGGGCCGATGAACTGCGCTTCATCAAGGCATGGCTCAAGGAACGAGCGGCGATGGCTCCACCAGGGGAAACCTTCTTCGTTAGCGAGCGCCGCGCGCCGCTATCCCGCAAGACGGTCTGGGCCGCTATCCGCCGTTATGGCGAAATGGCCGGGCTACCCCTGCCCGCCCACCCCCACATGCTCCGCCATGCCTGCGGCTTCGCTCTAGCCGATCAGGGCGCGGATACCCGGCTCATTCAAGACTATCTGGGCCATCGCAACATTCAACACACCGTCCGCTATACCGCCGCCAATCCAGCCCGGTTTGAAAAATTGTGGCGGTAGGAAAGAGGGTTACGCTATTCCACCCCTAGCGCGGGCGTGGTGAATGCGCCGGAGGATTTAAAAACCCGGATTTCGACGTGCTGATTGAGGCGGTTCAACACCGTCACCAGTCGGTCAATGGTGAACCCCTTGAGGTCGGCATTCTTGATCCGGGAAATATCCGGCTGCGCCAGACCGGTGATTTCGGCGGCCTGCCGTTGCGAAAGCCCGCGTTCCCGCAATTCCCGGATGATCTCCGCCGCCAGCTCGGCCCGCATCTGCCGGGCCTCGGCATCGGGCCAGCCTAAATCACGATAAACGTTGCCACTCCCTCGGATGATTTCAAGTTCTTCGGTCATTTCAGCATCTCCTTCAGTCGTTTGATCCGCTCCCGGATCACTTCGATTTCCCGCTGTGGCGTTTTAATCCCTTGGGTGGATTTTTTCTGAAAGGCATGGATCACCCAAACATCCTCGCCCATCTGGACCGCGTAAACGGTCCGGTACGCATCGCCCCGGTAGGACAAGGCAACCTCGAACACACCCGACCCAAGTCCCGTCATCGGCTTGGCAATCCTCGCCTTCTCCCCTCGGGCCGCGACGATCAAGGCGTCGATGATCTGCTCCTGCACGTCCGGCGGAAATGTATCGAAATCCTTCCGGGCCGGCTTGAGCCATGAAATCGTTCTTGTTTTGCCTTCCATGATTTAATGATAGCGTATTTACTATCATTTTCAAGCAAAAAGTTCGGCAAGTACGAAAACACGAAAAGAAGAAAGATAGATAAGAAGATAGAACGAATAACAGAATACCGTTTTTTTAAAACATATTTATATTCATAAGGTTGATTGACGATGCTGGCTCGTGACTTGTATGCTTATGCGTATAAAGAGCGGCTGTTCGAGCTGACTGTGGGGCGTGTCAAAAACTGCAACGCCTCGACCGACCAGGGCGAATTGATGCGCCTCATCAATGACGCCGTGGGGGCTGTTCGTGCGCCTGGTCCTTGATAGCAAGGTCCTACTCTCGGCAATCTGCCGATAGAAAATAACGTGGCTTCCGGCGCTGTATTTCATTCACGGTCTTTTATCGTCGATGTCGTAAGGCCGGATCAAAACTCCGGCGGGGATGTGCATTTTCTCGCTCAGGCGGCGGATCATGTGAATGGTCAAAGGCCGTTTGCGGGAGAGCACTTCGGATACCCGATTTCGCCCGCCAATCATCGCTTCAAGGTCTTTACGGCTCATACCTAAAGCTTCCATACGATGCTTGATCGCTTCGATAGGGTCCGGCTCCTCAATGGGGTAACGCTTTTCTTCCCATGCATCCACCAGAGTGGTCAGTACGTCCAGACGGTCCCCTTCCGGAGTATTCGGCTGCGCATCCATTAACCGTTCGATTTCCTCAAGCGCGGCGCTGTAGTCTTCATCGGTTTTGATCGGTTTGATGTCCATGTTGAGTCTCCTTCACACCTTGTTCACGTCGATTTTATCGTACTCCGCATGTGTACCGACAAAGCGGATATACACACCCCGGTAGGGATAGCGGATCTTCACCACCAGCCGATACTTGTTCCCGGCGATGTTGAAGCAAACCCGGTTATCCTCAAGGATGCTCGCATTTCCATAATCAGACTTCACGTCCGCCGGGGTTTTCCAATCTGCCTTTTGCGTGAACTTGAACCACGCCCTCAACGGCTGCTCGGCGTCCGGATGGCTCTCCCAAAATTCCTTGAGCGTCTTGCGGGTGATGATCCTCATGAATCCAGTATAACTATGTTCCCGTTTTGGGATCAATAAAATAACGAATGGGAAGGCAGGAAAAACCAATAAAAATGCTTTTTAAGCAATTGATTTTTCTGACACAAAAAGAAATAAAACCAGATAGCACGATAAGAATAAAACAAGAAAAGCAGAAAGATAGATGAGATTGTGGAACGATCAAGGTTCCCCAAAATGCCGTTCCGTATCCATGCGGCCATGCAGGATGCGGACAACCTCGATCGTATCCTCGGCTATCTGCCGATAGAAAATGACGTGGCTTCCGGCGCTGTATTTGCGATAGCCCGCCCGGATGTCGCTACAGTCCTGCCCGGTGAGAGGTTTGGCGGCTAAATCCCGAAAGCAACCATCCAGCATCGTCAGATATTTGACCCGCTGCGCTGCGCCCCATTGCTTTTTGGTGTAGCGACCAATTTCTTTTAAATCGGCTTTGGCCGCATGGGTCAGATAAAAGAAGGCCATCAGTTGGGACTTTCGCTATCCAATTCGTCCAACAATCCTTGGAGCGAGTAATCGGCCCGACCGCTCTCTTCGCCTTCCTTGAGGGCCTGCCGCAAAGCAGCCAGTCTGATTTCCCGCTCCTCCAGCAGCCGCAAGCCCGCCCGGATTGCCTCGCTGGCCGAACCGTACCGGCCTTCCGCAACCTGTTGGCTAACAAAATTCTCGAAGTGTGTGCCAAGCGTGACACTGGTGTTTTTCTGCATGGTCTCCTCCTGCCGAACCTCGTAAATACCAATATATAATATATTTTGGTACTTTTGAAGTTCAAAAGTCAGGTGGATAACGAAAGAACGAAAAGAAGAAAACAAGAAAGAAAGATTACCAGAATGCCCTGCCGCTAGTTTTTAGAATTCGGCAGCACGGTCCATTTCAGGTATTCGTTTATGGTCATGCCACGCAAAAAAGCGAGGTTCTCAAAAATAGCCTGGACTCTTTCGGACATATGGTATCTGTATTCGGCTCCACCTTCGGGAAACTCGATCACTTCGATTTCGAGTTCGCTATCAGGAATCAATGGCAGCATTTTGTTAATCGCGTCCACGAGTTTCCGTTGCTCATCTTCACTCAGTACGATGTCCATATCCTGTTCCCTTCAAAGCTTGTGATAATCCTTGGAAATTTGTGCCACGACTTGTGGCCCAAAGGGAAGGGGTCGTTTCTATTTCCTCTCATCCAAGGCAGGCAACGCATTCACGATCTTCATGGTTTCCAGGCTTACCCGCACAATGCGTTTAACCAGATTGATAATATATTGTGGGTCGTCTGACCAGTCGTTGGGGTCGTTGCGGATACCGCTGTCCTTATCCACAGTCACGGCGTAGCGTTCCATGATCCATTCAAGGGCAGGTTTTCCGTTTACCACATAGTCATAGGCGTCCAATGGAATGCCGGTCAGGGTGACATGACTGTTATAAACGATGGTCGTCTTGTCGGACTTGCCGCCGCTCTTGCCAAAAGTCATTTTCTGGACGCGGTAATGTTCCTTTGGGTCAAAACCCAGCTTACCGGAAAGTTCCTTAAGCGGGTAAGGATCAACGGTTTCATAGTTCAGGTGCCACTTTGCCAGTTCCCGGCCTGCTATGCTGAAAGCCCGAAAATTCGCCGCCAACGGGATACGGGGCAACATCTTTTTGAGGTCTGCGGCAAAACGGGTTTTGTATTCTGGTGAATGCAGGATGCCATAGACGTAATAGAAAATATCCTCTTTGCTGATTGTTGCATCGTTATACGCTTTGCGAAAATCCGCCAGAATAGCGTCCGGGATATTCTCCTTGCGCCGATATTCCCCCGTTTCCATCTCGGCCAGCAACCCGCCCGCTTCCTCGGGCTTTTCATAGGTGTAGAGCGGAAAACATTGACCTGAATCATGGAAATGTAGATTTGGAATTGAATCAGCGATTAAAGCTGAGAAATCTTTGCTTGCTCCTATGCCGCTGACGCTTATCACAAGATTCTTGAAACTCTCATCAGGGAATATCTTTGGAAACTTTCCAACCCTGTGATTCATCATCCCGTCAAAATATAGATATTGTTTACTGTATGGCCGATATACGCCCACGACAATAGATGCAGCACTAAAGTTGGCAGTTCTACCACGAGCGACATTCGGCAACAGGCTACTTGACCAACTGATACGCTTGGGGTCGGTATCAACAAAATCTTCTACTTTAGGCCATTCATCCTTAGATTTACCCTTGCAAGCCAGCTTGTAGCGCTCTACCTCTCGATTGTAAGCATCTGTCATGCGCCGCATATTTGCAGATAAAGATGCGCGAGAAAAATTGTAAACCCAAGCATCTCTATTTGAACCTAAGCCAAGAGAATAGGATGAAAAAATGGCCTTATCACCTTTTTCATTGTTGTCTCCCAAAGGAATGAAATTATCAAAAGCTGGGTCGCGCTGGTTAATCCAGTCATGGCTTGCATTGGGCGTGATTTTGCCCCAAGAGATGTTTTTGAAGCTGGCAAAATCCGTGATGATTTTCAGCTTATCCTCACGGTTCAGGTAGTCGCCGATGTCGTGATAAAAAAGCTGGCATTTGCCCTTCCGGTCCGGGTTTTTGACAAGCAGGGTAACGGCAATACTGGCGCGACTCCCTGACCCGAATATCTTTCCCCCTTCCCTTCTCGAAAGGTCGCCGGATGTGCGTTGATTGCCCCTCAAATTGAAAACATAGATGGCTGTAAACTCGTCCATCAGGCACTTCCGTAGCCCGTCCATATTGTTGCCATCAATGAAAGAACCGTTGCTGATATAGCATATAATACCCTTGTCCTTGATGCGGTCGGATGCCCAACGAAAAGAGCGGATATAGGAATCATAAAGATTTTTTTTATTTGCAGCACTTGATTTATCTGCGTAGGTATTGCGGATACGTCCATCCAAGCTCGGATAATCTATGTTTTGGTTGTTATCATTCTGACTGCCTTGTTGGGCTGAATAAGGCGGGTTGCCGATAATGACGCGAATATCGCTCTTGTTCTGACGCACCGCGCGTTGGTTGTTTTCAGGGAACATGGTTTCGTGGAGTGTTCCCTTGCCTTCTGTCATCTGGAAGGTATCGGTCAAAACGATGCCTTCAAAGGGCTGGTATTCGCCCCCTGCAAGGCCGTGGTAGGTTTCCTCGATGTTGATGGCGGCAATGTAGTAGGCCAGCAGGACGATTTCGTTGGCGTGTAATTCGTGCCGGTATTTATGCGGTAAGTCTTCGGGCCGGATCAGACCGCTTTGCAGCAGGCGCACCATGAAAGTTCCGGTGCCGGTGAAGGGGTCAAGAACATGAACGTCGTGATTACTCAAGCCGACGCCGAATTCCTGCCGCAAGGCGTCGTCAGCGCTGCGGATGATGAAGTCCACCACTTCAACCGGCGTATAGACGATGCCGAGTTGTTCGGCCATGCGGGGAAAGGCAGTGCGGAAAAATTTGTCATAGAGTTCAACGATGATCCGCTGTTTACCCGCCGCGTTGTCGATACCTTTGGCGCGTTCCCTCACACTGTCATAGAAGCCCTCAAGGGCCTGGGTTTCCTTTGCTAGCGCCTGACCTTCCAGCAAATCCAGCATCATCTGCATGGCAACCGATACCGGGTTCTGCTTGGTAAACTGGTAGCCTTCAAAGAGGGCGTCAAAGACTGGCTTGGTGATGAGGTGCTGGGAGAGCATTTCGATGGCGTCGGCCTCGTCGATGCTCGGGTTCAGGTTGGTTTGCAAGCCTTTGAGGAATTCGTCAAAGGTAGCGCGATGCTCGGTATCGAAGCCGTCCAGCAGGGCCTTGATGCGGGTAATGTGGCGTTCGGCAATCTGGGCTACGTCCTTGGCCCAGCTTTCCCAATAACGGCGGTCGCCGCATTTCAGGACAATCCGGGCGTAAATAGCGTCGCGCCATTCCTCGATGTGGGGAAAGTCGAACGCGAATTGTTCGTGCTTCTTGCCACCCTCTCCTTCTCCTTCCCCACCCTCGCCGCCACCGGTGACGCCGATCACTTGTATCTGGTCAGGCCGGGACTTGTTCAGTTCGATCTGGTTGACGGTCGCGTTGAAGCGGTCGTCATGCGCCCGCAAAGCTTGCAAGACCTGCCAGACCACCTTGTATTTCTGGTTGTCCTTAAGGGCCTCTTCCGGCGACATGTCGGCGGGAATGCCGATGGGCAGGATGATATAGCCGTATTTCTTGCCCTCGGCCTTGCGCATGACGCGCCCGACCGACTGCACCACGTCCACCACGGAATTTCTGGGATTGAGAAACAGCACGGCGTCCAGGGCCGGAACGTCCACGCCTTCGGACAAGCAACGGGCGTTCGAGAGAATCCGGCATAGATGGCCCTGCGCCTGCGGGTCGGCTTTGAGCCAGTCCAATTTTTCGTTGCGTTTTAGGGCATTGAAGGTGCCGTCAACATGTTCCACTTCACAGGTCAGAAAGTCGTCCTCGTCCCCATGCTGTCGGCGGTATTCCTCGACAATCCGCGAAAACAGTTCCGTTATGCGCTTTGAATCCTTGATAGAACGGGAAAAGGCCACGGCGCGGCGCATGGGCTCGGTATCCGCTTCCAAACCCTCGTCAGCGCTCCCCTTTGCCATGCGCTTTGAAAGGCCGTTCCAGCAGCCGGTAATCTTGACGGCATCTTCGAGCGTGATTTCGTTGTTGGCGTCCGCAATCTGGCGCTGAAAGGTCGTGCTGACAAACTTTTCGTCAACCGCCAGAACCATGACCTTGTAATCCGAGAGAAGACCGGTCCTGACGGCTTCGGAAAAGCCCAGCCGGTGAAACTCCGGGCCATAGATACGCTCGTCGTCCATCGAGCACAGGGCGGCATCGCTTTCCTGCGCCTTTGTCTTGGTATCATCGCTGTAGATACGCGGGGTTGCCGTCATGTACAGGCGCTTCCTGCCCTTGATAAAGCCCTGGTCGTGGACCCGCACGAAATGGGATTCGTCCTCGCCTTCGAGCGTCACCCCGGTGGTCCGGTGCGCTTCATCACAGATGATTAAGTCGAATTCGGGCAAGCCTTGCCCTTGAGCCTCTGCTACGGCCTGGATAGATTGATAGGTTGAAAAGATAACCGTCAGGCGATTACGTTTTTCAAACGCCTTGATCTGTTGCGCCAGTTTTCGGGCGTCCGTGGTGGCGGGAATGGCAAGGTCATGGGTGCTGATATCCTCGCTCTCCGACTTCTTGCCTACCTTAGTATCCGAACACACCGCCAAAGAATGAAGGGGAGTTGTAGCTTCCGCCGTCCACTCCCTCAAGCTCTGGGAAAGCAGAGATATAGACGGAACCAGAAAGAGGACGAGACCGCCGGGGGCCAGCTCCTCGGCAATTTTCAGCGCGGTAAAAGTCTTGCCGGTGCCGCAAGCCATAATCAGCTTGCCACGGTTGGAAATCTTGAAACCATCCGCAATCTTGTCGAGCGCGGTTTTCTGGTGCGGGCGTAGTTTCTTTTTTTCTTTAAGCTTGATGTCTTGCGGACGCTTCAAACTGAACTGGCCCCAATCAATGGGGCTGTCTTCCAAATCCTGAACCCGTAAACGGGTTACAGGAATTTGCTGGTTTCTAAGCGCTTCCTCAGCGTGGTTGCTCCACTTATCGGTCGTGGAAACGATAATCCGGCTGGTAAAGGGCGCTTTTCCGGAAGCAGTGAAAAAAGAGTCGATATCCCCTTTTTGCAAGGCGTGGGCCGGGTCATAAAATTTGCACTGTATGGCGCAATATTCTCCCGTATAGCGGTCCTTCGCCACCAAATCAATTCCCGTGTCCGGCTGATTGCCCCTATCGGGCCATTCTCCCCATAGCCATACATCGCTGAATTTATCTTGATAAATAGGATCGGCAACAAGGTAATTAGCGATTAGTCGTTCAAACTGGTCCCCCATTTCACGGTTGGAGGTTTTAGCCTGTCTGAATTCTTCCAAAAGGCTATGGATTGTGGTTGCCATCGAATATGGATTCCTTTTTTCAAGCACAAGCCGGGAAAATGTTATAGTCCGGCTCTTACTCCTGTTATCAGATTTTGGCGATCCCGCCAATGGCGCGATAACCGCGTTTTTCCTTTTGCCTGCGTATTTTCGCGCTCGCCTCAATGGCGGCGGTCTCGGTCTCGAACCAGCTTTCCCGAACCGTGCCCGGATGCCCGATCCGGCCCCATTCCCGGATCAGCGTCCAGGAACCAAACAGGGTTTGAGCCACGGTGAGAGTGTAAAAACGCTGCCGGTCGTTGGCCGGCTCCCGCCGTTCAAGGTAGATCGTGGTCATCGTTCTGCCCGCCGGGGTTGTTCCCTTTCCCCTACCCTACCCGGCCATCAGACCAGACCGCGCTTTTGCTCCCATGCCTCCAAAGCCTCGCGTAACAGCTCGTTCAATTTAAGGTCGGCCTCGGCGGCGCGTTGACGGAAGCGGCGGCGGAATTCCGCATCCACCTTGAAATTCAGCGGGGCGCTTGCCGCCGGAGACAGGGCGGGCGAGGATTCCGGTTTGCGCCCGGTAGCGTCGGCGGAAGGGCCTGCCTTGCCCTTAACCGCGACCAGGGAAGAGGACAAATCAGCGGCTTTCTTGCTAGACATATTTCGTTCCTGCTTTCTTTCGTGCTTTCTTGTTATCGGTCATTCTGTCTTTCAAGAAAGACCAGAGGTCGGTGACTTCGGCGGCGCTGCGTCCTTTCGGGTCGATCTCAAGGACCGTCCGCCCGTCGATCATCGAAGCGGCGTAGTCCACCCGGTCATGAACGATGGACGGCGCGACAACCCCATGCTCGGACAAGGCGGCCATGGCCTGAACGGTCAGGCGGCTATTGGGTTTGGCCTGGGTCACAGCGAATGCAAAGGGCCGATTGGCGGTCACGGCCAATTCGACGGTGCTTCCCACAGCGCGTAAATCGTGGGGGCTGGGCCGGGTCGGGATCAAAACGAAATCGGCCTGCGCCACCACGGCGCGGATGGATTCGGTAATCGCCGGAGGTGTGTCGATAAAGGCGTAGGCATAGCCCGCCTTGCCCAGGGCCTCCAGCTTGTCGGAAAGCTCCTTGAGCGTCACGGGAGCGAAAGCCGGGGTCTGCGCCTCCCGTCCATTCCACCATGCGGCAAGCGATGCCTGCGGGTCCGTGTCGATCAAAACGCAAGGGCCGTCGCCGGATTGCTCGGCGGCCACCGCAATATGGGCAGCAAGTGTGGTCTTCCCGACACCGCCCTTCTGACTGGCGAGAACAATGATTTTCATTGTCGTCCTTTCGTTTTATCTATCTTTCGTGCTTTCTTCTCAAACAGAAAGCCCGTTTTCGTTCCATCTGGTTTAGCATAGAAAACGAAGCCACGAAAGCACGATTTTCCTCTTATCGCTGTAAAACCGGGCTTGGGGCGCGCTCCGCAGCCAGGCCGGGCCGGGGTCCTGCCGCCCTCAGCACGTCGTTCCAGTCCGCGCCTTCGCCTTCGGGATAGCGGTCGATCAGGGTAAGGTCCGCCCGGTCGGTGGCCAGGGCGATGGCCTTGATCTCCCCGGCAAGATGGTGCCCGCCCGCGTCATGGTTGGTTGCGATTTGGATCGCCGCACCCGGCGGGAGTTTACGGAAGGCGGATTCGAGGAGCTGGCGCTGTATGGGGTTCATCTCGCCCGCGATAGAAAAATAGCGGGTGGCCTCGGGCTTGTGGAGCGCGTGATAGCTCAAGGACTCGATGGCGCTTTCGGTGATGACCAGGTTCTGGTCGCCGCGGTCATGCGCGGAATACCAAAGCCCCTTCTGTCCCCCCTTGGCGAAGCCCTTGAAGCGGGTGTTGCGCAGCTCGAAGCCACAAAGCCCGTCCCGGTCGTGGTGGGGAAAGACGGCGTTGCCGTGCCGGTCCGTGTAAATCCTGCCGGCAAAGCGCGGATCGGCCAGCACAGCGATGGGGATACACCGCTCTTGCTCAAGGTAGAGGTGCGCGCTGTGAACGGGTCGCATGGCGGCGAACTGCGCCCGGATGCGGGCCAGGTCTCTGGAAA
>Ga0208823_1001920_pt1 | contig 15966 bp, 15 predicted proteins | sample AD_UKC075_MetaG_FD_184440 | JGI IMG/M metagenome (GOLD analysis project Ga0208823, IMG submission 184440) | Active sludge microbial communities of municipal wastewater-treating anaerobic digesters from USA - AD_UKC075_MetaG (SPAdes) (version 2) | ecosystem: Engineered > Bioreactor > Anaerobic >... | reverse complement strand
TACTCTCTAAATGCACAAAAACACAATATGTTGTATGTTGGTAATGGATTTTAACTACATATTGCGTGACATCAATACCACACACTCAACGTGTGATACTTAGGCTATTTGGGGATCAAATTCAAAATCCGTAAAAACGCTTGATTTTACAAGCTTTCTCAACATTTAATCTATTTCCTGATATCTAATCTATCGCTTCATATAAGTAGGCTATTCAGATTTTTGCTCTAAAATAATCTAATTTTGAATATACATTGCTTTATAAATCAGGTACAACATTCAAGGTAGGAGTTCCACTCAACTTTGATAATTGATATATCAAAATGAATCATCTCATCGAACGTATAGCGTTTATTTAACCATTGGACGAATCTTGCACCAAGGTAATATCCCACATCTGGCTTTCCATAATAATTGACCCAATCTCCAAAATACCTTTGATTGCTTCGTGACATATTTGCTAAATCATTATTAAAATCTACTTTTATTCTATATATATTGGCGTCACACCAGTTCATCCATCCATTCACATTCTGATGAAAGAAATTATCATCAGCCATCAATCTTTGTTCAAAATACATAGCGATACCTTCCGTGAATAACTGCCACAGAAATGAATCCGAACCTTTATATTCTCTTGTAAGTACACCATGCTGCATTTGATAAATATGTCCTAATTCATGATAGATTAATCCATACATGGCCTTTGTATCGCACCAGTCTAATTCAATGATTTTTTCAATTCCCAATAAAACATATTGTTCAGAGTCTAAATTAACAACCCAGCCGGCTCCGTTACATAAGCCTACATATAGCATGATAGTAGCATTAATAGATTTCCCAAAGGTTTTATATATTTTTTCATTAAGATTTTCAGTAACCAGTGAAAATGATTTAATCGCTTTATTTCTTTTTTCCTCCTTTAACAATACCGCATTTAAAATTGGTAAATAATCATTTTCGAAAGTAAATCCACCGGTAGTTACAGTTTGACTCATGTCATCTAAAAAAAGATTTTTATGATTCGGTAAAAGACTATCCATGTATGTATTCCAATACTCCAGTTTGAAAATACCATTCATAAATAAATTTTCAATGTCTTCGACTGCATTTATTATTTTCAACATATCACTTTATCCCATTAGATTATTAGGTACATACTGAGATTTCTTATTTCCTTTTCGAACTATATTTCTTGCTACTACGCCGCGTTCCACCATCGTCCGTAACAATATTGCTTCGCTTTTTCTTTTCTTCCTGAACAGCCCTAAACTCGCTCTCTGTTATAATTGGAGGATGACATTCTTTCATCTGAAACTTGTATTCATGTGTTGCAGAATCCAAAAGTGTAACCGTACCTGTGTACTTTTCATTTTCAAGCATCTTCTCTATAGAGCGTTTGCTCCACGTTTCTTTACCGGTAGGAGAAGGAATACCTGCGTCTGATAGTTTCTTTATGATACCAAGCACACTGGCACCATCCAGATACCATCTGAAAATGTCCCGCACAACCTCAGCCTGCTCATTGTCAATTACAAGGTCCCCATCCTTATTCTTAGAGTAGCCGTACAGCTTTCGTTTATAGAGTCCTGAGGTTCCATTTGCGGCTTTCATGGCAAGCCCCATGCGGATATTTTCGCTTCGGCTCTCATTTTCAGCCTGGGCAAAGGATTCCATCACCGAAATCATAAGATTGCTGTCAATTTCATCGGTATCCAGGTTTTCTTCTTCAAATATTATTCTGACACCGGCTGCCTTCAACCGATTGATTGCTGATAAGGTTTCAACCGTATCTCTGCCAAATCTGCTAATGCTTTTTGTGAGGACAACGGAGATATTGTGAGCTTCACATTCTCGAAGCAGTCGTTCAAACTCCCGACGAGGTATTTCTCCCTTCGCTGAAGCGATATCGATAAAAACATCAGCCAGTCTCCACTGACTAACATTTGCAACCGCTCTTGTCAAAGCAGAAATCTGTGCTGCAAGGCTATAAAGCTGTTCTCTTTCGTTTGTACTGACCCTGCAGTAAATTCCGACTTTCTTTTCTAAACGGTCATTCTTTACCGGGATATACCAGATTTTTGAATCCACAAGCTCACCTCCTGTTATAATATAGCCTAATTATATCACGTTTTATCACCAATGATAAGTAGGCAATTATTGCTCTTTAAATGCGCGAAATCACAACATATTGTGTCCACGTAATCTCTTTCAGCTACATATTGCGCGTTATCAATACAACTGTCTCCACATGCTCCGTCCGGAGTGATACAGCCGGCTTTGCCGTCTTGCGTCCTTGCGGCATAGCCGCTGCGGACTTCGGGGCCAAAAACATTCCCCCGGACTGTTTTCTTAATACTCTTTACCCTATTAGGGTTTAAATCATCAGAAATAAAAAAGAGAGCCGAGGGTTGCTCTTTTTTTCAGAATTCCCTGACAAAAAATGAGGGCAATTCATTTGTTAATCTGCTTACTCTTTAGTAAAGATGGTTTATCATTAATTATTCTAATAATGTTATAGATTTGATACGATATATAACCTAAAAAACCAGATTATTCATTATTCATTAGCGCAAGCGGTTTCATCATCCATTGCAAAAATCCCGTCGAATGAATAATTGAGTATTGAATGATGAAAAATACAAAACAAAAACCCCGCCGAAAAAATTCGACGGGATTTTTGTTTTGGCCCGCCCGGAGGGATTTGAACCCCCGTCCTTCAGAATCGGAATCTGCTGCGATATCCAGCTTCGCCACGGGCGGATATATATAATGAGCAACGATTATTCTACACTGAAACGGATTTATTTTCAACCCTAATTTTTTTACCGGCTTAAAACTTTTGGAGCAGTGCGCAAAATTCTGTGAAATATTTCATTTTTCACCGCTGCCCATGTCTTATAGTATGTATGCAAAATATGTGTGGAAAGCAACTCCGGACAGGGGCGCATTTTGTAAACCTGTTGGATTGTCAGGGAAAAATCTGCGCGCAGCCTGACTGAAAAGCGCGCTTAATCTTCTAGGGGAAAAATTATGAAAGCGATAAACAGGTGGATTGAGCAATTAAGGTTATCGAACAGATTTCTGATAGACACTGTTATACCTCTTAATCAGATATTCAGCATATTTGCAGCCGAGTATGATATGGTAACTTACTGAATAATGAGTCCGGGGTATGCACAGCCTATAAATGAAACAACAACACCGTTTTCTGAAAGGAATTGTGCTGTTATGAGGAATTACGGATTAGGCAGAGGCCCAAAAAACAAAGGCTATTTTGCCGACAACGACTGGGAGATGTCGGGCGAGCTTTCTCCCGACCCCTTTTCGGAAGAAGAACATTCAATCATACACGCCCGCCGTTTTTACAGAAAGAATAATGGCAAAAACCCAAAAAATCAAGAAAATAAAAGAAAACAGGAGAAATAGAGAGATAACCGCTTTTATCCGGCCTTGACAATCCCGAATTGACCAATTTTGACCTTGACCATTCCTGACTTTTGAATGTATAATTTTGGCGAAAGTCAGGAATGGTCAAATTGAATTTAAGGATAAAATACAGACAGGATAGCAAAGGGGATTGATAAAATGCGTTTAACCGATATAATCGCTGAATATATCCTTCAGATGCTGGAGCTTGCAGACGACGGCGAGGCTGAGCTTCGGCGAAACGAGCTGGCAGAGGAGCTTGGCTGCGTGCCCAGCCAGATAAACTATGTGATTACATCCCGGTTTACCCCCGAACAGGGGTATATCGTGGAGAGCAAAAGAGGGGGCGGCGGCTATATCAGGATAAGGCGGGTAAAACTGGAGCGCGGGGTATCGCCGCTGATGCATATTGTAAACGCGGTCGGGGACGATATAAGCCCGGTAACCGCTCAGGCAATCATTGAAAATCTTGAAGCTCAGAAGCTGATTTCCGAAAATGCGGCAAAGGTTATGCTGTCCGCTTTATCCGACCAGGCTTACCGCGATATCCCGATGGAGATTAGGGACCGCCTTAGAGCAAGCCTTTTAAAGCAGATGCTTGCCGCGCTTATAACCTGACAGGGCTTTGATTTATTCACTGCGAAAGGATGATTCATTATGTTGTGTCAAAACTGCGGAAAAAATATCGCGACCACTTTTATCAAAAAGACAATAAACGGGGAGACAACCCAGACCCACCTGTGTTCTGAGTGCGCCGAAAAACAGGGGTATAATTCGATGTTCAGCAATATCGGGTTTGACATTGGGGATTTCTGGGGCAGCCTTTTTGCCGAGCCCATGAAAAAGGGGCTGACCGATGTGGTGCGCTGTGAGGGCTGCGGACACAGTTTCGGTGAGATTGCGGAATCCGGCAGGGCGGGTTGCCCGTCGTGTTATACCACCTTTTACGACAGGCTGTTGCCTTCAATTCAGCGGATACACGGTAAAACAGCGCATACCGGCAAGGTCCCGTCGGGCGCCGGCGAGGGGTTGAAAAAGGAAAGAGAGCTTGAGCGGTTGCGCTCGGAGCTGGCAAAATGCATCGAGGCGCAGCAGTACGAGAAATGCGCAGAGCTACGGGACCGTATTCGCGAACTGGAAAAGGGGGAAAAGGGCAATGAAAAATAAAAATGCAAAATGGTACCAGTTGAGCGGCGCTGAAGGGGATGTGGTAATCAGCACCCGTGTAAGGCTGGCGAGAAATCTGAGCGGGGTGCCTTTTCCGGCCAGCTTAAATCAGGAGCGCAGGCTTGAGGTCGCGAAAAAAGCGCGCGAAGCCTTGAAATCCAGCAAAGAAGCGGACGAATTCGATTTTCTGGATATGGCTAATATTGAGCCGCGCGACGCCCTTTCGATGGTTGAGCGGCACCTTATCAGTCCCGAATTCGCAAAACGGGGCAAGGGAAGCGCCCTGCTTTTGAAAAAGGATGAAAGTGTCAGCATTATGATAAATGAAGAGGACCACTTCCGCATACAGGTTATGCGCCCGGGGCTGGACCTTGATAAGGCATACGAGATTGCGGACGAGATTGACGACCTGTTTGATGAACAGGTGAAATTCGCGTTTGACGACAGGCTTGGATACTTAACCCAATGCCCGACCAACCTTGGGACCGGGATGAGAGCCTCGCTGATGCTCCACCTGCCCGCGCTGCACGAGCGGGGAGCCATCCAGCAGCTGGCGAACACGGTGTCAAAACTGGGGCTTACCATCAGAGGGATTTACGGCGAAGGAAGCAAGCCTGAGGGCGCAATTTACCAGCTTTCAAATCAGGTTACTTTAGGGATTTCCGAACAGGCTGCGATTGAAAACCTCAAGGGAATCGCCGCACAGATTATACGCGAGGAGCGGGCCGCGCGCGAACAGCTTTGCCGCAACCCGCAGTTTGAAGATATGGTTTGGCGTTCGCTGGGGCTTTTGCAGACCGCGCGGATGATGTCGTGCGATGAATTCATGACCCTTATCTCCAACCTTCGGATTGGAGTGGCGATGGGGATTATACCGGGCATCAGCCTCGACACCATAGGCGAATTGATAAACGACGCGCAGCCGCAGACCCTGATGGCAACGGCGCGGCGCGATATGGAGCCGTCGGAGAGGGACGTCGAGAGGGCAAAGATGGTCAGAACCCGCCTTACTTCAAACGGGTAAAACCCGGACAAGCAACATAGAGAAAGGATGAATTCCATGTACAGATTTAAAGGATTTACCGAAAAAGCGAATACCGCGCTAAATCTTGCGATAGAGGCCGCAGAGGAATTAGGGCATACCTACATCGGCACGGAACACCTTGTGCTGGGGCTTTTGCGTGAAGGAACCGGCGTTGCGGCGTCGGTGCTGAACGCAAGGGGCGTAACCGCCGCAAAGTATCAGGAGGCAATCACGCAGGTGGGCTCTCCGGGCGAGAGGAGCAGGCTGACTCCCGAAGACTTTACGCCGCGCGCCAAAAAGGCGCTGGAAGTCGCCACGACCGAAGCCGCGGCCATGCACCACGGTTATGTCGGGACCGAACACCTTCTCATCGCGATATTGAAGGATGAAACCAGCGTGGCTGTCCGCATACTGATTGCACAGGGTGCAAGGCCGGACGATTTGTTTGCGGATATCGCGCAGGCAATAGGGATGGGCATTCCGCAGGACAATGTCATCCGCCCGGGCAGGCCGTCCCCGCGCGCGGGGGGCAGGACGCCCACCCTAGACCAGTTCGGCAGGGATTTGACCCGACTTGCCAAAGAGGGAAGGCTGGACCCGGTTATCGGCAGAGCGGATGAAATTGAACGTGTTATCCAAATCCTGTCCCGCCGTACCAAGAACAACCCCTGCCTGATAGGGGAGCCGGGCGTCGGCAAGACCGCGATTGCGGAAGGGCTGGCACAGAAGATAGCAGCTGACGAGGTTCCGGAACTGCTCCGCGGCAAACGGGTCGTAACACTGGATTTGACCGGCATGGTTGCCGGAACCAAATACCGCGGCGATTTTGAGGAACGGATTAAAAACGCGATTGACGAAGTGCTGAGAGCCAAAAACGTGATACTCTTTATTGACGAGGTGCACACCCTTGTGGGGGCGGGCGCGGCGGAAGGCGCGGTTGACGCCGCCAACATCCTCAAGCCGGTTCTCGCGAGGGGCGAGCTGCAGATAATCGGCGCGACCACTCTTGACGAGTACCGTAAGCATATCGAAAAGGATGCCGCTTTGGAGCGGCGTTTCCAGCCGGTGATGGTCGGAGAGCCGACCCAGGACGAGACGGTGGAAATCCTGCGCGGACTGCGCGACAAATACGAGGCTCACCACAAGGTAAAGATTACGGACGAGGCGCTTGAAGCCGCGGTGCGCCTGTCGGCGCGCTATATTTCGGACAGGTACCTGCCGGACAAGGCCATCGACCTGATTGACGAGGCCGCTTCCCGCGTGCGATTAAGGGCATTCACCCCTCCGCAGGATATGAAGGAGCTTGAGGATGAAATCAAGCGCCTTGACGAGGAGAAGAAATCAGCGGTCAACGAACAGGATTTCGAGCGCGCCGCGGAACTCAGGGACAAGCAGAAAGCGGCCGAAGAAAAGCTGAAGGCCATGAAGGACGAATGGCAGGAGAAAAATTCCGGAATTACCGGACAGGTAACCGAAAACGAGATTGCCGAAATAGTCTCAAGCTGGACGGGGGTTCCGGTGGTTCAGCTGACCGAAGAAGAAAGCGAAAGGCTGCTGCGGATGGAGAAAATACTCCATGAGCGCGTAGTGGGGCAGGAAGAAGCGGTAACCGCGGTTTCAAAGGCAATCAGACGGGGCAGAGTGGGGCTGAAAGACCCCAAGCGCCCGACCGGCTCATTTATCTTCCTCGGCCCGACCGGGGTAGGGAAGACCGAGCTGTGTAAAGCCCTTGCCGAAGCCATGTTCGGCGATGAAAACGCGATGGTCAGGCTTGACATGTCCGAATACATGGAAAAACACACCGTTTCCCGCCTCGTAGGCTCCCCGCCGGGATATGTCGGATATGAGGAGGGCGGACAGCTCACCGAAAAAATCAGGCGCAAGCCCTATTCGGTGGTGCTCTTTGATGAAGTCGAAAAAGCCCATCCCGATGTGTTCAATATACTCCTGCAGATACTGGAAGACGGCGTATTGACCGACGCTCAGGGGCGCAGGGTTGACTTTAAAAACACAATTATAATCATGACTTCAAATGTCGGCGCCAGAATGATTACCGAAAAGTACGGGCTCGGCTTCGGCGGCGCCGGTAGAGAGAATGACGAGGAAGACCAGAAGAGAATACGCGACAACGTGATGAGCGAGCTCAAGCGCACCTTCCGCCCCGAATTCCTTAACCGCGTCGACGAAATAATCGTGTTCAGCAAGCTGTCAAAAGAGGACATTCAGCAGATTGCCCGCCGTATGCTGAAGCAGCTGGATAAGCGCACGGCCGATATGGATGTCCGCGTTACGGTAACCGACGCGGCTGTCGAAAAGATTGCCGAGGAAGGTTTTGACCCGATTTACGGAGCGCGCCCGCTTCGCCGCGCCATCCAGTCAAAAATCGAGGACGTGCTCGCAGAGCATTTGCTGGAGGGCAAATTTAAAGCCGGCGACACGGTCTTGGTGGACGTATCCGAAGACGGATTTGCTTTCATGAAGGCGGAAAAATAGTATTGAATTGATTTTACAAAAAAATCGGGGAGGCGGTTTTAATCTGCCTCCCCGCCCCCCTGAAAAAACCTGCTGTGATGGAATTTTTGAATCTTGACTAATGAATAATCTCATGCTATATTATTATAGCTTTCGCGGTCAGCGAAAGCTGTGCTGGTGTAGCTCAGCCGGTAGAGCAGCTGATTTGTAATCAGCAGGTCGGGGGTTCGAGTCCGTCCACCAGCTCCAAAAAGAAACGGCAATCTGCGTTTTGCGGATTGCCGTTTCTTTTTTGCTCACTCGCTTTTGCTTTTTTGGCAGGGCAGATTACCTGTCCACCGTTCTCGTGCCATATGCGATTACATATTAATCCTAAAATTGTCTATATTATACAATTAACACATTTGTTTTTTGCCCAACATCCCACTTGTTACTGTTAAACGTTCGTTCTATAATAATGGATACACTTTAACCGGCAAAAAAGATTGCGGCGAGCTTTTTCGCTGCAATACCGGTCGGCTTTGACTGATTGATGGAATTATATTCCTGTTATGGATGAGCAATCCTTTACAGGGCCGGTTTAACTTGCCGGCGGCACATAAAAATGAACATACTTCAGTATTTATATAATTATACCCCCATCCCGAAAAGCAGGAGGTATCGGGCATTGTGGACAACATCGAAGAAATTAGAATAAAAATCGGCGCGATTGACACGCTGGAAAGAAAGCTGGCTGCGTGCAACGGGCGGATAAAAGAGACTGAGGAGAGGGTAGGCGGCCTGCTTAAAGAATGTGAAAACCAGAAGCTTAATGTGCGGAAAATCCGGGACGAGTCGCTATATTCTTTCTTTTTGAAAATGCTCGGCAGGTACCGTGAAAAGCTGAAGAAAGAGGAACGGGAAGAAATTGAGGCAAAGCTCGAATATGACAGGGTGGCAGCCGAGCTTGAGGAACTGAAAAAGGAGAAACAGGAGCTTGAAAACAAAATCAACCAATTGTTGATGCTGGAGTACAGGTATCAGGCCGAGCTTGACCGGCGCAGGGCTGCCGCGGTGCGGCTTGAAGGGGAGAAAGGCGAAAAGTTCAGGCAGCTTGAATGTGAGAATGACCTGATAATCGGCCGGCTGGCCGAGACGGAGCAGGCGCTGGCGGCGGCATTGCGTTCAAGGCAGTCGGCTGAATGTGTTTTACATGCTTTTAAGAAAGCCGAAATATGGGCGGTGTATTGTCTTACCGAATCGGGCGGCTTGATTTCGCATTTGGCAAAATACTCGCATATAGACAACGCCGAATCGGCTTTCAACAGGTTGATTTCACATCTGAAAAGCCTGCAGGCCGAGCTTATGGACGACATAGAGGGCGTTGAGCTGACCTGTATCAGCCAGATAACATCGGCGGAACGTATACTGGATTACTGGATGGATGATTTTGTGATTGACAGTTTTATCTGTGAAAAAATCAGGGAAAACATCGCCGGTCTGCAGGATTTGATATCTTCGATAGCAGACATTGAAGACCTGCTGAACAAAAGAAGTCAGCAGCTTGAAAACCAGCTTTGCCATAACAGGCGTTTGCAGCAGGAACTGCTTGTCCATTTGAAATAACAGCGGGGTTTACATAGTTTGCGGGCAGCCGAACCGAGGCTGCCCGCAGGTTTTTTTGCGGAGCATTGCAGAAAAAAGCTCAATCTGTCTTTAAAAATATCGTGTTTTATATTAGAATAGTATGTGAATTAAATAACGGCTGAATAAAACGGAGGTTTTGAAATGGTATACAGGGAGCTTAAAAAAAACGGGGTATCGGTATCGCTGCTGGGATACGGATGTATGAGGTTTCCCACAGACATAGACGGAAGGATAGACGAGGCAGAGGCGGAAAAGCTGCTTGACCTGGCTTACAGCAGGGGGATAAACTACTTCGACACTGCTTATAACTACCATTCCGGCCAAAGCGAGCTGTTTGTGGGGAGAGTTTTATCCAAATACGACAGGGGCAGCTATTACATAGCAGACAAGCTGCCGTGCTGGCAGGTAAAAAATCTGGATGACGCGGAGCAGGCGTTCAATGAACAGCTCGAAAGGCTGCAGACGGATTATATAGATTTTTATCTTCTCCACACGCTGAACAAAAGCTCATGGGACAGGATGGCGCGCCTTGGCGTTCCGGAATTTTTCGACAGCTTAAAAAAACAGGGCAAAATAAGGTTCTTCGGTTTTTCCTTCCACGATGATTTTGAAGTATTTGAGGAAATCCTTAAAAGCCGGGAATGGGATTTTTGCCAGATACAGCTTAACTATATGGATGTCAATTATCAGGCCGGGATTAAGGGGTACCGGCTTGCCGAAAGCATGGGCGTCCCGATGATGGTGATGGAGCCGGTCAAGGGCGGCAAGCTGGCCGCCCTGCCGGACGAGGTTACCGCGGAGTTGAGAAAGGTAAACCCCAAAGCCTCGGTCGCTTCATGGGCTTTAAGGTGGGTGGGCAGCCTGCCGAACGTTAAGGTGGTGCTCAGCGGGATGACCACGATGGAACAGCTTTTGGACAATCTCAACACTTTTGATAACTTCAGACCCTTGAACAAAGAGGAGTATCAGATGATTGACAGGGTGTCGGACGCGCTTAGGACCAGAATGAATAACGGCTGTACCGGCTGCAGGTACTGTATGCCGTGCCCTGCCGGGGTGGACATACCCTTAAACTTTCATGTCTGGAACGAATACGGGGTTTTTAAGGACAAAGGCAGGGCGGCATGGCTATGGGAGGACTTTGTTTCCGATTCTAAAAGGGCGAAAAACTGCATATCGTGCGGCAGATGTGAGCAGGCATGCCCGCAGAATATCAAAATCAGGGAAGATTTGAAACTGCTGCAGCAAGAGCTGGACAGCCTGCTCAAATCATAAGGCCGTAAAGGGGAAAACTGTATGAGTATAAGCAGGAAAACAGCGGTGGGAGGGCTGATGCTGGCTTTGGCGGTAATCCTTCCCCGCGTAGTACATCTGGTCGGTGCGGCTGACCTTGGCAGAATACTGCTTCCGATGCATATTCCGGTGCTGTTGAGCGGTTTTATCGTTGGGCCGGTTTTTGGACTGGCAATAGGCGCCCTCTCCCCGGTATTGAGCTATCTGTTATCCGGCATGCCTGCGCCCGACCGGCTTGTGTTTATGGTTTTTGAGCTTGCCGGCTACGGGTTTATGAGCGGTCTGCTGTACCAGAGTTTCAAACTGTGTAAAACAAGATACGGGACAGCGGTTTCGCTTGTGGGCGCGATGGTGTTCGGCAGGCTGGTGTACGCGCTGGCGCTGTTTGCCGCCGCCGACCTGCTCAACATCTCAAAAATTAAGCCGGCCGCGGTCATTGACGCGGTTACGGCCGGTATAATCGGCATTGTAATTCAGATTATACTGATACCGGCGGTAATCTACCTGCTCAAAAAAAGCCGGGTAATCGACAGCTTTGTTTTCCAAGACAAAAGCGGCGGCGTAACGGAAGATTTGGCCGCAGGCGAAAAAGGGAGAGCGGATGAACAAAATCATGACTGATAACATGAAAAAAGCCGTAAATAAACTTGATCAGGGCGGGTACACTCTTGTGGTGGTAAACGGGGAGAGGGAATATACCTCGAAACTCTCAGGGGTGTCCCCGCTGCTGGATATCATAAAAAACGCGCCGGAGGTTTTGAGCGGCGCATGCGTTGCCGATAAAATTGTCGGGAAGGCCGCGGCGGTGCTGTTTGTGTACTCAGGAGTAAAGGAAGTGTACGCAAAAACCGTCAGCTCCTACGCGGTTTTGGTGCTGAAAAAGGCTGGCATAAACCTTGTGTACGAGAAAAAGGTACCGTATATAAAAAATCGGGCAGGAACCGATATCTGCCCGATGGAAAAACTCGTGTTGGATATTGGGGACCCAAAAGCCGGCGCGGCCGCGCTGCTTAAAGCCGGCAGCCCGCGTGCTGAAGGGTTATCTTAAAATCGTCTTCTGTTTGCGGAACGCCGTCGGGGTCATTCCGCAGCGCTTGAGGAACACCTTGCTGAAATAGTTCTGGTCGGAATACCCGCATGTCTCGGCTATTTCCTTGACCGATTTTGACGTGCTGATTAGAAGCTGCTTGGCCTTTTGTATGCGGACATGGGTCAGATATTCTATTATTCCGACTCCGTAATTTGCCTTGAAGGATGTCATAATGCTGGTGCGGCTGCAGAAGAATTTGAGACAGAGATTGTCGATAGTAATGTTCTCGTGAAAGTTGTTGTCAAGGTATTCCCTGATTTTGTCCGAAATGTGGGATTTGTTTATCTGAAAGCGGTTGCTTAAGGTTATGTACTGCGCGCAGACGTCCAGTATTTTCATGCACGACAAAATCTTATCCTTGCTGCACACGCGCACCGATTTGGCGGCTGCTGCGAGCAGTTTCTCATCGGAGATAAGCTGTCTGGCGTTTTCTATCAGCTGCTCCCGGCTGCCGGGGCTGCCGTCGATTGACTGCCCCATCATCAGGTATCCGACCACATTCCCTAAAACGTTCAGCGCCGCCACCGCCTCGTAAAGCCCGAAACAGCATTTGTAAAGGTAAACTTCCGGATTTGAGCTCACCTGTTCAAATGCCCGCTGGTCATTTTCGATACATTTCTGACGCCCCTGCGCACAGCTTTGGATAAGCGCGCAGTACGGCGACAATTCCTTTGGGTAGGCTTCGATTTCATTGAACTTGACATCGTGTATCGAAATCCTGAACCCGGAGATGTTGTGCAATTCGCGCAGCAGCGAAATCATCTCCAGCCTGTCGTCCTGAACCATACGGCATAACCTCTCAAAACAGGAAATATAGTTTTTAATGAACAAAAATACTAATCGTGATACTATTTTACATAGAAAACCGCGGTTTTACAAGATATAATTTATATGTAAAGTAAAAAATATGCATTTACGATAACCAAAAGCAGAGAGGCTGGTTTGCGTTTATGGAAAAAACACTGGTGATTATGGCGGCCGGTATGGGTAGCCGATACGGCGGTTTAAAGCAGGTGGACAGGGTTGGCCCTTCGGGCGAACTGATTATAGACTATTCAATCTTTGACGCGCGCAGAGCGGGATTTAACAAGCTGGTATTTGTCATCAAGGAGGAAATCGACACTCTGTTCCGCGAGGTAATCGGGAACCGCATTTCGCGGTATATGGACGTTTCGTATGTTTACCAGCGGCTTGACAACCTTCCTGATGGATATACGGTGCCCGAAGGAAGGGTCAAACCGTGGGGGACGGCGCACGCGGTGATGAGCTGCGCGGGGGTGGTGGACGGCCCGTTTTTGGTCATCAATGCCGACGATTTTTACGGCCGCGAAGCCTTTGAGAAGATATCCGCGTGGATTGACACTGCCGATTTTGATAAAAACCCGCCCGAATACTGCATGGCGGGCTATGTGCTCAAAAACACTCTGACCGAAAACGGGCATGTGGCAAGAGGGGTCTGCGAATTGGACCAGCGCGGCTATCTGGTGGACATCACCGAGCGAACCAAGATTGTAAGGCAGGACGGCAGGGTGCAGTATACCGAAGACGACGTCAATTGGGTGGATATTGACGAGAACAGCATTGTGTCCATGAATTTCTGGTGTTTTCCGCCCTCTTTCTTGGAGGAGACAAAGGCGAGGTTTAAAGGGTTCCTTGACAGTAATAAAGACAATATCCTGAAAGCCGAGTTTTTCCTGCCGTTTGTAATCAAGGATATGATTGCCAATCGCCAGTGCACCGTGAAGGTTTTGCGCACCAGCAGCCAGTGGTTTGGGGTAACTTACAGGGAAGACAGGGAAAAGGTGGTAAACGCCATCGCGCGAATGGTTGACAGAGGGGAATATCCAAAAACCCTTTGGAAATAATCAATTTTCACGAGAGGTTGCTGACTATGACAAATCTGGGCTTTATTACATCGCAGTTTATCGCCGACAAAACCTACCTTCACGGGCTGCCTTACGGCGAGGGACATATCAACGACACGTATTCGGTCTGCCTTCAGGACAGCGACGGCGTTATCAGCCGCGTCATTCTCCAGAGGATAAACAGTTATGTGTTTAAAGACGTCGACGGGTTGATGAACAATATCGTCGGGGTTACAAACTTCCTGAAAAAGAAAATCATAGCCGAGGGGGGAGACCCGCAGCGCGAAACGCTGACTGTCATTCCAACCGTTTCTGGTGATAATTATTATCGGGATAACGAAGGCGACTGCTGGCGGATGTACCTGTTTGTCGAGAACACCGAAACCTATCAGACCATCCGCAACGCCGAGGATTTTTACAACTGCGGGGTATCGTTCGGAAACTTCCAGCGGATGCTGGCGGATTACGACACATCCGGGCTGATAGAGACTATCAAGGATTTCCACAACACCGTGAAACGCTTTGAAGCCTTAAAACAGGCCATAAAAAAGGACAAAGCCGGCAGAGCGGGCAAGGTGCGGGACGAGATAAAATTTGCGCTTGACCGCGAAAAGGATGTCGGGGTGCTGGTGGAGCTTCTGGAGTCCGGCAAAATGCCTTACAGGGTAACCCATAACGACACAAAGCTGAACAATATCCTGATAGACAAAAAGACCAAAAAAGGCGTTTGCGTAATCGATTTGGACACCGTGATGCCGGGCGCCGCGTGCTACGATTTCGGCGACAGCATAAGGTTCGGGGCAAGCACGGCCGCCGAAGACGAGACCGACCTTTCGAAGGTTTCGATGAGTATCGAGCTGTTTGAGGTTTTCACAAAAGGCTATATGAGCGTGGCCGGGGAATTCCTTACTCCAATCGAGATAGACAGCCTTGCCATCGGGGCAAAAATCATGACATTTGAATGCGGAATCCGTTTTCTTACCGACTATCTAAACGGCGACGTCTATTTCAAAATCCACAGGGAGGACCACAACCTCGACCGTTGCCGCACACAGTTCAAGCTGGTGCAGGACATGGAGGAGAAAATGGATTTGATGAAGGAAATAGTTAATAAATATAAATAAAGATTTGGGGGTATCGGAAATGAGAGTAATCAAGGTCGGCAGCTATGACCAAATGAGCCGGACGGCGGCCAACATCATCGCGGCACAGATAATTATGAAGCCGGACTCTGTTTTGGGCCTTGCGACCGGGTCGTCCCCAATCGGCACATATAAAAGGCTGATTGAGATGAATAAATCCGGTGATTTGGATTTTTCGGGCATTACCACCGTTAATCTGGACGAGTACTGCGGACTTAGCGGCAGCCACGACCAGAGCTACAGGTATTTCATGAATACCAACCTGTTTGACCACATCAACATAAAAAAAGAAAACACCCATGTCCCGGACGGGGTCGCCGAGGATTATGACGAGGAATGCAGGCGGTACTACAAACTGATTGAAGAGCTTGGCGGCATTGACCTTCAGCTACTCGGTATCGGGCATAACGGGCATATCGGGTTTAACGAGCCGGACGAGGTCTTTGAAAAATACACCCATGTAGTGGATTTGAAACAGTCCACCATAGACGCCAACTCCCGCTTTTTCGCAAAGAAGGAAGATGTGCCGAGGCAGGCGATAACCATGGGGATTAAGACAATAATGTCGGCCAAAAAAATCCTGCTGATTGCCAGCGGCGCCGACAAAAAGGAGATACTCGAACGCGCTTTATATGGCCCGATAACTCCTAAGGTCCCCGCGTCCGTCCTACAGCTCCATCCGGATTTAACGGTAGTCTGCAGTGTAGATTAAATATATACTCTGTTATGGGGGTAAGGTGATTAAAATGAAGTTTTACAAACAGGAAGGGCAGCTTTTTATTCCCGACGGGACAGATGAAAAAACGGCTTTGAGCCGGACAACCGATTTGTGTATCGCCGCTCATCAGGACGACATCG
>Ga0208823_1001918_pt1 | contig 15971 bp, 16 predicted proteins | sample AD_UKC075_MetaG_FD_184440 | JGI IMG/M metagenome (GOLD analysis project Ga0208823, IMG submission 184440) | Active sludge microbial communities of municipal wastewater-treating anaerobic digesters from USA - AD_UKC075_MetaG (SPAdes) (version 2) | ecosystem: Engineered > Bioreactor > Anaerobic >... | reverse complement strand
CGCGCACGTCGGAGCCCACGGCGGTGATCACGCCGGAGAGGTCGTGGCCGAGGGCGAACGGCGGCTTGTACTTAATGAGTTGCTTGAACTCCCCGTTGCGGATCATCTTGTCCAGCGGGTTGATGCTCGCCGCGCGGATGTCAACCAGCACGTCGCCCGGCCCGGCGGTGGGCGTGGCGACCTCGGCGGCTGCCAGCCCGTCGGGTCCGTAGTGGGTGACGACAAAGGCCTTCATGACGACTCCTGGGTGGGGGGTGCGACGGGCAGTGTGGAGGCGCCCGGCTGGACGCCCGCGAGGGACAAGGCATGGGTGTATGCCGTGGCAAGGATCTGTTGGGACAGCGCCGGATTCGTGACGGCGCGGGCCAACTGCAGGGAGCCGACGAGCAGTGTGAGCAAGCCGATCGCGCGCTCCTGCGCCCCTTGCGGATCGCCGTCGTCAAGGTGCCGCGCGACGGCCGCGATCATCGGCTCGACACCGACGGTGTATGCCGCGCGCGTCGCCTCGTCGCAACGGCCGATCTCGTCGAGCAGGGCGGCCGACGGGCAACCGCCGGCGCGGTCGTCGCGGTGTGCGGGGGAGAGGTACTGCCGCAGATAGGTCTGCATCGAGGCCCGGCCTACCGGCAACGCGTCGATGACCGCGGCCTGGTCCGTCAACTGCGCGGCCACGACAGTGGCGATCAGGTCGTCCTTGGACGCGAAGTGGTTGTAGAAGGCGCCGTTCGTGAGCCCCGCGTCGGCAACCAGCGTGGCGATGCCGGACCCGTCGATGCCGTCGCTCTTGAACCGACGACCGGCCGCCTCGATCAGCCTGCGCCGGGTCGCCTCCTTGTGCTCGGGGCGGTACCTCGTCATGCCGCGGAACTCCTTGATTGGGGGCCTGCCAAGAGCATAGCAGTACGATCATACTTCTATGGGTGCCGCACGGCGCATTGACGCTGGTACCACGGCGGCTTGGTGACGACCGACCCCGTGAGCGTGTCGATCGGGCTCACATGCGCAGCTCGACGATGGGGGGTCCTGATGGCGGCCAGCCACTCTCGCGTTGGTGGTCCTGGAACGGCGCTTTCATAGCAAGCCCGTGCGGCGCCTCAACTGAAGTAGGGGTCACCCCAGACGGCGACTGCCTCCGTATTGCAGTTTGTGCGGCGGTTCTTGTCGATGCTTGTCTCGAGCCGCACGCGGCTCTTACTGCTCACCACTACTCTGAGTGTTGCGTGCTGCGCGACTTGGGCGGTGATCGGTTCGGCGCGCTGCCCATCAACCGTTACTTGGAATGTAACCCGAGAGTCTGGCTCAAGTGAGTCCCGGGTTACGCCGACCTCCGCGACTAGTTGAGTCGCTCCTCCGGGGACAAGGTAGTCGACGGGTCCTGTTTGGGAGCATCCCGACATGAGGTTGATAAGGGAGTTTGGGTAGGTGACGTCGGAAAAGTCCACGACCCGTTGTTCGAGAGATGAGTCGACGGGCTGAAGATCAACGAGGTACGTTCGGCCAGAATTGCCGGTGGCTGCAACGCCAGTCCCGGTGTTCGAGCCGATGGTAGGCGTCACCGTGCGGGTGACGGTCTCCGTCGTCGTGGATAGTGCCGTTTGCGTCACCGTGATGGTGGTGGTGGGAAGAGCCACTACGGAAGGCAGATTGCCCGAGCGCGCCGCCAGCAGTGTTGCGACAGCTCCGATCACTCCGGCAACAAGCGTTGCGCCCGCGTTGAGCCACCCCGTCCGCGCGGGATGACTACCGTGCCCGCCTGGATGTGCCACCGTCGCCTCCAAAGAATTCAACTGAGAATTATCGATTGGATGCTACGACATCGGGTCCCGCGCGGGGGTGGGTGACCTAACTCATGGCGAGAGCGTGCGGCCGAAGCGATCTCGGATGGGTGCTGCCGAGCGAGGCGTGTTGAGGTTGCACCTGACGCGGGGATGAACAAGGGTGTGTGGATAGGGGTGACCACTCCGGCCACGGCCTGCCCAAGATTGGCGAGGAGGGCTTTGGTGTCGACCGACTCGCTGGGCGAGGACCTCAGGGTGGGGGATCCGGGCAGCCATTCCGCCGTGTTGAGTGAGCCTGTTGGCGAACAATCGATGAAAGTCTTCGATGTGGAGTGACTCGTGATCGCCCTTGAAGTCCCCATCGTTGCCTTCGGCAAGAGCTTTGATCGCTCGCGGTTCACAAGTGGCAATGCTGACCTCGACGACTGGCTCAGGACCAAGGCCGGCCAGGGGGAACGCTCTGACAACACCCGGACGTTCCTTGCGCTCGACCCGGGTGGCGAACGGGTGATCGGCTACTACGCGACGACGACGTACCGCCTGGAACTCGACGAGGCGGCTCGGGCTCTGGGTGCGGGCAAGCGTCGATACCCGGTGCCGGCCGTCCTCCTGGCTCGGCTGGCGGTTGACGGCGAGTGGGCGGGCAGAGGAGTTGGGCGAACGCTCTTGGTGCATGCGCTGCGCCAGATCGCTGAGGCCAGCCGCTCGGTCGGGTTCGAAGTCGTCGTCGTCCACGCCGCGGACGAGAGTGCCGTGACCTTCTACGCGCGCTATGGCTTCACGGCCTTCGTCTCTCATCCCCGGCATCTGCTCATGCCCACGAAGCAGTTGCGGGCCACGTTTGAGGCGGAACGCTTAGGGCATCCGCGCTAGACGTGTTACCGTAGTGAGTACGCTATACGTACAAGGGGCGCACGAAACCCCTCCTGATCCAGGAGCGAGCATGTCCACCAAGACCGACCGACTCAACCTGCGTTGCTCATCGGCGACGCTCGCCACTCTGCGTGAGGCGGCCGAGGTTCAGGACCAAGATTTGACTTCTTTCATTCTCGGCGCGGCGTTGGACCGGGCTCGGACCGTGTTGGCCGAGGACCGCGTGTTGCGCCTTGACCCGCATGAAGTGCTGCAGTTGGAGCGGGCGCTGGACGCCGAGCCCGCGGCGATCCCTCAACTCGCTGCCCTGCTGCGCAGTGTTCGCGCCTCCGCATCGGCGCGGGTTTGACAGGCGCCCGACTCGACTCATCACGCATCGGCGGGCTTTACTGCATGAAGTGCTTCACTTCGGAAGTCAGGCGGTGCCTGGGGCGACGGTGACGGAGAGTTGGCGGAGGTAACGATCAAGAGCCGCACGGGCAGCGTCGGCGGGCAACAAACGGTGGGACGACGCTGCCTGTAGGCAGTGCCCGTCGATCCAGGCGTGAAGGTCGACGGCGGCATACTCGAGGGCGGCCGGCCAGTCGCTCGGTGAGGTGGGGTAGGGGTGGCCGCTGAGTTCGGCGACGACTAACCGACACAGTTGGCGCTCGCCGTCCAGCGCGACCTCGCGCAGTTCCGCCAGGCTAGGGCTCACCTCGGCCTTGACCAGGATCGCGAGCCAGGCGCGAACTTCACCGCGGCGAACGTCGTCGAGAGGGAGGAGTTGTTCGAGGGCCATTCGGCATCGCGGCAACCCCGCTGGCATCGTTTCAAGGACGGTCGCGATGCGCGCGGCGGCGCCGTCGATGAGCTCTCGCGCAGCAAACTCGACGAGCTCGTCCTGCGACGAGAAGTAGTGGCGCAGCGCGCCCAAAGACCAATTGCCTTCAGCGGCAACGGTTCGCGCGCTCGCCGCCTCGAATCCTCCTCGGGCGACGACCGACCACAACGCGCGTGCGATCTCGTGGCGCCGCTCGTCATGGTCCACGAGCTTGGGCACGGCTCACCCTCGCACGATCTCTCGCCGTTGGCAATACGAATGTGTTACAAAAGGGGCATGACGCCCGAACTTGCGGCCGCCCTCGTCGGTCTCGCGCTGGTCGATGCGACCAGTTTCGGGACGCTGGTCCTGCCCACGCTCATGCTGGTGCAGCCGCGGGTTCGCGCCAGCCGTGTGGTGCTCTACCTCGCCGCCATCTCGGCCTTCTACTTCGTCCTCGGCGTCGCCCTCCTGTTCGCGGCCGAACGCGTCCTGGCTCTGGTCGCAGCCACCGAGCGGAGCCGGGTCGTCGACATGGTGCAACTCGTGGTGGGTCTGGCCCTCTTGGCGGGAAGCTTCTGGCCCGACCTGCCATGGGTCAAGCAGCGCCGCCAAGAGCGCGACGCTGCGGGCGGCGGCCGGCGGCCCGGCTGGAGGGATCGAGTCCTCGGCCCGGAGGCCCGGTCTCGGACGGTCATCGCAGTCGCCGTCGGCGCGGGCCTGGTTGAGGCGGCCAGCATGCTGCCCTACCTCGGCGCCGTCGGGATGCTCACCTCCTCGGTCGCATCCACACCGGAGCGGCTGGCTGCGCTGGCCAGCTACGTCGTCGTCATGTGTCTGCCGGCGCTCATCCTGCTCGCGGCCAGACTGCTGCTGGGCGCACGGGTCGACGGCGCGCTTGGCAGGCTCGCCCGCTGGCTCGATCGACAGTCGAGGAACGCGATCTGGTGGGTCGTCGGCGTGGTCGGATTCCTCATCGCGAGAGACGCCGCCTCCCGACTCTGGCCAGGGTCTATGGGCTAACACCCTCGGCCCCACCCATCGTGCGCGCAACGCGGCAGGCCAGCAGGTATGCCGCCCGCGCCGGGTGCGGCCAGCGACCGGCGGGCCCTGCGGTTGTAGGCGACGCAGCATACCCATTTGTCGGGGGACCACCGCGTCAGCGACACTGGGGGGTCCAGCCGGGCGCCCGTGGCGTCCGGTTCACTGCGTCTACGGAGTCTCTCGTGCTGTCCGCCTATGTCCCCCTGTTCCGCGTCCCAGGCGCCCTGCGATTCATCGCCGGGACGGCGCTGTCGCGCGTCGGCGGGTCGATGTTCGGGGTGGCGATCATCGTCATGCTCAGCGAGCGGCGGGGGAGTTTCGGTCTCGCGGGGGCGATCTCAGCGGTCGGAGTCGGCACGCTCGCCGTCGCGGGGCCGTTCATCGGGCGGCTCATCGACAAGCACGGACAACGTCGGATCGCCCTGCCCTTCATCGTGTCGTCCGCGATCTTCGGGACCTCGGCGGCGGTGCTGTCGATCGTCAACGCGCCGGTGTGGACGATCTTTGTGGCCTATGCCCTGTCTGCGGTGTTGCCCGAGCCCGGCCCGATGTCGAGGGCGCGCTGGGCGCACATTTATCGGGACGACGCGGACCAACTGCACACGGCGATGTCCTTCGAGCAGGTCGCCGACGAGGGGTCGTTCGTCATCGGGCCGGTCGTCGCCGTCCTCGTCTCGACGCTGTGGTTCCCGGAGGCCGGGCTGCTCATCGCCGAACTGCTCTTCACTGTGGGGATGGTCGCCTTCCTCACCGCGACCGCGACCGAGCCGCCAGTCGTCGCCCACGAAAACCGGCCCGCGGGCCTCGCGATCCGCTGGCCCGGTCTGATGCTCGTTGCGACCGCGTTGACGATGACGGGGGTCATCTTCGGGTCCAACGAGGTGATCGCCGTCGCCTTCGCCGATGCGCGTGGCAATACCGGTTCTTCGAGCGTCGTCCTCGGCGGGTTCGCCCTCGGGTCGACGCTCGCCGGCATCGTCTTCGGAAGCCGGAAGTTCAACTCGACGCTCTCCCGGAGGCTGTTGCTCGCAGCGGCCGGGATGTTTGTGCTTGAAGCGCCGGCCTTCTTCATGAGTGACCTCTGGCCGCTCGCTGTGGTCATGTTTGTCGCGGGGTCGGCGACCGCCCCGATGCTCATCACGAGCCTGTCCTTGGCCCAGGTGCTCGTGCCCAAGGCGATGGTGACCGAGGGGATGGCCGTCGCGATCACCGGCATCCTCATCGGCATCTCGGGCGGTGCGGCCGTGGGCGGCTGGGCGATCGAGGCGTGGGGTGCCCAGCGCGCGTATGCCGTGCCGATCCTCGCGGGGGCGGCCGCGCTCGCGATCATCGTGGCCAGGTTCCGGCACGTCCAGCGTGCCGAACTCACCGCGTCCGCCGAGGCCTGACCTCGCCGCGCGAGAACGCCTAGACGGCGTTCCTCGCAGCGTGGTTGGCAGAGAACGCAACCCGGACGAACAGGCCGAGCATCACGACCAGACCGGTGGCTGAGACGACCGCTAACGCCAACTCTGCTTGCGGTGCGAGGAGCCAGGCCACGAGGACAGTGACGAGTGCGGCGGCTCCCGTCACGGCCGCAGTCATGAGGGCCGGCTGCGCTGCCACATGGCCCGCTTTCCATGCCGAATCCGAAGCAAGCGTCGCCGACGTCTTGATGCCGATCATGGCGTTGCGGTCGATCGAGCCGCTCTTGGTCAGCGCGAACTGCAGGAGAGCCGCCGCAGTGAGGGCAACGATGACTGCTGTTGAGACGACGATGACGGCGTTCATCCACAACTCCTTGAGAAGACGCGTTCCTCATGGGTGCCTTCCCCAAAAAGTCTCTCACGATGGGGCCTGCCTATCGAGGCGGACGGAGAAGGCTCTCGCGGTAGCCATTCGCCCCGTAGAAATCTGTACCTCAGGTACGGGCTGCGTGCTTGAGGTACGCCGTTCTCACAGCCCACTCCAGGGGACCTGCCGGACGGCATCGCCCCGATAAGGTCGCCCTGGCAGGCTACGCCCGGTCCGGGCCGGCCTGACCGACCTGACCGACCTGGGCGACCGCGAGGAAGAGCGGGAAGTCCTGCTCGACCCCGTCGACCGGTTTGCGCAGGTGGTAGACGGTGCGCAGGTGTGGGTCCACGAAGCCCCCCTCGATCAGCTGCGCGGCCAATGCCTCGCGGTCGAAGCCATGGTGCCCATGGAAGTGGCTGTGTCCCGCGTGGTAGGCGCCGCCATCGGCGTCGAGGTCGGCGATGCACAGATACCCACCCGGGCGCAGGGCCGCCTGGAGGGAGCGCAGGGCGGCCGGCACGTCGTCAACGTGATGCAGCGCCAGCATGCCGTAGGCCAGGTCGTATGCCGCCCCGCCGGGAATCGGGTCGACCCCAAGCTCCAACAGCAGCGGGGTGAGCTGGGTGTCGCCTTCGGCCGCGAGCCGTTGCGCGACCACCTCGAGCATGCCGCGGGAGGGGTCCGACACCGTGATCGGCCCGAGGTCCGGGGCCAGGGAGCGACTGAGCAGCGCGGTGCCGGAACCGAACTCGAAGCCGGACATCTGGCGGGTGAGCGGGACGGAAGCCCGGATCGCGTCCGCGATCGCTGTGGCTCGTTCGGCTCGCTTCGGGTCGTCGTCCCAGGTGGCGGCAACCTCGTCGAAGAAGGTCGCGGCGTCGGGCTCGTGTCCATGACCATGGTCCTGGTCGTGCCCATGCCCGTGCCCATGCCCGTGCCCATGCCCGTGCTGCTCCTCGCGCTCGTGCTGCATCAAGCCCCGCCTTTGCGTGTTGTGTGTGTCGCGGGCGTGGTGCGTTGGTCACCCACGGCGAATCATGCCTGAACGCCCGGCGCTCAGGTGGGCGGCTGGGAGTCGGCGCGCGCCTCGCCGTAACCGAGGGTGAGGTGGGCCCGCGAAAGATCGAGCAGGCGGGGCAGGTCACCTTCGGCAGCGGCTGCCAGGATCGCGTCGTGCTCGTCGACCATGTGGGCAACGTTGGCGGCGTCGCGAAGGTAGGACTTGGTGATCCGCCGGCTGACCGGGAGGTCCCACAGTTGATCGAGCAGCCCGAGCAGGATCGCGTTGTTGCAGGGCTCGATGATCGTCTGGTGGAAGCGGCGGTTGAGCTCATATTGCGCGACCGCATCGGCGGGGTCGGTCGCACGCATCTCTTCGATCAAGGTGCGAGCCCGGGCCTGATGCAGCGCGGTGAGCCGGCCGGCTGACTGTTCGACGGCGAGCATCTCCAGTCGCTCGCGGACGACGAACACGTCGTTGATGTCCTGGTCGGTGAGGTCGATGACCTGATAGCCGCGGCCGAGCACTGCGCGGACGAGACCTTCGTGCGAGAGGCGGTTGAGCGCGTCGCGGACGGGGGTGCGCGAGACGCCCAACTCGGCAGCGAGTTGTTCCTGGACGAGTTGCTCGTCGGCGGCGATCCGGCCTTCGACGATGGCGTCGCGGATGGCCTCGTAGACCACGGCTCCCATGGGACGTCCCCGCCGGCCGAGATCGGCCGCCGAGGGGAGGGCGACGCGAGGACCGCCGGGGGAGCGGTCAGCGCTGACGGATCCCATTCCTGCCACCTGACCTTCCGGGGTTTGTGACTCGGGCCCGCTCCTGCGCGGTCGCCGGGTCAGCGTAGCAACCGCCCGAAGCCCGAGTGAGGTAAGCCTTGCCTTGCACTGTATCCAATGTATACAGTGCATCCAGTCCTGCTGGCTAGGCAGGGCGGTAGCCGAGCCGAAGGAGTCTCCGCATGCCGCACGTGCTCAACGCCTGGTATGTCGCCGCCTGGTCTCACGAAGTCACCCGGGACCCGGTCGCCAGGACGATCTGCCAGCAGCCAGTGGTCCTCTACCGCGCCAAGGACGGCTCCGCGGTCGCGTTGGCCGACCGCTGTGCCCACCGTGGCTACCCCCTCTCGGCCGGGCGACTGGTCGAGGACTCGATCGAATGCGGTTACCACGGCTTCGCGTTCGGCTGTGATGGCGTGTGCACCCGGGTGCCGGCCCAGTCGACGATCCCGTCGCGGTCCAAGGTCCGGGCCTACCCGCTGCACGAGAAGGACGGCTGGGTCTGGATCTGGACCGGTGAAGCGGAGCGCGCCGATGTGACCACCATCCCGGACACCCACTGGATGAACGACCCCGCATGGGCGACGGTCACCCACTCCTACCTGTTCAACTGCCGCGCCGATCTGGTCCACGACAACCTCCTGGACCTCACCCACGAGTCGTTCATCCACCGCACGACGGTCGGCGACGACTACATCTACGAGCACGGCATCACGGTGGAGGTCGATGGCACGACGGTGACGGTCGACCGACTCATGCCGGGCGTCGAGGCGCCCCCGCTCTACGCCTCAACGATGGGCGTCGAGGGGCTCTTCGACCGGTTCCACGCCACCGAGTTCGCCGTTCCGAGTCACCACACTCTGCACTCGGGGATCACCGGACGGGGTCGGCCGCGCGAAGAGGGCTACCTCATCAAGGTCCTCAACGGCATCACGCCGATCGACGAGCACACCTGCTGGTACTACTACGCCTTCTGCCGCAACTTCGGCATCGAGAACACTGCGGCGACCGAGGACCTGAGGATCGGCCTGGGCACCGTGCTCGACGAGGACGCAGAGGCGCTGCGACTGCAGGAGTTGGCGCTGCAGACCCGCCCCAAGGGCGAGCACGACGTCCTCATCGCCCAGGACGCCGGGGTCGCCAAGGCGCGCCGCGTCATGTCGCAGTTGCTCGCCGCCGAGTCCGTCGCAGCCGCCGGCCCCGCGTCGGGCACCAGCGAGGCCAGGTATGCCGCGTCGCCGGCCGCCGCTGCTGCCGCCGCTCCGCCTGCGGCCTCGGCCACGGCCTCGGTCGGCTGACCTGTGTGGCTTCTCGTCCGCGACAACGCCATGACGCCGGCAGCCGACGGGTCGGTCACCCTCGCAGCGTGTCCTGACACCGCCGACCGCGGCGAGGACTGGCGCTGGCGGATATGGCGTGGTCCTCCGGCGGCGGGCTCGGGTGGGGAGGTCTTCGTCGAGACCGATCCCGACAGTGTCCGGGCCACCACGTCGTTCGTTGACGCCGGTCCCGTCACCGTCAGCCGACGTGCCGGTGAGGAGGTCGTCGTCGTCCCACTCGTCGGCCACCACCTCGTCGCGGACTCGACGGGCCCGTGGCAGCGCTGGCTGCACCCCGGGGATGCCTTCGTCCTCGAGGGCGAGGAGTCAGAGACCGTCAACCTCTCCAGTGCACCTGGACCGGCCCGAGTGGCCATCGTCCGCCTCAACACCCTGAACGACGCACCGCTGCGCTGGGTCCCCTGACCCAGCGGCCAACCTCCATCGAAAGGTACGACCCGATGCGCCCGCTCATGCTTGTCACGCTCCTTGCCACCTCATCCCTTGCCCTCGCCGCCTGCACGAACGCGGGTCAGGCGTCCACCAGCACCACGACAGCGCCCGCGGCCGGAGTGGCCGCCACATCGACCACGGCCGGTTCCGCGGCGGGCAAGGCTGCCCTCGACCCGGCGGTCGCCGCCCTCGTTCCGGCTGACATCAAGGCCAAGGGTCAGCTCAGCTTCGCCATGGACGCGTCCTACGCGCCGTTTGAGTACTTCGACACCGACAACAAGACGATCATCGGTTTCGACGCCGACCTGTCGCAGGCCATCGGCACGACGATGGGGATCAAGGTCAACGACGTCAACGCCGCGTTCGACTCAATCCTCATCGGGCTGACCAGCCAGAAGTACGACGTGGGCATGTCGGCCTTCTCGGCCAGCGCCGAGCGCGCCAAGGTCGTGGACTTCGTGACGTATGGCGCCGGTGGCAGCGGGATCGCCGTGCCGAAGGGAAACCCCAAGGCGCTGTCGATGGACCCGATGACCCTGTGCGGTCGCACGATCGCGGCTCAGAAGGGCACCATCCAGGGGCTGGACTACCTGCCGAAGTTCTCGGCGGATTGCACGGCCGCGGGTAAGGGCGCCATCACTGCGGACCTCTACCCCGCGCAGACCGATGCCAACCTCGCGGTGACCTCGGGTCGGGCTGACGCTGTCATGGCCGACAGCGTGTCCCTGGCGTTGCAGGCCAAGGCGACCGGCACCCTCGAACTCGCGGCCGGACCCGACTACAACCCCACCAACGTCGCGGTCGCCGTCCCCAACGACTCGCCGCTGGCCGCCCCGATCGGGGCCGCCCTCAAGGCCCTCGACAAGAACGGCACCCTCGCGGCGATCATGGCCAAGTGGGGCCTGCCGACCCAATTCGCCACCCAGGCGAAGATCGGCGAGATCATCAAATGAGTGCCGTGCCGGTGCTGACGCCGGCCGAGGAGCTGACCGTCGTCCCGAAGCGTCACCCGGGGCGGTGGTTGGCCGCGGCGGTGATCCTCATCATCGTGGTCCGGATGGCTATCTCCGTCCTGGGCAATGAGCGCTTCGGCTGGGACACGGTCAACACCTACCTGCGGGACGTCTCCATCGGCAGCGGGCTCATGATGACGCTCGGTCTGACCGTGGCGTGCATGGTGGTCCGCGTCGTCCTCGGCGCGTTGCTCGCGGTCATGCGGCTGTCGGCCAACCCGGTCGTCAGCGGGGCCGCGTGGGCCTACGTCGCGGCCTTCCGAGGCACGCCTGTCCTCGTCCAGTTGCTCTTCTGGTACAACCTCGCAGCCCTGTATCCCGTGATCACTCTCGGGCTGCCGGGGGTCGCGCTCGACGCCAACCAGTTGATCTCGCCGACGGTGGCGGCGATCCTCGGGCTGGGACTCAACGAGGCGGCATACATGTCCGAGATCGTCCGCGCGGGAATCCTCTCGGTCGACCACGGACAGCAGGAGGCCGCGAGCGCTCTCGGTCTCACCCGGATGGAGACGATGCGGCGGATCATCCTTCCGCAGGCCATGCGAGTCATCGTCCCGCCGACGGGCAACGAAACGATCGGCATGCTCAAGACGACCTCGCTCGTCTCGGTCATGGCGGTGCACGATCTGCTCTACTCCGCGCAGATCATCTCGGCGCGCAACTACCAGATCATTCCGATGCTCATCGTCGCGAGCATCTGGTATCTCGTCGTGACCACCATCTTGACCATCGGCCAGTTCTACCTCGAACGCCGGTTCGCCCGAGGTGAACGGACCCTGCCGGCGACCCCGATCCAACGGTTGCGGCGCCTGCTGCGCACGCATGCCCCGAGTGTCAGGGGAACCTCATGACCGCCGTACCGACCGACCGGCCAGCCGACCAGCCAGCCGACCGGCCCGCCGACCCGACGGCCTCCCAGCCGACGGTCGGGTCGGCCAAGAGCCCCATGGTCATCGCCGAGAGGGTGCACAAGAAGTTCGGCCTCAACGAGGTCCTCAAAGGCGTGGACTTGACGATCGACCGAGGTGAGGTGGTCGTCATGATCGGCCCCTCGGGGTCGGGCAAGAGCACCTTCCTCCGCTGCATCAACCACCTCGAACGGGTCGACGCTGGCCGGATCTGGGTCGACGGGCAGGTTGTCGGCTATGAGCAGCGCGGCCACCCCCTGCACGAGTTGAGTGAGCGGGCCATTGCCCGGCAGCGGGCCCATATCGGGATGGTGTTCCAACACTTCAACCTGTTCCCGCACATGACAGTGCTCGACAACCTCATCGAGGCCCCTCGTCGGGTGTTCGGCGCCGACCGGGAGGAGGTCACTGCCCGAGCCGAGGTGCTCCTCGGCAAGGTCGGTCTGCGAGACAAGATCAAGGCCTACCCCAGGCACCTCTCCGGGGGGCAGCAGCAACGCGTCGCCATTGCCCGAGCGCTGTGCCTGCAGCCGAGCCTCATGCTCTTCGACGAGCCGACCTCGGCCCTGGACCCCGAGCTCGTCGGGGACGTCCTGGCCGTCATGAAGGACCTCGCAGCGAGCGGGATGACGATGGCCGTCGTCACCCACGAGATGGGGTTCGCCCGCGACGTCGCCGACCGGGTCGTGTTCTTCGACTCCGGCGTCATCGTCGAGTCGGGGCCGCCGGACCAGGTCATCCTCAACCCGCAGCACGAGCGGACCCGCGTCTTCCTGCGCGCGGTCCGCTGAGTCACCGCCGTCTGAAGGAGCCGCCGTGCCCACCGCCGTCGAATCCGACCTCACCCTCCTGGTGCGCCAACTTCGTTGGGAGAGTGAGGGCGTCGTCTCCGTCGTCTTGGAGAATGCCGACGGGTCGGCCTTGCCCGCGTGGGAGCCTGGCGCGCACGTCGACCTGCACTTGCCCGGCTCGATCGTTCGGCAATACTCGCTGTGCGGGTCGCCGGACCGGTCCGGGCAATGGCGGGTCGGGGTGCTGCGCGAGGAGAGTGGGCGCGGCGGCTCCGCCGCGGTGCACGAGAAGGTGCGCCCCGGCACTGTCATCGCCGCCCGAGGGCCGCGCAACAACTTCGTCCTGCGCCCCTCGGCGGCCTATGTGTTCATCGCCGGTGGGATCGGCATCACCCCGATCCTGTCGATGGTCGCGGCGGCAGACGCGGCCGGCGCCCAGTGGTCGCTGCTTTATGGCGGCCGAACCCGCCCGTCGATGGCGTTCATCGACGAGCTCGCGGCATACGGAGATCGCGTCCTGATCCACCCGCAGGACGAGCTGGGCCTGCTGCCCTTGGGTGAGGTGTTGCGCGATCCTCGACCGGGCACCCTGGTCTACTGCTGCGGACCCGAACCGCTCCTGCGCGCGGCGGAGGAGGCGACCGCGGCCTGGCCTGCGGGGTCGCTCGTCGTCGAGCGTTTCGTTCCGCTGCCCGTCGACCCGGCGGTGAGCGCGAACGACACAACGTTCACCGTCGAGGCGGCGGCCTCGGGTGTCACGGTCGCGGTGCCGGCCGGAACGACGATCGTCAAGGCGCTCGAGGCGGTCGGCATCTTCCCGCCGGTGTCCTGTGAAGAGGGCATCTGCGGAACGTGCGAGACGACCGTGCTGGGCGGCATACCGGACCATCGCGACTCGCTGTTGTCCGAAGCGGAACAGGCCGAGGGGAAGACCATGATGATCTGCGTGGGCCGCGCTCGTGGCGACCGATTGGTGCTGGACCTGTGAGCGGCCACCCGGTGGTCGAGCCAGGGCCGTGGTGGGAGGGCGTCGCGCCCCTGTTGTCGGACCTCATCCGGCTGGACACCCAGATCGGCGGTCCCGGTGAGCGCACGGCGGCCGAGTGGGTGGCCGGCCGGCTCACCGACGACGGGCTGTCGCCGGTGCTTATCGAGTCCGAGCCAGGGCGAAGCACCGTCGTTGCCAGGGTGCCCGGTGCCGACCCGACCCTCGACCCGTTGCTCATCCACATGCACCTCGACGTCGTCCCGGCGCAGGCCGCGAACTGGTCGGTGCCGCCCCTGTCCGGTGAGATCGCCGACGGCTGGGTCTGGGGCCGCGGCGCCGTCGACATGAAGAACATGGTCGCCACCGTGCTCACCGTCGTCCGGCGGCGGCTGCGGACCGGTCACCTGCCACGCCGTCCCCTGGTGCTGGCCTTCTTCGCCGACGAGGAGAACGCCGGTGTGCTGGGGGCCGAGTGGGCGGTGGCGACCCACCCGGAGCTCTTCGAGGGCTGCCGAACCGCGATCGGCGAAGGCGGCGGGTGGAGTGTGCCGCTCGCCGGCGGACAGCGGGTCTATCCGCTCCACGTCGCCGAAAAGGGTTGGGCCGCCATGTCGGTCACGGCAACCGCCCCGCCGGCGCACGCGTCGCGGGTCTACGACGACAACCCGCTTCGGGTGCTCAGCGAGGCGTTGGGGCGGCTCACCCACGACCGTTTTCCGATCCACCTCACCACCCAGATCGAGGGACTGCTGCGCGTCGCCGCCGAGGCCGCCGGAACAACTTTCGACCCGGCCGATCCGGAAGCCTCCCTGCACCTGCTCGGCACGGAGGCCGCCAATGGCGCTGCGGCGCTGCGGCATACGGCACATGCCACCCGGCTACGCGCGGGCGTCCAGAGCAACGTCATCCCGGGTGACGCCTGGGCCGAGCTGGACTGCCGCTATCTGCCGGGGAGGTGGGACGAGTTCCTCGGGGAGTTGCACGCGGCGCTCGGCGACCGGGTCCAGGTGCGCGAACTCGCCCGCACCGACGGCTTGACGCCGATGACGGCGGGGGCCGGGCCGGCCTTCTTCGCGGCGGCGACCCAGGCCCTGCGGTCACAGGACGCCATCGCCTCGGTCGCGCCGATCATGCTCTCCGGCGGCACCGACGCGACCCACCTGCAGCGGCTGGGCATCGAGTGCTTCGGCTTCAATCCCGTGCTGCTGCCGGAGGGGCTGGATTTCTGGTCGCTCTTCCACGGCGTCGACGAGCGGGTGCCGGTGTCGAGCCTGGAGTTCTCCGCGCGGGTGCTCGACGACTTCCTCGACCGCTTCTGAGCCGCGTGAGCATGCTCCTGTCGTGACGGGCCCAGGACCCCTGGAGAAATCCCGTGCCTCAGGTCCGGACTGCGTACCTGAGGCACCGGATTTTCCAGCCCTCCGTGCGCCTCGGGAGGCGGCGACGAGCGGCGAGCAGACCTCAGCTCGCCGCTGAACCCTCTGGCCGCTGACCTGCTCGCGTCAGCCCGCCGCGGCTCGCGCAGCGGCAGGCAGGGCCGCCTGCAGCACCGACAACTCGCGGTCGGAATGCGCGGTCGACACGAACCACGCCTCGTAGGCACTCGGCGGCAGCCACACCCCGCGGTCCAACAACTCGTGGAAGAACCGCCCGTAGGCCGCGGTGTCCTGGCGCTTGGCTGACTCATAGTCAGTCACCGGGTCGGCGGTGAAGAACACACTGAAGAGGTTCCCCGCCGCGTTGACCCGATGCGGGACCCCGGCCGCGGCCAGGTGGGTGCTCACCATCGCCGCCACCGTCGCGGCCGACTCGTCCAGGCGCCTGTATGCCGCGTCGTCCAGGAGGCTGAGCGTGGCCAGTCCCGCTGCTGACGCCGCAGGGTTCCCTGAGAGGGTGCCCGCCTGATAGACCGGTCCGGCCGGGGCGAGCAGGTCCATCAGGGCACCCGGCCCGGCCACTGCGGCGAGGGGCAGCCCACCACCGATGACCTTGCCGAACGTGAACAGGTCTGGTGCCCAACCCTGTTCGGCACCTTCGAGCCCCCAGCGACCGGCCGGTCCGACCCGGAACCCGGTCATCACCTCGTCGAGCACGAGCAGGGCGCCGTCGGCGCGGCATACCTGCGCCAGGGCCGCGTTGAAGCCGATCGGAGGGACGACGACCCCCATGTTGGCGGGGATCGCTTCGGTGAGCGCGGCAGCGATCTGACCGGGGTGGGCGGCGAAGGCCGCGCGGACCGCGTCGAGGTCGCCATAGGGGACGACGATCGTGTCGGCAGCGACCGCCGGCGTGACGCCGGGGGAGTCGGGGAGGCCGAGCGTGGCCACCCCGGAGCCGGCGGCGACGAGGAAGGCGTCGGCGTGCCCGTGATAGCAGCCGGCGAACTTCAGCACGACGCGGCGTCCGGTGGCGGCCCGGGCGATGCGAATGGCCGTCATGACCGCCTC
>Ga0208823_1001916_pt1 | contig 15978 bp, 9 predicted proteins | sample AD_UKC075_MetaG_FD_184440 | JGI IMG/M metagenome (GOLD analysis project Ga0208823, IMG submission 184440) | Active sludge microbial communities of municipal wastewater-treating anaerobic digesters from USA - AD_UKC075_MetaG (SPAdes) (version 2) | ecosystem: Engineered > Bioreactor > Anaerobic >... | reverse complement strand
TATTGCTAATGAATCATGTGAAACTAATGTCCCAGGAATATTTGTTGCTGGAGATGCTAGAACCAAAACTTTAAGACAATTGGTTACAGCGGAAGCTGATGGGGCGATTGCCGCGACTAGTGCTTCTAGAATAAAATAAGAGGATTTTAAATCCTCTTTTATTATGCAAAAAATACGTTATACCATTTTAAGAATGTATATACACTCCAAACTTTACGATAATTATCATGTTTATTGTTATAATGTTCATCTAATAATTTTATTAATAACTTTGTATTAAAATATTTATTAGCTATATCTGAATTAAATTCCTTTTTAATATCCTCATAAACATCTTTATCTCTCATCCAATCACGAACTGGTACAGGAAATCCTAATTTTTTCTTATTGTATACTTCAGTTGGTATAGCTTTCTTAGCAGCCTCTCTCATTACTACTTTAGTATTTTGTTTAGTAACTTTATATTCAGTAGGTAAAGAAGATGCTAATTTGAAAACATCAACATCGGTAAATGGTACTCGACCTTCAATAGAATTAGCCATGGTCATACGATCAGCTTTTAATAAGATATCTTTTTGTAACCAAAACTTAATATCAATAACTTGCATCTTTATTAAATCGTTTTTGTCTTTGAAATTTGCTAAATATGGGGCAATAATATCAGCATTAGAAATGGCAGGTTTTACACGACATAGGTGTTTAACTTCCCTTTCTTCCCAGATAGGATTTACTCCAACATAACGGTCTTCTACTTTTTCGCCATGTCTAATCAAATAATTAACGCCTCTTACAGGTGGTAATAGTTCTAGAACTTTGGCTATTCCATGTCTAATTGGGAATGGTATTTTATCATAGGCCATATAATCTACTTGGGTACGATAAGTATTGTATCCACCAAAGAATTCGTCTGCTCCTTCTCCGGATAATACTACCTTAACATCTTTACTTGCTAATTGAGCTACAAAATATAAAGATACAATTGCAGGATCACTTGATGGTTCATCTAGATAATACATTATTTTATCAAGAGAATTCATATACTCTTTCTTACCTATTTTAACTACTTTATTATTTATATTTAATTTGTTTGTTAGATCTTTAACATATGATGTTTCGTCATATTTTTTTATATTATAACCAGCTGTATAAGTTTTATCTGGTCTAGCTAAGGCTACAAGGTAAGATGAATCTACACCTGATGACAAAAATGAACCTACTTCAACATCAGCAATCATATGATGTTCAACTGATGATTTCATTGTCGTGGCTACTTTATCGGCAGTTTTTTCAAAATCCTCTTTTTTCTCGTTAAAACTCAACTCAAAATATCTTGTTATTTCTAATTTATCTTCTTTATATACAAGATAGCATCCTGCATCTAAGCGATTTACACCCTTAAAAAATGTTTCTGTAGTTGGTGTAAACGAAAATCTTAAATAATTTGGTAAGATGGAATCATTAAATTCCCTTTTAAAAGATGGATGATCAAGAAAGGCCTTTATTTCAGAAGCAAACATAAGCGTTTTTGTTTCTTTATTAAAATAGTAATATAAAGGTTTGACACCAAATGGGTCACGGGCACAGAAAAGTTCTTTCCTTTTTTTATCATATATAGCAAAAGCAAACATGCCTCTTAAATGTTTAGGTAAATCATGTCCCCATTTTTCATATCCAGCAATTAATACTTCTGTATCTGAATCAGTCTTAAAATCATATGAAGTTAGTTCTTTTTTCAACTCTTTATAATTGTAAGCTTCTCCATTGTAAACAATGACTACATTTTCATTGTTAGATATCATTGGTTGTTTACCACCTTCAATATCAATAATAGATAATCTTCTTTGAGCTAATGCAAAAGATCCATCAATATAAAAACCTTGGGCATCTGGTCCTCGATGAGCTATTCTATCCGCCATATCTTTTAATATTTGTTTTTTGTTCTTTTCATTTCCGACGAATCCAACAATTCCACACATAGTAATCATACTCCTTATGTATTTAATTATACGACAATATGAATGTCAATTAAAGTGCAAGATATGTTAATTACTCCGTAAAGTTTGCAATTTTACTTTAGATAATTTATAATTTTTACATAAGGTGGAGGTGGATAAGCGTGAACGTAAAAAGAAATAAAGTTATTATTATATCCTATAAAGATGATATATTTGATTGCATTATTTATGATGGTAGTGGTAAAAAGCAACATTATACGGGAAATCGTGTTAGTAAAGTCTTTCATTTTTTGAATGATTTCCATATTAGAAAATTTGAAATTAATGATAAAAGTTTATCAATAACTTCTAGAGATGCCAACGTTATTATTTATAATTATCATAGATTATTTAAATTAGGATATTTTGATGAATGTCCAATGATTAAAGATATAGTAATTGATCAATGTATGAAAGCAAGAAAACATATAGTTGTTAAAAAAAGGTCTCCATTAACTTTAAAAAAAGGGACAAGAGAATTAGCCTTATGTATGATGTTAGCAGCAACAATAGGAACTTCTATTGGTACTGTTAGTACTTCAGCAGAAGAACAAAAGGCAACCGAGATTAGTAATGTTGCTGGAATGATTGATAATGATGATTACAATTTAATAAATGATAGTACAAAGGCTGTTACTGTTGAGGATATTCCTATGAATAATAATGTAAGTAGTAATAATCCTGATATAATAGTTAGTAATTCTACTGAGGAAGGTTCTACGAATTATAATAATGATGCTAATTCAGGTGATTCTATAAGTTCTAGTAATAATGCATCAACTGAAAGTAGTGTAAACGATTATGATGTTGCCTACTTAGATTATGTCCCTTCTCAAGATGATAAAATTGAAAATAATGTTTCTCGATACATGGATATTATAAATAAATATTCTGCTAAATGGGGAATATCACCAAATACAATTAAAGCCATGATGTCTCAAGAAAGTGCTGGTAATAATGATAATCTAATGAACATTTTATTTGCTTCATGGGAAGATTTTCCAATTACTTGTCATAACTTTGAAACAGGTTCTGATGATACTATTGTTTTAACAAATAGTCCTAGCAACTATGCAAATAAAAATTACACATGTATTGAAAAAGAAGATCTTAAAAATCCGATTACTAATATATTTGTTGGATCATTTATATTAGCTTATACAAGTAAATATGAAAACGGACATATTGGTGCTTCAATTCAAGCTTATAACTTTGGCGTTAATAATATGGCTCAAGTACTTGAATATACTGCCAGCAAAACTGGTGTTTCTGTGAATGATATTTTGGCTGATCAAACAAACTTATCATTTATGAACTATACAAGAATAATTAATGTAGGTGATCCTGATTATTTAATACATGTTCTTGCTCATACCACTGGTGATGAGGTATTAACTTTCCAAACGGAAGAAGAAGATAATGATTCAGTGCAAATACTTCCTAAACAAAAATAACTCATTTAGAGTTATTTTTTTATTAATCTATCCATTTCCAATTATCTACTTCAGGTAATTCTTTACCTGTTTCTCTAATCATTTTATTATGTCTATCAAGAGAGTCAATACATGATTGTTTTAGTTCTTTATTTGTAGAATTAAGTAAGTCTAACGCATCAATTACTAGATGATATCTATCAATTGAATTAATAACACGCATATCAAATGGTGTTGTTATTGTTCCCTCTTCTTCATATCCATGAATTATATCAAAACGATGTTTACGACGATATATTAATTCTTCGATAACGTTTGTATAACCATGGAAGTTGAAAATTATAGGTTTATCAACAGTAAATAATTCATTAAATTTTTCTTCTTCAATATTCTCTAATTTTAATAAATCAATTAAATTAACAACACGTACTTTAATACCATTTTTACGTAATATAGAAGTTGCCGCTAATACTTCAAGAGTTGGTGTATCTCCAGCACATCCAAGAACTATATCTGGATTTTCATCACTGGCAAATTTAAATATACCTATTCCATCTTCACATTGTTTTACTGTATCTTCATAATCTAACCATTGTGGTCTTGGATGTTTTGATGCAATAATCGTATTTATTTGATTTGTTGTTTTTAAACATTTATCTACTGTATATATTAATGAATTGGAATCATATGGCAAATAGACATTTACCATATCTCTTTTCTTATTTAGTATATGATTTATAAATCCTGGGTCTTGATGAGTGTATCCATTGTGGTCTTGTTGCCAAATATGGGAAGTTGCTATTATATTAAGTGATGAAACTGTTTTTCTCCATGTTAAATCTCTACTTATTTTAACCCATTTAGCAAATTGCCCAACCATTGAGTCAACAACACGTAAGAAGGCTTCATATGAAACAAACATTCCATGTCTACCAGTTAATAAATAACCTTCTAAGGCACCTTCACATACATGTTCTGAAAGATATGAATCCATGATTCTTCCATATGTACTCATATGCTCATCTTGTTCTTTAATTGGTAACATCCATTGTCTATTCGTGGCATCAAATGCATAATTCAAACGATTAGACATTGCTTCATCTGGTCCATATAATCTAAAGTTATGATTACTTTCGTTAAGTATAAATACTTCTTTTAAATATTTACCTAACTCTGTCATATCTTGGGCTTCAATATTTCCATGATGGGTATCCAACATAAATTTTTGGATATCAGGTAGCCTTAATTCTTGTCTTAATAATCCTCCGTTTGATACGGGATTTGCGCTTAATCTTTGATTACCCTTAGGTAAAAATGAAATTATATCTTCTTTTATTGAACCATCTTCATTAAATAAATTTTCTGGATGGTATTTTTTTAACCAGGTAGATAATTTTTGTAAATTATCTTCATTTGACTCATCTACTTGTAAAGGAATCTGATGAGCTTTAAATGATCCCTCAACTTCTTTAGGACCTGTCCAACCTTTAGGTGTTCTTAATATTATCATTGGCCATTTTATAGTTTCAATAGTATTTTGAGACTTTGATTCTTCTTTTATTTTATTTATCTTTGAAATTGCATAATCCATGGCAACTGCCATTTGTTCTTGCATTTCAGATATATCAGATCCTTCAACAAAAACTGGATCCCAACCATATCCTTTAAATAAGGAATTTAACTCGATATGACTTATTCTTCCTAAAACTGTAGGATTAGAAATCTTAAAACCATTTAAATGCAAAATTGGTAAAACTGTACCATCTGTTCGTGGATTGATAAATTTATTTATATTCCAAGAAGTTGCAAGAGGCCCTGTTTCGGCTTCCCCATCACCAACAATAGTGGCACATATTAAGCTAGGATTATCAAGTACAGCGCCTAAAGCATGAGATAAGGAATATCCTAATTCTCCACCTTCATGAATTGATCCTGGAGTCTCAGGAGCTACATGTGATGATATACCACCGGGAAAGGAAAATTGTTTAAATAATTTTTTCAATCCTTCTTCATTTTTAGTTATAGTTGGATAAACTTCTGTATAAGTACCATCTAGATAAGCATTAGTAACAGCAGCTTGCCCACCATGGCCAGGTCCTACAATATACATCATATTTAGATTATATTTAGTTATTGCTCTATTTAAATGTTCAAAAATAAAGTTCTGTCCAGGAACGGTTCCCCAGTGTCCAACTAAACGAGGCTTTATATCTTCTAAAGTTAAGTCTTTCTTTAAAAGAGGATTATCAAGTAAATATAATTGACCAACTGCTAAATAATTTGTCAAATCAAAATATTTATTTAATTGTTCCAATTCTCCATTTGTTAAAGTACTCACATTTACCAACTTCCTATTCTTATAACATTATAACATAGAGAATAGTAAATAAATAAAAAAAATTAAGAGTTGACATCTTAATCTTCTTTGAAAAAATATTCCTGACTTTTAGCATCTAAGTCTAAATCAGCAAAATCTTTATTTTTATATTGAGGATATGCAGCACAGGCAATCATTGTTGCATTATCAGTACAATATTTTAATGGAGGAATTGATAATTCAACATTTTCTTTCTTACATAATTCTTCCATTTTTCCTCTTAGATATCCGTTAGCTGAAACTCCTCCAGCTACGATTACTTCCTTAATATCATTCTTATGTATATCAATAGCTATTTTAGTTTTACGAATTATTTCATCAATAGCTACCGTTTGAAATGAGGCAGCAAGATCATATTTTCTTATCTCATTTCCTCTTTGTTTTTCATTATGAGCAAGATTAATTACCGCACTTTTTAAACCAGAAAAAGAAAAATTCATTTCTTGATTGTTCATTGGAATTGGTAATTCATATGTAGGATTACCTTGTAATGCATATTTTTCAACATTTGGTCCTCCGGGATAAGGTAAGTCTAACACCCTAGCCACTTTATCATAGGATTCGCCTATAGCATCATCTAGCGTTGTACCAAGAACTTTAAATTGATAATCGCCTTCCATTAGAACTAGTTCAGTATGTCCTCCTGACACTACTAATGCAAGTAATGGAAATTCCATCTTCTTTACTAACATATTGGCATAGATATGTCCAGCAATATGGTGTGTTGCTATCAATGGTTTATTATAAACTAGCGATAAAGTCTTAGCAAACTCAACACCAACAATTAGACTTCCAAGTAATCCTGGAGCATAAGTAACAGCTATAGCATCAACATCTTCAATGCCCATATGTGCTTTTTTTAAAGTCTCTTCTAGTACCATCGTGATATTTTCTGTATGCATACGTGAAGCAATTTCAGGTACTACGCCACCATATAAAGCGTGGGTATCCATTTGCGTTAATACAGTAGTAGCTATTTCTTCATAACCATTTTTAACAATAGACATACTTGTCTCATCACAGCTTGATTCAATACCTAATATATAAACATCTTTATTCATTGTTCATTTTCCTTTCCATGATTATTGCATCTTCATTACCATAGTAATTTTTACGTATATTAATTTGTTTGAAAGCAAATTTTTTATATAGATTTAGAGCTTCATCATTTGATTTTCTAACTTCTAACATTATTCTTTCATATTCATCATTATCTAATAAATATTGCATTAATTTAGTTGCAATACCTTTTTTATGGTAGCCAAGTTTGGTAACAATATTTATAATATCCGTTACTTCAAAATGGTTTTCGATATGTAGGAATCCTAATATTACATTATTTTCTTCATATACATATATATGTGTATAATCTTGTTTAATTACATAATCTAAATTATATAATTGTTTAAAATTAGTATTAATTTGTAATCCTATTTCGTTAATTTGTTCTAGATCATTACTATTAGATTCTCTTATCATTTTCTTCTACTCCAATTAGCTTAATATAAATCGGATTAACTTTATGAGAAATTGTAGTTTCTTTAGTCCTAGAAAAATCAAATACTTTTTCTAAGTTTATAATATTATTAACAACTTCAATATTGTTTGCCTCTAAATATGACTTTAAATCAGCATTGGATAAGTAGAAATAATTATCGACTAATTTATTATCTTTTGTAAAGACTGCTCCATATGCGCCTTTTAAATCGTGCATAAGGACTAATTTGTTAGAATTGGTATTGTTACTCACAGCATACATTTCAAGGCTTGTAATCGTTCTAATTGGTATATTTAGAGTATATGCTAAAGTTTTAGCTATGGTAACACCTATTCTTACGCCTGTGAAAGATCCTGGACCATTTACAACAATAATATCGTTTAAATCATGAACCGATAAGTTAACATCATTCAATAACTTTTTTAACATTGGCATAGTATCATTTGAATGGCTTCTTTCAGAAGTTTTTTCTGATGATGAAAGAATAGTTCCATCTTTAAAAATAGCCAAGATAATATGTGAATCATGAGTATCAATAAATAAAGTATTCATATATGCACTTCCTAAACGACGTTATTATACCACAAAAAAATACCATGAAGGTATTTTATATTACATAATTAACAACATCCTCATATTTTTGACCATATGGTTTCAATATAAGAACTCTTGTGTCTTCATTAATTACCTTAAATTTTATATCAAGACGTTCATCAGGTAATTTATCTTTAATTAATTCGGACCATTCAACTATAGTTACAGCATTACTGGAAAAGTAATCATCAAATCCAATTGTTTGATCAGCATCATCAATACGATATGCATCTATGTGGTTCAATGGTAATTCTCCCGAATCGTATTCTTTAACAATGTTAAATGTTGGGCTAGTAATGTTTTCGTTCATTCCAAGTGATTTAGCAAACCCTTTTACAAAGACAGTTTTACCGCTTCCCAAATCTCCATCTAAACATATAACCATACCAGGGAATTTTTCTGATTCAATATTTTCAGCTAATTCCATAGTGTCCTCAACACTTCTTGATGTAAATTTATAATCCATTTCGTATCACCAAAATCATTATAACAATATTGTTTAAATTATATCAATAAAAATATAATAATAATTACAAGTTATTGATAAAAAATAAATAATTTTATGAACAAAAAAACATGCAACTCCTTATCTTCGCCTAAACTATTTTCAGCGTACTAGTGCTTAACTTCTCTGTTCGGGATGGGAAGAGGTGTGTCCACTAGGCTATCGTCACATGTTTAATATTTTAACAAATCATTTACAATATTTCATTAAATAAATAATTTTGCTTACTGCGTTATTATACCAAAAGATCTTATATATAATCAAGGAAAACATGCTAAAAATAAGCAAAAAAAAATAGCATGCAACTTCTTATTTTCGCCGAAACTATCGTCAGCGTACTAGTGCTTAACTTCTCTGTTCGGGATGGGAAGAGGTGTGTCCACTAGGCTATCGTCACATACTAAATTCTCTTTAATTTATTTATTAAATCAAATATTATAATTTTGTTCTTTAAAAACAAGATAATGTCTCATCAAATACATAAATAATATGATTAAATCCTCGAATTATTAGTACCAGTCAGCTCAAAATATCACTATTCTTCCACCTCTGGCCTATCAACCTTGTAGTCTACAAGGATTCTTACTAAATACTTATGGGAAAACTCATCTTGAAGAGGGCTTCCCGCTTAGATGCTCTCAGCGGTTATCCCTTCCCAACATAGCTACTCTGCGATGCCACTGGCGTGACAACAGATACACCATAGGTTGGTCCAACCCGGTCCTCTCGTACTAGGGTCAGCACTCCTCAATTTTCCTACGCCCGCAGCGGATAGAGACCGAACTGTCTCACGACGTTCTGAACCCAGCTCGCGTGCCACTTTAATGGGCGAACAGCCCAACCCTTGGAAGCGAATCCACCTCCAGGATGTGACGAGCCGACATCGAGGTGCCAATCACCACCGTCTATGTGAACTATTGGGTGGTATCAGCCTGTTATCCCCAGGGTAACTTTTATCCGTTAATCGACGGCATTTCCATACACAAACCGCAAGATCACTATGGCCTGCTTTCGCACCTGCTCGACTTGTAAGTCTCACAGTCAAGCTCCCTTATACCATTACGCTCGAAGATTGATTTCCAACCAATCTGAGGGAACCATTGCGCGCCTCCGTTACATTTTGGGAGGCGACCGCCCCAGTCAAACTGCCCAGCAGACACTGTCCTCCTCCCTGATAAAGGGAGTGAGTTAGAGATCAAGTAGCCAAAGGGTGGTATTCCAAGGGTGACTCCGTATAAACTAGCGTCTATACATCATAGTCTACCACCTATCCTCTACATTAACTACCTGATTTCAATATCAACTTACAGTAAAGCTCCATGGGGTCTTTTTGTCCTGCTGCGGGTAACCTGCATTTTCACAGGTACTAAGATTTCACCGAGTTTAAGTTTGAGACAGCTCCCAAATCATTACGCCTTTCGTGCGGGTCAGAACTTACCTGACAAGGAATTTCGCTACCTTAGGACCGTTATAGTTACGGCCGCCGTTCACTGGGGCTTCAATTCAAAGCTTCTCCATTATCGACTTACGTCTGGATAACTAATCGTCTTAACCTTCCAGCACTGGGCAGGCGTCAGCTCCTATACTTCAGCTTGCGCTTTAGCAGAAACCTGTGTTTTTGGTAAACAGTTGCTTGGGACAATTCTCTGCGGGTGTAAATATTTCTACTTACACCTCCCCTTATTCCGAAGTTACGGGGTCATTATGCCGAGTTCCTTAAACTTAATTCTCTCGCTCACCTTAGGATTCTCTCCTCGACCACCTGTGGTGGTTTGCGGTACAGGTACCAATATAATATCCTTAGAAGTTTTTCTAGGAAGCATAGATTCACAAGACTTAGTTTCCCGAAGGAAACGACGTCATCACGCTTCAGTTTTAATAGTGTAACGCATTTACATTCACTAACCTAAACGCTTAAACATAAATCCAATAATATGCTCTTGCTATCTTTCTTCGTCACTCCATCAGTTATATTGGTAGTTCCGGAATATAAACCGGATGGACATCTACTACGCATTTCTGCCTCGTATAAGTTCCTGACTAACCCAGGGAAGACGAACTTTACCCTGGAAACCTTGGTCTTTCGGCGTGTGGGATTCTTACCCACATTACGTTACTCACGCCGGCATTCTCACTTCTAATCGCTCCAATAGTCCTCACGATCTATCTTCAACGCAATTAGAACGCTCCCCTACCACTTACTAAAAGTAGTAAATTCATAGCTTCGGTAACACGTTTAGCCCCGGTACATCTTCGGCGCAGAACCACTCGACTAGTGAGCTATTACGCACTCTTTAAAGGATGGCTGCTTCTGAGCCAACCTCCTAGCTGTTCGTGCGGTTCCACATCCTTTCCCACTTAACGTGTATTTTGGGACCTTAGCTGATGATCTGAATTATTTTTCTCTCGCGTATGAACGTTATCACCCATACACTGACTCCCATACTTAACTTTATGGCATTCGGAGTTTGATTACGGTCAGTACGACTATACGCCGCCATTCCATATTCAGTGCTCTACCTCCACAAAGGAACATATGAGGCTAGGCCTAAACCTATTTCGGGGAGAACCAGCTATTTCCGAGTTCGATTGGAATTTCTCCGCTAATCACAAGTCATCGAAGAGCTTTACAACGCTCCCTCGTTCGGTCCTCCATAAGATATCACTCTTACTTCAACCTGCTCATGACTAGATCACTCGGTTTCGGGTCTATAGCATAATACTTAATCGCCCTATTAAGACTCGCTTTCGCTTCGGCTCCGTGTTTCCCACTTAACCTTGCATTATACCATAACTCGCCGGCTCATTCTGCAAAAGGCACGCTCTCACCCATTAACGGGCTCGAACTTCTTGTAAGCACATAGTTTCAGTATCTATTTCACTCCCCTTCCGGGGTTCTTTTCACCTTTCCCTCACGGTACTTGTTCACTATCGGTCAATAGAGAGTATTTAGCCTTACGGGATGGTCCCCGTAGATTCCGACAAGATTTCTCGTGTCCCGTCGTACTCAGGATACACTTAAGAGATTTTAAGATTTCGCTTACGGGATTATCACCCTCTTTGATCATCCTTTCCAGAATGTTCTGCTATCCTAAAATTTTGTAACTCCATGTAAAGTGTCCTACAACCCCAGTCCGAAGACTGGTTTGGGCTGTTACCGTTTCGCTCGCCACTACTAAGGTAATCGATTTTTCTTTCTATTCCTCTAGGTACTAAGATGTTTCAGTTCCCTAGGTTGTCTTCTATAAAGCTATTTATTCACTTTATGATAACTGCCTATTAAAGCAGTTGGGTTCCCCCATTCGGAAATCACCGGATCAAAGCATATTTCCTGCTCCCCGATGCATATCGTAGGTAATCACGTCCTTCATAGACTTCTATTGCCAAGGCATCCACTATGCGCCCTTATTAATTTAACCACCAATTATTTATTAATCCTATTTGATGAGTTTTTTTATCTTAGTATCAACAACTTAATGTTGATTACTCATAAAAAAATTTTATTTTACATTATCAAGTTTTCAAAGAACAAAATTTCTGAGAGAAATAATCTCTCAAAACCAAGTAAAATGTTTCAACTACAATTTAAGTAGTTTCTTTAGAACTTTTAGTATTTACAAAATACTCTAACCCCGAAGTTCTTACGGTTTCTTTCTAAAAAATTACTCCATAGAAAGGAGGTGATCCATCCCCACGTTCTCGTAGGGATACCTTGTTACGACTTTACCCCAGTCATCAATCCTACCCTCACCGGCCCCCTCCCTTACGGGTTAGGCTACCGACTTCAAGTATTACTGACTTCCATGGCATGACGGGCGGTGTGTACAACACCCGGGAACGTATTCACCCCGACATTCTGATTCGGGATTACTAGCGATTCCAGCTTCATAGAGTCGAGTTGCAGACTCTAATCCGTACTGGGGCCGACTTTAAGAGATTTGCTTTACGTCGCCGTATTGCGTCTCGTTGTATCGGTCATTGTAGCACGCCTGTTGCCCTAGACATAAGGGGCATGATGATTTGACGTCATCCCCATCTTCCTCCTACTTACATAGGCTGTATCTTTAGAGAGCTCAACTTAATGTTAGCAACTAAAGACGAGGGTTGCGCTCGTTGTTGGACTTAACCAAACATCTCACGACACGAGCTGACGACAACCATGCACCACCTGTCACCCGGATAGCCTCCACTATATTTCTATAGCTTTGCCAGGGATGTCAAGTCTAGGTAAGGTTCTTCGCGTAGTTACGAATTAAACAGCATGCTCCACCGCTTGTGCGGGTGCCCGTCAATTCCTTTGAGTTTCATTCTTGCGAACGTACTACTCAGGCGGAGTACTTAATGTGTTAACTTCAGCACCGGTTACCCGACACTTAGTACTCATCGTTTACAGCGTGGACTACTAGGGTATCTAATCCTATTTGCTCCCCACGCTTTCGTCCCTGACCGTCAGTGGTGGCCTAGCAAGTCGCCTTCGCCACCGGTGTTCCTTCTAATATCTACGCATTCTACCGCTACACTAGAAATTCCACTTGCCTCTACCACACTCTAGCCTATCAGTTTGTAGAACGATCCGAGGTTGAGCCTCGGGCTTTAATTCTACACTTAATAAACCGGCTGCGGACGCTTTACGCCCAATAAATCCGGATAACGCTTGCCACCTACGTATTACCGCGACTGCTGGCACGTAGTTAGTCGTGGCTTTCTTGAATGGTACCATCAAACTATTATCATTTCCTAAAATAGTCATTTTTTCCAAACAACAGAACTTTACAATCCAGAGGACCGTCATCGTTCACGCGGCATTGCTCGTTCAGGGTTTCCCCCATTGACGAATATTCCTAACTGCTGTCTCCCGTAGGAGTTTGGGCCGTGTATCAGTCCCAATGTGGCCGATCAACCTCTCAGTTCAGCTATGCATCGTCGACTTGGTAGGCCATTACCCCACCAACTATCTAATGCACCGCAGGCCCATCTCATAGCGAAGCTTTAAAAGCTTCCTTTAATCCGTAGATAACATTCGGTATTAACAATCGTTTCCAATTGGTATCCCGATCTATGAGGCAGGTAACCCACGTGTTACTCACCCGTTTGCCACTAGTTGGAAAATCCACGTCATAACAAATCCACAATCAGAGCAAGCTCTTCATGCTTCAATGTTAATCTGTGGGCCAACTCGTACGACTTGCATGTCTTAGGCATGCCGCCAGCGTTCATCCTGAGCCAGGATCAAACTCTCAATAAAAAATTATATTAAGTTTAATCTAAGCTACTCAAATTTTAATTGACATTTAATCATTTTACTTAGTTTTCAAAGATCATTTTTTGCCTTGCCGATTTCTCGGTAACGCACTAGTAATATACCATTTTAACAGAGCCTTGTCAACAAGTTTTTTTAACTTTTTGAAATGCTTTATTTTGGTTTACATTACAAGGTGTTTTTCGTGAACACAAATAATAATATATCAGTTAATTTCGTTTGTGTCAACTTTTTTTAACACTTTTTTGAAATTTGTTTATTTACTGTAAATTCAGCAAATATCTGATTTATTAACTTCCTTCTTTCAAACACAATTACGATTATATAATGGTATTCTTGATCTTGTCAACTAAAAGTTTCATTTTATTTGTTTTTTTATTTATTTATAAGAAAAACAGGCTTATTTGGCCTGTTTTAGGATATGTTTTCAATGTTTAAATAGATTTCTTTGTATTTTTCTATTACTTCTTTATCAAATGGTCCTTCATTATTTTTCTTCATTTCAATCAATTCTTGAAGTGAATCATTAACAATTTTATCTATTTCATCTGAATATTTCATAATCTTCTTATGATAATTATATTCATTACGATCTAATATTTTAAATCCTGAGTCAGGATATACTCTCAAATCCAAGTCATAATCAATATATTTTAAAGTATTATCATCTATTAAATATGGAGAAGCAATATTACAATAATAAAATAAACCTTGTTTTTTTAATTGAGCTAAGATATTAAACCACTTATGTTTATAAAAGAAAATAATGGCTGGTTCTTTTGTTTTATGTTTAGTTCCATCATTTTCGGTTATCATGGTTCTATTATCGCCACATACTAGCATGTCATCCAAGACATCTAGGACTGTTATTTTTTCTGATACAGTATTTATATGTCCATCGTGTTTATAACAATGTAATTCTAATGTATCTCCTACTTTTAATTCTTTCATTTTCTCACCAACATGCCTATTATATATCAATTTAGTTTAAATTAACAAATTAATTAATATTATTATAAATATATTCCAAAGAATTTCCATCTAATGCACTTGTGGACATAATAAATCCATCTATACAGTTAATATTCTTTAGTTCATTTAAATTTTCTTTGTTTATTCCGCCACCATAGATAATAGCATGATTAATATTTCTTTCCATTAACCAGGTTTTAATCTTTTCAAATACTTTATTTAAATGTTCTATATCTATTTGTTCTTGAGGATTATTTATAAGCCATATTGGTTCAAAAGCCACAATAATATATTTTACATAATTTGGTATAGCCTCTAATTGATTTTCAATATTCTTTAATTCCTTATCGTCATTCATTTCTTCAAGAGTTTCATTAATACAATAGATAGGTATCATATCATTATCAATGACATTTTGAATCTTCATACGAAAATCACTTGATGTTTCTCCAAAATACTTTTTTCTTTCTGAATGTCCTACTAAAACATATTTGACACCTAGGGATTTTAATCCTTTAGCACAAACCTCACCTGTATAACTTCCTTTAGCAAATTTAGATACATTTTGACTTCCAAGTGAATATGATCCTCGGCTGAAAAATAATAAGTATGGATATTGAGGCAATACTATAACATTTTTATCATGTATTATATTCTCATATTCAATTATATTATTTTTGGATAAATTCATTTTAAGATTCAATACAAGAATCATAACTTATCCTCAAAACATTCTAGATAACCATTGGCAATGTAAGATAATGTTGCTCCACCACCTGTTGATAAATAATTAAATCTATTTTCATATTGGAATTTGTTTATTGATGCTAAAGCATCCCCGCCTCCAGCTATTTTAACTATATCTTTATTAGATATTACTTCTAGTAAAGCTTTTGTTCCGGTTGAGCAATCATCTTTTTCATATATACCAACAGCACCATTTAAAAACATAGTATGACTCTTAGATAGTACTTGGTTATATAAATTAATTGTTTTAGGCCCTACATCACAAATATTATCATTATCATTAACATCAGTTATATTTTTAATAGTTGTATTATCAGGATTAACTACGACATCAATTGGAATAATTATCTTATCTTTATATTGTTTTATAATTTCTTTGATTTCATCAACATATTCTTTAGAGTATAAAGACTTGCCAACATTATAACCTTGAGCACATAGGAAGGTATTGGCAATTCCTCCACCTACTATCAAATAATCAGTTTTAACAATTATTTTCTTAATTAAGGCTATCTTGTCGTCTACTTTAGCTCCACCCATGATAATAGTTAATGGTCTATTAATTTCATTTATTATAGGATTAAGTCCTATTATCTCT
>Ga0208823_1001907_pt1 | contig 16006 bp, 18 predicted proteins | sample AD_UKC075_MetaG_FD_184440 | JGI IMG/M metagenome (GOLD analysis project Ga0208823, IMG submission 184440) | Active sludge microbial communities of municipal wastewater-treating anaerobic digesters from USA - AD_UKC075_MetaG (SPAdes) (version 2) | ecosystem: Engineered > Bioreactor > Anaerobic >... | reverse complement strand
CGCAGCGCGGGTGTGAGTGTGACCACCGCCTACCCCGGCGTGGTGGACACGCAGATTCGTTACCGCGGCTTCAACGCCAAGGGCGTAGCGGCTGGCGTGAGCGGGCTCAAGGAGGAAGGCGCGATGGCGGTGGAGACCTGTGCCCGGCTGATCCTGCAGGGCATGGAGCGCCGCGACCGCGAGGTGGTGATGACGGGCAAGGGCAAACTCGGGCGCTTCCTCAAGCTGGTTGCGCCGGGGCTGGTGGAAAAAATGGCCCTGGCGGCCCTGCATGACGCGGCCAAGCCGCCCATCAAGTGACTGCCGTGCCACCTGCAACGTCTTTTGCAAACGCGTCCACCACCCACGGGCTGGAAGCGCCCTCCGCCTGGGTGCAGCGCTGGAGCCATCTGGTGCCCGAGGGTGGCGCGGTGCTCGACGTGGCCTGCGGCCTGGGGCGGCATATGCGCTGGTTTCACGCACGAAATCACCCTGTTGCCGGCGTGGACAGGTCACCGACAGCTATTGAATCCGTAGCGCATCTGGGCGAGGCGATCCAGGCTGACATCGAGGGCGGGCCCTGGCCCCTGCCGGGCCGACGCTTCGCCGGTGTGGTGGTCACCAACTACCTGTGGCGCCCGCTGCTGCCGTGCATCGTTGAGAGCGTGGCGCCCGGTGGTGTGCTGCTGTACGAGACCTTCGCCCATGGCAATGCCACGGTGGGCAAGCCCTCGCGGCCTGCATTCCTGCTGCAGCCGGGGGAGCTGCTCACCGCCTGCGCTGACTTGCGCATCGTGGCGTTCGAGGACGGGTTCGAGGCGGAACCTGCGCGTTTTGTGCAACGTATCGTGGCGGTGCGTGAATGGCCTGCCGCCGATGCCGCTGCGCCCCGTTACGCGCTGCGCAGTCCACCAGATCAGGTGCCCGATCGTTAGAATGCCTGTTTCCCGATTTCAACTGCGGACATGACCTCCTCAACCGGCCCCATTACTGGCAGCATCGTGGCCCTGGTGACCCCGATGCACGAAGACGGCAGCGTGGACTACCCCACCCTGCGCAAACTGATCGACTGGCATATCGCCGAAGGCACGGACTGCATCGGGGTGGTCGGCACCACGGGTGAGTCCCCCACGGTCGATGTGGAAGAGCACTGCGAGATCATCCGCGTCTCGGTCGAGCAGGCCGCCAAGCGGGTGCCCATCATGGCCGGCTGCGGCGCCAACTCCACCAAGGAGGCCATCGAACTGGCCAAGTTTGCCAAGGGCGTGGGGGCCGACTGCCAGCTGCAGGTGGTGCCCTACTACAACAAGCCCACGCAAGAAGGCCAGTACCAGCACTTCAAGGCCATCGCCGAAGCTGTGGGTGACCTGCCCACCGTGCTCTACAACGTGCCCGGCCGCACTGTGGCCGATATGGCCCACGACACCGTGCTGCGCCTGGCGCAGGTGCCCGGCATCGTCGGTATCAAGGAAGCCACCGGCAACATCGAGCGTGCGCAGTGGCTGATCCGCGATGTGCCCAAGGGTTTTGCCATCTATTCCGGGGACGACCCCACCGCCGTGGCGCTGATGCTGTGTGGCGGCCAGGGCAATGTCAGCGTCACTGCCAACATCGCCCCCCGCCTGATGCACGAGCTGTGTGTGGCCGCCATCGCCGGTGACGTGAAGCGCGCCATGGAAATCCAGTTCCAGCTGATGCCGGTGCACAAGAACCTGTTTGTCGAAGCCAACCCGATCCCGCTGAAGTGGGCCATGGCACGCATGGGCCTGTGCGGCGCCACCATGCGCCTGCCCATGACCCCCATGTCGCCCGCCAATGGGCCCGTGGTGGAAGCGGCGCTGAAGGCCAGCCGGCTGCTCTGAGCGGTTGCGCGGTAGCCACCCCCTAGCCCCAAGCCGAAGATTTTGAAGGATTGCCTGTGAACCGTATTGCGAAGCTGGGCCTGATCGGCCTGACCGTGGCCGTGTCGGCCTGTTCGGTCCTGGAAAATGACAAGATCGACTACAAGAGTGCCGCCAAAGGCTCCACGCTGGATGTGCCACCCGATCTGGTGCAACTCTCCAAGGATTCGCGTTATGTGGTGACAGGCGGCGTAGCCACCGCCAGCGGCTACCAGAGTACCCAGGCGCAGCCCACCACATCCAGCACCGCAGCTGCCACGCTGGGCGATGTGCGCATCGAACGCTCCGGCGGCCAGCGCTGGCTGGTGGTGAGCCGGCCGGCCGACAAACTCTGGGACCCGGTGCGTGAGTTCTGGCAGGAAAACGGCTTCAACCTGGCCACCGACCAGGCCGACCTGGGCATCATGGAAACCGACTGGGCGGAAAACCGCGCCAAGATCCCGCAGGACATCATCCGCAGCACCATCGGCAAGGTGTTCGACAACCTCTACTCCACCGGCGAGCGCGACAAGTTCCGCACCCGCCTGGAGCGCAACGCCAGCGGCGGCACCGACATCTTCGTGAGCCACCGCGGCATGCAGGAGGTCTATACCAACCAGAGCAAGGACAGCACGATCTGGCAGCCCCGCGCCACCGACCCGGAGCTGGAGATCGAGTTCATGCGCCGCCTGATGGTCAAGCTGGGTGTGCCGCAGGAGCAGGCCAAAACCCAGACGGCCGCAGCCGCCGCTGCTGCAGCTCCGGCAGCCGCCCGCCTGTCCACCCAGGGCAACGTGCCCGTGCTGCAGATCGAAGACGGCTTCGACCGCGCCTGGCGCCGCGTCGGGCTGAGCCTGGACCGCACCGGCTTCACCGTGGAAGACCGCGACCGCAGCCAGGGTGTGTACTTTGTCCGTTACGTGGCCCCCACCGCCGACAAAAAAGAGCCCGGCATTTTCAGCAAGCTTTTTGGCGCCAACACCGCCATTGCGCCGCTGAAATACCGCATCGTGGTCAAGAGTGAAGGCAACGCCACCACGGTGTCGGTGCTGAATGCGGCAGGCGCGCCCGACAGCTCCGCCGACGCACAGCGCATCCTGCAGGTGATCGCGGACGATCTGCGCTAAGCGCCCTTCCTCACGCAATCCCACACGATCCAGGTGCCTTCGGGCACCTTTTTCTTATCCAACGACGGTACCGACCCCATGCTGCGCTTCAAGAACCTCGGCAGCGGCAGCACGGGCAATGCCACGCTGGTGGAGGCCCGCAGCGGTGCAGGCGCGGCCTCACGCCTGCTGGTGGACTGCGGGCTGGGCATCCGTGTCCTGACCCAGCGCCTGGCCCAGGCGGGGCTGGTGCCGGCGGAGCTGAACGGCATCTTCATCACCCATGAGCATGCCGACCATGTGGGCTGTGTGCTGTCGCTGGGACTGCGGGCGCGCATTCCGGTATGGATGAGCCGGGGCACCTTCATGGCCATGGGCGAGCCGGACTTCGACGGCCTGCTGCGGCTGGCGCACGACACGGAGCCCTTCACCGTGGGTGACCTGCTGCTGAACCCCTTCACCGTGCCCCACGACGCGCGCGAGCCGCTGCAGCTCACCTGCACCGACGGCAGCACCCGTCTGGGCATCCTGACCGACTTGGGCCACGCCACGCCCCATGTGCTGGCCGCGCTGCAGGGCTGCCATACCCTGCTGCTGGAGTCCAACCACGACCCGGATCTGCTGGCGACCTCGGGCTACCCCGTGTTCCTGCAGCGCCGCATCAGCGGCAGCCTGGGCCACCTGGCCAACGATGCTGCTGCTGGCATCGCGCAGCAGCTCCGGCATCCCGGCCTGCGCCAGGTGGTGGCCGCCCACCTGAGCCGCCAGAACAACCGCCCTGCACTGGCCCAGGCCGCGCTGGCGCAGGCCTTGGGCTGTGGCGCACAGGACATCGCCGTCGCCCACCCGCAGGACGGGACGGACTGGATCACGGCCTGAAATGAAACACCCCCCATGCTGCTTCGCAGCTCCCCCCTCTCTGGCCTTCGGCCGGAGGGGGGCGCACCCAGCGGCCTGGCAAAGCCAGTTCCGCGGGTGCCCTGGCATGGCTTGCTCCGCAGCCATTCGATGGGTGGGGTCGCGCCAGTTTCATGGCGCAGCGCTATGGAGAATTGAAATGACTGGGGTACCAATCCCGCGCCCAACAAAAAAGCCACCTTGCGGTGGCTTTTTTATCGGGGCGGGCCTGAAGACCCGCGCAGTCCGATTACTTCTTGGCAGCAGCGTCAGCAGCAGCCTTGGCAGCGTCAGCGGCAGCCTTGGCAGCGTCGCCAGCGGCGTTGGCAGCGTCAGCAGCAGCACCGGCGACGGTACCAGCAGCCGTACCCACGGCAGCGCCGGCAGCGGAAGCAGCGTCGGTCACAGCAGCAGCGGCGGGAGCGGGAGCTTCTGCAGGAGCGGGAGCAGCCACGGGAGCGGGTGCGGGTGCAGGAGCGGGTTCTTCCTTCTTGCCACAAGCGGCCAGAGCAGCGGCAGCAACCAGAGCGGCGAGTACGAGCGACTTATTCATTTCAGATTTCCTTGATGGACGGACAAAACACTTGGAATGCCACAACGCCCAATTGCTCAGTGCTGTGGTAGAGCTGCGCCTCAGCGCTTTTTTACTCAGAAAAGAATTATATGGATTATTCGTCAATACCCACAAACACTAGGAATGGGGGCCTGTCAGAAAACAGCAAGATGTCGCAATTTTGCACGGATCCAAAGAGACACGCCTGTTCCAGGGCGCCACGTCTACAAACCCAGGGTGGAGGCCGCAAACCCCGGCGTGCTGCGCAGCAGGCATCCATCCAGCATTTCGCGCAGCGCCACCCTCCTCGCGGGCTCATGGCCAGCCACCCCGCGGCTCCGCTGCGCATCAACGCGCCGCAGGCACCAGGCATCGGACCACAGGATGCTGGGGAACGACAGCGGGTCGTCCGACCGGCAGCGTCGGCAATCGACCAGATGGGACCAGGTCTGGCGCCATGCCACGAAGCGTGCATGGTGACGCACCAGTCCGTCGTATCCCACCGCCAGCATCGTGAACTGCCGCCCCACACGGGCCCAGGCATGGAGCGACTCGACCACCGCGGATTCGCCCAGCGGCCAGTCTTCGAACGAGGCATCACTGAGCACCAGATGGGGCCAGCGCTGCGCGGCGGCGCAGGCCAGCGCATCACGCACCTGCTGGCGAAAGGCATCGCGCCCATCAAACGGGCCATCGAGCAGACCGGTACCAAGCTGGGCCGATGCAGGTGTGGGTGCGGGGTCGGTACTCATAGGGACGTGCCTTCATCCACCTGCAGCCACCCTGCCTCATACCAGGACTGCAGCAAATCCTTGGCCCCCACGCTGGCGCGGGACACGGCAGCCTTGTCCAGCGCACCCTGGTCGGCCAGCTGGCGCATCAGGGTGGCATCACGCCCTGCCGCGCGGTAGGCCTCGCCGTTGATGAAGATGTGGTGTTCGTCGTAGGCCATCCGAGAACGCCGGTCGAGCACCACGGCCGTCAGCGGCCGGTCGGCAGCCTCCTCGTCCGTCGGCTCGAACCAGACGTTCTGCTTCGGCTCGGTGAGGTATTCGCCCAGCACCCGGGCCAGGGCCAGCGGGTCGTCCAGCGCCATCTCGACCGCTTCGCGCGCAAAGGCCTGCAGGGCGACTGGTACGTCGCCCGGCCGGTCCACGGCGGGCTGGGAGGGGTCGCGGTACAGGGTTTCGGGCGCATCGGCCAGGTCATCGGCCAGGCGCAGCAGCAGCTCACGCGCCAGTTCACCCCGCTGGGGCGAACGGAAGCCGATGGAGTAGGTCATGCACTCGCCTTCGGCAATGCCGTCGTGGGCGTAGCGCGGCGGCAGGTAGAGCATGTCGCCCGGCTCCAGCACGAACTCCTCTTCTGCCACGAAGTTGGACAGAATCTTCAGCGGCACATCCGGCTGCAGCGAAAAATCCTTCTGCCGCCCGATGCGCCAGCGGCGTTTGCCATGGGCCTGCAGCAGGAACACGTCGTAGCTGTCGAAATGCGGGCCCACACCACCGCCGTCCGTGGCGTAACTGATCATCAGGTCGTCCAGCCGCGCCTGGGGCACAAAGCGGAACTGCTGCAGCAGGCGGTGCACCCGGTTGTCGAGTGCGTCCACGCCCTGCACCAGCAGGGTCCAGCCACCCTGGCGGAACGGCGGGATGGCGCGGCGCTGGAACGGGCCTTTGCGCATGCGCCAGCCGCCAGGGGCATCGGGCAGCTGTTGCACCAGCCGGGACTCCACATCCTCCTGTGCCGCCAGGTCCACCAGTGCGGCACGGTCCAGCAAGGGCTGGAACTGGGGAATGGCCTGCCGCACCAGCAGCGGCTTTTTCTGCCAGTGCCGCTTCATGAATTGCTGCGGGGTCAGGCCGCCCAGCAGGGCGAGGGGAAGAGAGGTGTCCATGGGGTTGTCGCTCAAAATTTCGGCAAGACAGAACGGGCACCACCCAAAGCAGGCCCGCCAAACTGCGACAATTCTCCTATGGAAATCACATCCCCCTGCGTTGTTGCACTCACCTGGACCCTCAAAGACACCTTGGGCGAAGAGCTCGATGTGCTGGACGAACCCGTGGAATTTCTGGTCGGCGGCGCCGACCTGATCGAAGCTATCGAGCAAGCCCTGATGGGCCACACCACCGGCGACAAACTCGACCTGCACCTGGAACCCCACCAGGCCTTTGGCGACTATGACGACCAGTTGCTCTTCCTGGAGCCCCGCACGCTGTTCCCCGCCGACATCGAGGAAGGCATGACCTTTGAAGGCACGGCCCTGCCCGCCGGCGCCAGCGCGCCCGCCACGCCCGGTGCGCTGTACACCATCAGCACCATCTACCCCGACCATGTAGTGCTGGACGGGAACCACCCCCTGGCCGGCATCGCCCTGCGCCTGAGCCTGCAGGTGCGCGACGTGCGCGAAGCCACGGTGGACGAAGTGGGCAGCGGCTCGGCCGGCACCGGATTCTTCCGCGTGCAAGCCCCCGGAGGCACCCGCCTGCATTAACAACGGCACCCGCGCACACCTGCGTGCAACGCTGCCCAACCCCACGGATTCGGCCATGCCCCAGACCCCTTCGCACACCCCGGACCCGGTGGTCCGCCAAGTCACCCTGCTACAGCCGCTGCAATGGCTGGGCTTGGCCTGGCGCGACATGGAACGCGCGCCCCTGCCCGGCGTGCTGCACGGCCTGGTGTTCACCGCCGTGGCGGCGGTGGCCCTGCTGGCCGCACGCCAGCATTTCTGGCTCCTGGCCGGGGCCTTCTCAGGTTTTCTGCTGGTGGCGCCCATCCTGGCCACCGGCCTCTATGCCATCAGCCGGGCGCTGGAGCAGGGAAAGCGCCCCGGCTTTGGCGCCGTGGTGGCGGTCTGGCAGTCGGGTGACCGGCGGCTGGTGGGCTTCGGCCTGCTGCTGGCGCTGGCAGGCACCGGCTGGGTGCTGACCTCGGCGGCGGCCATCACCCTGCTTTCGCCCCGTGCGGTGCTGACCCCGATGGATTTCATCCGCGAGGTGATGCTGGCCAGCGACCACTGGCTGTTCGAGGCCTGGCTGCTGCTGGGCGGCCTGCTGGCCGCACCGGTGTTCGCGTCCAGCGTGGTGGCGATTCCGCTGCTGCTGGACCACCCGAAGGCCACCATCCGCCAGGCGGTGCTGGTCAGCTGGCGCTGCGTGCTGGCGAACCCGGTGGCCATGGCCTTCTGGGCCACCTTGATCATGCTGTTCACGCTGCTGGGGCTGGGCTCGCTGATGCTGGGGCTGATCCTCGTCACCCCCATGCTGGCCCACGCCAGCTGGCATGCCTACCGGGACCTGGTGGAACCTGCAGCCACTGCAGCGGGGGGGCGCCAGCCATGATGTTCGGGTTCACCGAGGCGCAGATCGCCCAGTTCGGCATGACCTTCGGGGTCGGGGCCTTCATCCTCTACATGCTGTTCATCATCTTCAACCTGGCGATGGAGTCGAAGGCGGGCAAGTTCGGCACTTTCGTGCTGTTCCTGGTGCTGGCCTTCGGCATTCTGGGCTTCGTGGCCAAGAACGTGATCGCCTGGATTCTCGGGATTTAACCCCGCCCAGTGGAGCCGTAGCCGCCCTCGCCGCGCGCCGAGGCGGCCGGAAATGCATCCACGATGTTGAACTGCGCCTGCACCACCGGCACGATGACCAGCTGGGCCAGCCGCTCCATGGGGGCCAGGGTATAGGCCACATCGCTGCGGTTCCAGGCGCTCACCATGAGCTGGCCCTGGTAGTCGCTGTCGATCAGGCCCACCAGGTTGCCCAGCACGATGCCGTGTTTGTGGCCCAGGCCCGAGCGCGGCAGGATCAGGGCGGCATAGCCCGGGTCGGCCAGGTGGATGGCCATGCCGGTGGGCACCAGCTGCCAGGCATTGGGCGCCAGGGTGAGGGGTGTATCCAGGCAGGCACGCAGGTCCAGGCCGGCGCTGCCCGCCGTGGCATAGGTGGGGAATTGCTCCGCGATACGCGGGTCGAGGATCTTGACGTCGATTTTCATGGTGCGCAGTGTGCACCAAGACACATCAGCGCCCTATCGCCAGGGTAGCCAGGCGCTCACCGATCTCGGCCACCAGCTGGCGGGCCAGGGTGAGCTTGGGCGCCGGACCCAGCTCCGTCGCGCGCTCGGCATCCACCAGCAGCAGGGCGTTGTCATCCTTGCCAAAGGTGGCCGGGCCGATATTGCCCACCAGCAGCGGCACGCCCTTGCGCAGGCGCTTGGCCTGGGCATTGGCCAGCAGGTCCTGGCTCTCGGCGGCAAAACCTACACAGAACAGGGCGCCGCTGCGGGCGCGCTCGGACTGCGCCACCGTGGCCAGGATGTCGGTGTTCTCCACGAACTGCAGCTCGGGCGTCTTGCCGCTGCCGTCCTTCTTGATCTTGTGCTCGGCCGCCTGGGCGGGCCGCCAGTCGGCCACTGCGGCGGTTGCTATGAATATAGAAGCATCATGCGACCGTAATTCCACGGCCTGGAGCATATTCCGTGCTGATTTCACGTCCACCCGGGTAACCCCGCGCGGTGTGGGCAGGTGCACCGGGCCGGCCACCAGCGTGACTTCGGCGCCGGCTTCGCGGGCGGCGCGGGCGATGGCAAAGCCCATTTTGCCGCTGGACAGATTGGTGATGCCCCGCACCGGGTCGATGGCCTCGTAGGTCGGGCCGGCGGTCACCAGCACCTGCTGGCCCGCCAGGGGCTTGGGCTGGAAGAAGGCGATCACGTCCTCCAGCAGCTCGTGCGGCTCCAGCATGCGGCCGTCACCCGTTTCGCCGCAGGCCTGCGGGCCGTTCCCCACCCCGAGTATCACCGCGCCATCGGCGGCCAGCTGGGCCATGTTGCGCTGGGTGGCGGGGTGCAGCCACATCTCGCGGTTCATGGCCGGGGCGATCAGCAACGGCACCCGCTGGATGGGCCGCGCCAGGCACAGCAGGCTGAGCAGTTCGTCCGAGCGCCCCTGCACCAGCCGCGCGATGAAGTCTGCGCTGCAGGGCGCGATCAGGATCGCGTCGGCCTCGCGGCTCAGGTTGATGTGGGGCATGTTGTTGGGCTCGCGGCTGTCCCACTGCGAGCCATAGACCGGGCGGCCCGACAGGGCCTGCATGGTCACCGGGGTGATGAACTGCTCGGCCGCCTCGGTCATCACCACCTGCACGGTGGCGCCCTGCTTCACCAGGCCCCGGCACAGCTCGGCGGCCTTGTAGCAAGCCACGCCGCCGCTCAGGCCCAGAACGATGTGTTTTCCAGCCAGATCCATGCCCCAACACCTTCCATGCGAATGATTGCGCGCCAATGTAGCAGAGCCCCTCAGTGGGCGGCCTCCTCGCCACACTTCTATAATCTCGCTTTACCACCTCTCGGGACCTGTGCGCCCGGCCCGACATGACCAAATTTGTCTTCGTCACCGGCGGTGTGGTGTCCTCCCTGGGCAAGGGAATCGCCTCCGCTTCCCTCGCCGCGATCCTGGAATCGCGGGGCCTTAAAGTCACCCTCATCAAGCTGGACCCGTATATCAACGTGGACCCGGGCACGATGTCGCCCTTCCAGCACGGCGAGGTGTTCGTGACCGACGACGGCGCCGAGACCGACCTGGACCTGGGCCACTACGAGCGTTTCATCGAAACGCGGATGAAGAAGACCAACAACTTCACCACCGGCCGTATCTACCAAAGCGTGCTCGAAAAAGAGCGCCGGGGCGACTACCTCGGCAAGACGGTGCAGGTGATCCCGCACGTCACCAATGAAATCCAGGAATACATCAAGCGCGGCGCCGGCGTCGGCACCGACGATGCGGTGGACGTGGCCATTGTCGAAGTGGGTGGCACGGTGGGCGACATCGAGTCCCTGCCCTTCCTGGAGGCCGTGCGCCAGCTCAGCCTGAAGCTCGGCCCCAACAACGCCGCCTTCGTGCACCTCACCTACCTGCCCTGGATTGCCGCGGCCGGTGAACTCAAGACCAAGCCCACCCAGCACACCGTGCAGGAGCTGCGCAAGATCGGCATCCAGCCCGACGCCCTGCTCTGCCGTGCCCAGCACCCGGTGCCAGAAGAGGAGCGCGCCAAGATCTCGCTGTTCACCAACGTGCCCGAATGGGGCGTGATCAGCATGTGGGATGTGGACACCATCTACAAGGTGCCGCGCATGCTGCACGAACAGGGCCTGGACGGCCTGATCTGCGACAAGCTGCGCCTGAACACCCCGCCCACCAGCCTCAAGCGCTGGGACCAGCTCGTCTATGAGACCGAGCACCCGCAGGGGGTGGTCACCATCGCCATGGTGGGCAAATACGTGGACCTGTCCGACAGCTACAAATCGGTCAATGAAGCGCTGCGCCATGCCGGCATGAAAAACCACGTGCAGGTGAAGATCGAGCACCTCGACTCCGAGACCATCAGCGCTGCCGACGCAGCCGAGAAGCTGGCCCACTACGACGCCATCCTGGTGCCCGGCGGCTTCGGCGTGCGGGGTGTGGAAGGCAAGATCGCCACCGCGCAGTTTGCCCGCGAGCACAAGGTGCCCTACCTGGGCATCTGCCTGGGCATGCAGGTGGCCACCATCGAATACGCCCGCCATGTGGCCGGCCTGAAGGACGCCAACAGCACCGAGTTCGAGCCCGCCACGCCCCACCCCGTGATCGCCCTGATCACCGAGTGGAAGGACGCCGACGGCACCATCAAGAAACGCGACGAGAACTCCGACCTGGGCGGCACCATGCGCCTGGGCGCACAAAGCTCCGACGTGGCCCCCGGCACCCTGGCCCACAGCATCTATGGCGACGTGGTGACCGAGCGCCACCGCCACCGCTTCGAGGCCAACGTGAACTACCTCGACCAGCTGCGCAAGGCCGGCCTGGTGATCTCGGCCCTGACCCAGCGCGAACAGCTGACCGAGATCGTCGAGCTGCCCCAGTCGGTGCACCCCTGGTTCATCGGGGTACAGTTCCACCCCGAATTCAAATCCACGCCCTGGAATGGCCACCCGCTCTTCAACGCCTTCATCAAGGCGGCGGTGGAACACCAGAAAGCGGCGAAAGCCTGAGAACGTTTTGACGGGAGCCCCCATGCAGCTGTGCGGATTCAAGGTCGGCCTCGACCAGCGTTTTTTCCTGATCGCAGGCACCTGCTCCATCGAGGGCCTGCAGATGTCGCTGGACGTGGCGGGCCAACTCAAGGAGATCTGCGTGCCGCTGGGCATTCCGCTGATCTACAAGGGTTCCTTCGACAAGGCCAATCGCTCCTCGGGCTCCAGCAAGCGCGGCGTGGGCCTGGAAGCGGGCCTGAAGATCCTCGACGAAGTGCGCCGCCAGCTGCAGCTGCCCATCCTGACCGACGTGCACGACACATCCCAGGTGCAGGAGGTGGCCAGCGTGGTGGACGTGCTGCAGACGCCGGCCTTCCTGTGCCGCCAGACCGACTTCATCCGCGCCGTGGCGCAGAGCGGCAAGCCGGTGAACATCAAGAAGGGCCAGTTCCTCGCGCCCTGGGACATGAAGAACGTGATCGACAAGGCCCGCGCTGCCGCGCAGGAGGTAGGCCTGTCCGAAGACCGCTTCCTGGCCTGCGAGCGCGGCGTGAGCTTTGGCTACAACAACCTGGTGGCCGACATGACCAGCCTGGCCGAGATGCGCAAGTCCGGCGCACCCGTGGTGTTCGACGTGACCCACTCGGTGCAGAAACCCGGCGGCCTGGGGGCGGTGAGCGGTGGCGCCCGCGAGATGGTGCCCGTGCTGGCCCGTGCCGGCGTGGCCGTGGGCGTGGCAGGCCTGTTCATGGAAACCCACCCCTGCCCTGCCGAAGCCTGGTCGGATGGACCGAACGCCGTGCCGCTGGGCCGCATGAAAGCGCTGCTGGAGACGCTGGTGGCGCTCGATGCCGTCACCAAGCAGAACGGTTTCCTCGAAAACGACTTCGCCTGAACCCGCCGAGGCCCGCCATGCCCCCTGCCTACCTCATCGTCGAAATGCAGATCTCGGACCTCGAGCAGTACCAGCAGTACATGGCCGCTGCGCCGGCTGCGGTGGCGGCGGCCGGTGGTGAATACCTGGTGCGCGGTGGCCGCCACGAGACCCTGGAAGGCGACTGGCAGCCCGCACGCATCGCCATGCTGCGATTCCCCAGCTTCGAGCAGGCCAAGGCCTTCTACGACAGCGAGATGTACCGCCTGGTCCGCGCCAAGCGCGATGGCGCCACGGAATTCTTCAACCTGATTCTGGTCGAGGGCGTCGCCGCCCCGGTCATCTGATTAAAAAACCATCGAAAGTGAAAGCATGAGTGCAATCGTTGATATCGTCGGCCGCGAAGTCCTGGACAGCCGTGGCAACCCCACCGTGGAATGCGACGTCCTGCTCGAATCGGGCGTGATGGGCCGCGCCGCCGTGCCCAGCGGTGCGTCCACCGGCACCCGCGAAGCCGTGGAGCTGCGCGACGGCGACAAGAGCCGCTACCTGGGCAAGGGCGTGCTCAAGGCTGTGGAACACATCAACACCGAAATTTCCGAGGCCGTGCTGGGCCTGGACGCCTCCGAGCAGGCCTTCCTCGACCGCACCCTGATCGACCTGGACGGCACCGAGAACAAGAGCCGCCTGGGCGCCAATGCCCTGCTGGCCGTCTCCATGGCCGTGGCCCGCGCTGCGGCCGAAGAGTCCGGCCTGCCGCTGTACCGCTACTTCGGCGGCATGGGCGGCATGCAGCTGCCCGTGCCGATGATGAACGTCATCAACGGCGGCGCCCATGCCAACAACAGCCTGGACATCCAGGAATTCATGATCATCCCCGTGGGCGCGCCCAGCTTCCGCGAAGCCGTGCGCTACGGCGCCGAGGTGTTCCACGCGCTGAAGAAGATCATCCACGACCGCGGCATGAGCACCGCCGTGGGCGACGAAGGCGGCTTTGCCCCCAGCGTGGAAAGCCATGAGGCCGCGATCCAGCTGATCCTGGAAGCCATCGACAAGGCAGGTTTCGTGGCCGGCGAGCAGATCGCCCTGGGCCTGGACTGCGCCGCCAGCGAGTTCTACAAGGACGGCAAGTACGTCATCGCCGGCGAAGGCCTGAGCCTGTCCGCCGAAGAATGGACCAGCATGCTGGCCAACTGGGTCGAGAAGTACCCCATCATCAGCATCGAGGACGGCATGGCCGAAGGCGACTGGGACGGCTGGAAGCACCTCACCGAGCGCCTGGGCAAGAACGTGCAGCTGGTGGGCGACGACCTCTACGTCACCAACACCAAAATCTTCAAGGAAGGCATCGACAAGGGCATCGCCAACTCGATCCTGATCAAGATCAACCAGATCGGCACCCTCACCGAAACCTTCGCCGCCATCGAGATGGCCAAGCGCGCCGGCTACACCGCCGTCATCAGCCACCGCTCGGGCGAAACCGAAGACAGCACCATCGCCGACATCGCCGTGGGCACCAATGCCGGCCAGATCAAGACCGGCAGCCTGAGCCGCTCTGACCGCATGGCCAAGTACAACCAGCTGCTGCGTATCGAGGAAGACCTGGGCGAAGTCGCCAGCTACCCCGGCCGCGCTGCGTTCTACAACCTGCGCTAAAGGCGAGGGGCTTCATGTCCGCCCGCTGGGTTCCCCTGCTGCTGATCGGCCTGCTGGCCCTGGTGCACGCCCAGCTCTGGCTGGGCCGGGGCAGCATTCCCCATGTGGCCGAGCTGCAGCACAAGCTGGCCCAGCAGAAGGTGGAAAACGCCCAGGCCCAGCTGGTCAACGACCGGCTGGCGTCCGAGGTGCGCGACCTCAAGGAAGGGCTGGAGATGGTCGAGGAAAAAGCCCGCAGCGAAATCGGCATGGTGCGCCCGAACGAGATCTTCGTGCAGATCACGAAATAGGGCGTGGACCTGGACCTGATCCGCGGGCTGCTGTTCGCCCCCGCCTTCACCCTGTGGGGCGCCCCCGCCACCTGGCTTGAACTGGTGGCCTTCGGGCTGGCGCTGGCCATGGTGGCCTGCAACATCCGTGAAATCCACTGGGGCTGGCCGCTGGCCATCACCAGCTCGCTGCTGTACTTCGGGGTGTTCTGGCAAAGCCGGCTCTACGGCGATGCCGCCCTGCAGATCTTCTTTGCCCTGGTAGCCCTGTGGGGCTGGGCGCAATGGCTGCGGGGCCGCCGTGCCGATGGCAGCGCCCTGCAGGTAGCCCACCTGTCACCTCGTGGCCGGCTGGCCAGCCTGGCAACCTGCCTTGCGCTGTGGCCGGCCATTGGCTACTTCCTGCTGCGCACCACCGACACCGACGTGCCCTGGTGGGACGCCTTCCCCACCGCCGCCAGCCTGGTGGGCCAGTTCCTGCTGGGCCGCAAGTACATCGAGAACTGGCTGGTCTGGCTGGTGGTGAACGTGGTCAGCGTGGGCCTGTTCGCCTACAAGGGCCTGTGGCTTACCGTGGTGCTGTACAGCCTGTTTGCCGCACTCAGCGTGGTCGGCTGGCGTGCCTGGCTGCGCCGCGCTGCTGTGGTGGCCGCGTGACCTCTTCCACCCCTTTGCAGACCTGCCGCATTGCCCTGCTGGGCGCCGAAAGCACCGGCAAGACCGCCCTGGCCCAAGGCATCCAGGCCCATTTCCAGGCCCAGGGCATCTCCACCGCGCTGGTACCCGAATACCTGCGCACCTGGTGCGACGCCGCCGGGCGCACGCCCCGACCCGAGGAACAGCTAGGCATCGCCCAGGAGCACGCCCGCCAAGCGCTAGGAGCCTGCGCGGCAGAAGGTGTCGATAGCGAAAAGGGGCCCCAGCGGGGACAGTTTTTGCCGGATTCGCCGCGCAGGCTCCTTGCCCCCACCGAGGCCCGCCTGCTGGTGGCCGACACCACGCCGCTGATGGTGGCGGTCTACAGCGACTTCATCTTCGGCGACCGTTCGCTCTACCCCTTCGCGCTGGAACATCAGCGCAGCTACGACCTGACGCTGCTGACGGGCCTGGACCTGCCCTGGGTGGCCGACGGCCTGCAGCGCGACGGCGCCCATGTGCGCGAGCCGGTGGACGCCCTGGTGCGTGCCGCACTCGATGGCGCCGGCATCGGCTACCGCATCATCTACGGCAGTGGCAGCGCCCGGCTGGACAATGCCCTTTTTGCTATCAATTCCGCAGCATCATGCGGAGGTATTCTGGGCGCGAAAGCCATTTTTCGTTCTGAAAATGTCACTTCGCGGCCCTGGGCCTGTGAAAAATGCAGCGACCCGGACTGCGAGCACCGGCTGTTCAGCGGGCTGCTGCGCACCTGAAACCAGCCGAAACATACGTATGGGTGTGGAATATGTCCGTTTCAGCACTACAGCAGCTGGGAAAACCCCGCTTTGATCGCTAAACACCCCACACCCCAGGCCGCCGCTTTTAGAATGCGGCCGTCTGAGCAGCACCACGCAACTACTTCATTGTTCACGCTCAGCAACACACAAGGAAACTACACTGTGAAGCTTCACAAACTCTCTCTCGGTATTGCCGCCCTGCTGGGCGGTCTAGGTCTGGCTGGTGGCGCAGTTGCTGCCGAAGCCACCAAGCTGGTGGTTACCCCTGAAGGTATCGGCCACATCCTGGTGGTGCCTTACTTCACGGCACAAGAAGGCAACGCCACGCTGCTGAACATCGTC
>Ga0208823_1001903_pt1 | contig 16026 bp, 15 predicted proteins | sample AD_UKC075_MetaG_FD_184440 | JGI IMG/M metagenome (GOLD analysis project Ga0208823, IMG submission 184440) | Active sludge microbial communities of municipal wastewater-treating anaerobic digesters from USA - AD_UKC075_MetaG (SPAdes) (version 2) | ecosystem: Engineered > Bioreactor > Anaerobic >... | reverse complement strand
TGTTATGTCATCGAGTCGATGACCGACGACCTCGAGACGGCGATCGTCGAGCTGATCCAGGCCGTCGAGGACCGCGGCGGCGCGGTGCGGGCCATCGAGCAGGGCTTCCAGAAGAGCGAGATCGAGCGCTCGGCCTATCGGGTCGCGCTGGAGATCGACAACGGCGAGCGCACTGTCGTCGGGGTGAACAAGTACACGATCGACGTCGAGGAAGAGTACGACCCGCTGCGGGTCGACCCGGCCATCGAGAGCGAGCAGCGTGAGCGCCTGGCGGCGCTGCGCGCCGAGCGCGACAACGGCGCGGTCAAGGCGGCTTTGGCGGCCATGCAGGAGGCGGCTCGCGGCACCGACAACATTCTTTACCCGATGCGGGAGGCGCTCCGGTTGCGCGCTACCGGCGGCGAGGTCGCCCACGCGCTGCGCGAGGTGTGGGGCGTCTACGTCCCACAGGAGTTCTTCTAAAGGTCAGGCTGTCGGCAGGCCGTCGATCACCTGATAGGTGAAGGTCTGGGTCGCGGTCGCGAAGCCCGGCGCCGACATGGTGATGGTCCACGTCCCAGACATGGGGATGAAGCCGATGTCCACCCGGGAGTAGGTCGCCGTGCACACCTTCACCCGTGCGACGCCGAGCGAGTCGGTGGTCACCGTGGCGATGCGGTTGCCCGGCGCTTCACCGAATGCTGTGGTCTGGGTGCTCGGGGTGAAGCCGAGCAACTCGCCGCCCGTGCTCGGGGGTTCGTGGTCGCGCTGATGGTCGCTGGCTATGACGACTGTGGCGCCAGGCACGGGGGTCCCGTCACAGGTCGTCACGAGCACGCTCAGGTTGACCACCGGGTTGGTGATCGACGAGACGAGGTTGGCGAGCGGGTCAGTATTGGTGTTGCTGTTGGTGTTCTTGGAGTCGCGCAGATACAGGTCGAACCCGTTGCCCGACAGGCCCCCGGTCATGATCGTCGCGGTCAACGGACACGATGAGGCATGCGCTGGCACAGCCGTCGCCGCCACGACGGCGGGTGCCATCCACAGCGCGCCGGTCACGACGCGCCGTCGATCGATGCGAGCACGGCCGACCCCAGGCACGGTCGCACCCTAGGGGCGCCTAACCCGCCGCCGTCAGGTCGAGCTTGATCTCAGTCATCGAGGCTAAACGGCAGTAATTCGCTTCCAGGGCAACGAATCCGGAGTCACTCGCCAGGTCGTGCGCCCACCCTGGACACGGCAGCGCTGCCAGCGCGGATGCCACCGCGCAACGCATCCTCAGGGGTGGCGCCGGCCAGCCAGGCGGCCAACAGCCCGGCGTCGAAGGCGTCGCCGGCTCCGGTCGGATCGACCACCTCGACCTGAGGCGCCCGCGCCGACCAGGTGCCGGCACGGCATACCCACGTGGCGCCGTCGCCCCCATGGGTGACCACGACGTGCTCGGCCACCGCGAGCATGGCCGCCTCGCCGCCCAGCGCTTCGGCCTCGGCCGCATTGGGCAGCAGCAGGTCGATGCCCTCGACCCAACTGAGGAAGGTTGCCGGTCCCACCCGGGCCAACAGCGACGGCGCCTGCGGGTCGACCGACGTCGTCCACCCGAGCGCCCGGGCCTGGTCCAGCGCGGCCAGGCCGGCGGCGCGCGACCCTTCGTCGAAAAGGACATAGCCGGAGACGTGCAGGTGCGGGGGCCCCTCACCTGCCGCGGCCAGCGCTCCGAGATCGGGTATGCCGTCCCACCGCGCCTCCGCGAGGTCGACATCGGCGGGGGCGAGCCGGGCGTTGGCGCCCCGGTCGGGGAACATGGTGCGCTCGCCCGAGGTCTCGGCCAGCACGACGACCGAGCAGGTCGGCAACTCCGTGTCCTCGGCGAGCACGGCGGTCACCCGGGCCGCGCGCAGGTTGGCGCGCACCGCCTCGGCGGCGGCGTCAGCACCGACCCGGGCGAAGAGGCAGACGGCCGCCCCGGACGCGGCGAGCCAGGCTGCCGTGTTGCCGCCCGCACCGCCGGGCTGCACCGAGACGCGAGCGGGCGTGTCGGTGCCGTAGTGCACCGGGCCGCCGGGGCGGACGATGACATCGAGGCCGACGTCACCGACGACGACTGCGGGCCTCACTGCGAAGCCGACTGCAGCGCAACGAATTCCGCGGCGACCTCCCCGGCCAACCGGGCGTTGGACAGCACCAACTCGACATTGGCGCGGAGCGACTCGCCACCGGAGTGGGTGTGGAAGTACTCCAGCAACCGGGGGGTGACGTCCTTGCCGTGCACGCCCTCGCGCTCCAACATGGCCAGGCCCTGGGCCACCAGGCGATCATGCAATTCGGGGTCGACCTGGCGGTCGGCCGGGAGCGGGTTGGCCAGGACGACGCCGGCCGAGTCGGTGGCCAGCCGGTCGCGCGCGTGCAGCACGGCCGCGGCCGCGGCGGCCGAGTCGACCTGCCACGGAGCGGCATACCCGGAGTCGGACAGGTAGAAGCCCGGGAAGGCGAGGGTGCGATAGCCGAGCACCGGGACCGAGAGCGTTTCGAGGTATTCCAAGGTGCCGGAAACGTCGAGGATCGACTTCACTCCGGCGCACACCACGAGGACCGGAGTGCTAGCCAACACGCCGAGGTCGGCCGAGACGTCGAAGGTCTGCGAAGCCCCCCGGTGGACTCCGCCGAGGCCGCCGGTGGCGAAGACCCGGATCCCGACCCGGTGCGCCAGCGCGGAGGTGGACGCCACCGTCGTCGCGCCGGTGAGCCCCAGCCCGACGGCGACCCCGAGGTCGCGGACGCTGAGCTTGAGCACGTCATCGCTCGTGCAGAGCTGTTCCAACGCGGCGTCGTCGAGCCCGACATGGACCTGACCGTCGAGCACGGCAATGGTCGCGGGGACGGCGCCCCCGGCCCGCACGGCGGCCTCGATCTCGCGGCCGACTCTGAGGTTGTCACCCCGAGGCAGGCCGTGCGCGAGGATCGTGCTCTCCAGGGCCACCACGGGACGACCGGCCGCAAGCGCGTCGGCGACCTCGGCGCTGCAGGTGATGGGGGTTGACGGGGCTGACGCGCCTGACGCGCCTGACGCGCCTGCGATGGGTGTCGACACCATGGCCGCACACTACGCTGACCCCACCATGAAGACGGTGACCCCCGCGCTGCAGGCGAGGTTGACCGAGCTCGACCCGCAGCTCGTGTCGATCCGCCGTGACATCCATTCCCACCCCGAGCTGTCCTGGCACGAGTACCGCACGACCGACCTCGTCGGCAACCGCCTCGTCGATGCCGGCTTCCGGGTCACCCGGCTGCATGGGACCGGACTGGTCGCCGACCTCGGACCGGCCGACGCGGCATACCGGGTGGCCCTGCGCGCCGACCTCGACGCGCTCCCGGTCGTGGAGCGCACCGGAGTGCCGTGGGCCTCGACCACGGACGGCGTCGCCCATGCGTGCGGCCACGACGTGCACACCGTCGCCTGTCTGGGTGCCGGGCTCTCCCTCGCCGGGTATGCCGGGCAGCTCACCGACAGCGGCGCGGCCGTGCGGCTGCTCTTCCAGCCGGCCGAGGAGATCGTCCCGGGTGGCGCGCTCAAGGTCATCGACGAGGGCGGCCTGGCGGGAGTCGACGAGATCTACGGGCTGCACTGCGAGCCCACCCTCGATGTCGGCCAGATCGGGCTCCGGGTGGGTCCGATCACGGCCGCAACCGATGCCATCGAGGTCACCGTGCACGGAGGTGGGGGACACACCTCCCGCCCGCACCTGACCCAGGACCTCACCTTCGCCCTGGCCAAGGTCATCACCGAGGTGCCCGCCGTGCTGTCGCGCCGGATCGACCCGCGCGCGGGGCTCTCGGTGGTCTGGGGCGCCATCCATGCCGGTGGCGCGGCCAATGTCATCCCCTCGACCGGCCTGGTCTCGGGCACCTTGCGGGTGCTCGACGCCGACGTGTGGCACGAGGTCGGGCCAGTGCTCGCCGACCTGGTCGCCGAGATCCTCGCCCCGTATGCCGTGACCCACCAGATCGAGCACACCCGAGGCGTCCCCCCGGTCGTCAACACAACCGACGGGGTCGACGTGCTGCGCGAGGGCGTCATCATGGCTGGAGCGACGGAGATGCCGGTGCGGCAGTCCCTCGGTGGCGAGGACTTCGCGTGGTACCTCACCAAGATTCCCGGAGCGCTCGCTCGGCTCGGCACGCGGACCCCCGGCGGGCCGACCTTCGACCTGCACCAGGGGGATTTCGTCGTCGACGAGCGGGCTGTCGTCGGTGGGGCGCGTGTGCTTGCCGGGGCTGTCGTGGCTGCTGTGACGCGGGCTGCCGGGCGGGCCCGCTGACCCGGTCTTTGTCTCGGTTGGCGAGCTGTCGCACGGCAGGTCACCAGCACGTGTCGCTTCGATAACGGTTGACGCAGCCCCCCGTGCCCGCGGGCCGGACACGGCATACCCGGGTCTAGAGTCGGCTCCGACGAGGGTGCGGGTACCCCCGTGTCCTCACTTCGGAAAGACATCTAAGGAGACCACCTTGCGTCAGGTGATGAAGATGGCCGTCGTCGTGGCGGCTGGATCGCTTGCGCTCGCTGCGTGCAGCAGCAGCAGCTCAACCACCCCCGCTGCGAGCACCGGCGCGTCCGGCGCGGCCCAGATCAAGGTCGGCATGGCCTACGACGTGGGCGGCCGCGGAGACCAGTCCTTCAACGACGCCGCCGCCGCGGGCCTGGACAAGGCCGCCAAGGAGCTCGGTGTCGCCAGCAAGGAGGCCTCGGCATCCAACGGTGAGGCCGAGTCCGCTCGCGAGGAGCGCCTCCAGCAGCTGATCGACGCCGGCTACACCAACATCGTCGCCGTCGGCTTCGCCTACGCCCCGTCGGTGACCAAGGTCGCCAAGGCCAACCCCAAGGTCAAGTTCGCGCTCGTCGACTCGACCGACGCCAAGGGCGACAACATCGAGAACATCACCTTCGCCGAGCACGAGGGCTCCTTCCTCGTCGGTGCCGCCGCCGCCCTGAAGTCCAAGACCGGCAACATCGGCTTCGTCGGTGGCGTCGAGATCGACCTCATCAAGAAGTTCGAGGCGGGCTTCACCGCTGGCGCCAAGGCCGTCAACCCCAACATCAAGGTCCAGACCAAGTACCTCACTCAGCCCCCGGACTTCTCCGGCTTCGGCTCGGTCGACAAGGGCAAGACCGCCGCTGAGGGCATGTACCAGAACGGCGCAGACGTGATCTACCACGCCGCCGGTGGCTCCGGTGGTGGCGTCTTCACTGCCGCCAAGGCCGCGGGCAAGCTCGCCATCGGTGTCGACTCCGACCAGGCCGCTTCGCCGGCCCTTGCCGGTGTCAAGGACGTCATCCTCACCTCGATGCTCAAGAAGGTCGACGTGGGTGTCTACGACTTCATCAAGTCGGTCAAGGAAGGCTCCTTCAAGTCCGGCGAGAAGGTCTTCAACCTCAAGGTCAACGGCGTCGGCTACGCGACCACCGGCGGCCAGGTCGACGACATCAAGAGCAAGCTCGACGACTTCAAGCAGCAGATCATCGACGGCAAGATCACGGTTCCCACCAAGCCGTGACGCTGCCATGATCCTCAGCTGAACCGGACGCCGGTTCGGGGTGCCTAAAGGGTGTCCCCGGGCCGGCGTTTGGCGTAGGTTGAGCGGTCTCGCGTCCCCCGAGGTCAGTGCCGACCCCGGTCCATCCCAGCGGAACGCCCGCCTCCCGCGGGCCGAATGAGGAGTGTGCGTCATCAGCGCCACGGACAACCCAGCAGGGCGCCCGGCTTCGGCCAGCCCCACCGCGACGGACACGTATGCCGTCGAGTTGCACGGCATCACCAAACGCTTCCCTGGTGTGGTGGCCAACAAGGACATCGAGTTGTCGGTGCGCCGCGGCACCGTGCACGCCCTGGTGGGAGAGAACGGCGCCGGCAAGTCGACCCTCATGAAGATCCTCTACGGGGTGCAGCAGCCCGATGAGGGCACCATCACCGTCAACGGTCAGGTTGTCACCCTCAAGAGTCCGACCGAGGCGATCAACGTCGGCATCGGGATGGTCTTCCAGCACTTCATGCTCGCCGACAACCTCACGGTGCTGGAAAACGTCGTCCTGGGCGCCGAGAAGCTGCACGGGATCGGCGACGGTGCCCGGGCGAAGATTCGCGCGATCTCCAAGGAGTACGGCCTGGACGTCGACCCAGACGATTTGGTCGAAGACCTCGGGGTGGGCGCCCGGCAGCGGGTGGAGATCCTCAAAGTCCTGTACCGGGGCGCCAAGATCCTCATCCTTGACGAGCCCACCGCGGTGCTGGTCCCCCAGGAGGTCGCCGAGCTCTTCGACAACCTGCGCGAGCTCAAGGCCGAGGGCCTCACCGTCATGTTCATCTCGCACAAACTCGACGAGGTGCTGTCGGTCGCCGACGACATCACGGTCATCCGCCGGGGCACGACGGTCGCCACCGCCGACCCCAAGACGACCACCGCTCGTCAGTTGGCCGAACTCATGGTCGGTTCGGCCCTGCCATCCCCGAGCACCGAGGAGTCGACGGTCACCGACCGGCCGGTCCTCACCGTCGAAGGCGTCGACCTGGCCGGGTCCGCCGGGCAGCGCAAGGTCCTGGACAACGTCAGCCTCACCATCCACGCCGGCGAAATCGTCGGCATCGCGGGTGTCGAGGGCAATGGCCAGGCCGAACTCGTCGAGGTCATCATGGGGATGCGCGAGCCCACCTCCGGGCGCATCCTGCTGGAGAACGAGGACATCTCCGACTGGCAGGTGCGCGAGATTCGCGAGGCCGGCGTCGGCTATATCCCCGAGGACCGCCACCGGCACGGCCTGCTGCTGGAAGCGCCGCTGTGGGAGAACGTCATCCTCGGCCACCAGACCCAGGCACCCAACGTCAAGGGCCAGCTCATCGACGCCAAGGCGGCCAAGGCCGACACCGAGGCGATCGTCAAGGACTTCGACGTGCGCACCCCGTCGATCAACGTCACGTCGGGGTCGCTCTCCGGCGGTAACCAGCAGAAGCTCATCGTCGGGCGCGAGATGCACCATGCCCCGCGGGTGCTCATCGCCGCCCACCCCACCCGTGGTGTCGACGTCGGGGCGCAGGCCTCGATCTGGTCGATCATCAAGAAGGCCCGCCGCGAGGGCATGGCCGTGCTGCTCATCTCGGCCGACCTCGAGGAACTCGTCGGGCTCTCCGACACCATCCGGGTCATCCTCCGCGGCGGCCTGTCCGCCCCCTTCGACCCCGATGTCGTCACCCGAGAAGAGTTGGGAGCCGCGATGACCGGCGCCGACGGCCACGCCAAGGAGGACCTGAAGTGAGCTTCTCCCCGCGCAAGATCCTCATGGCGCTCGCCGCGCCGGTGCTCTCGATTCTCGTGGCGATGGTCATCACCTCTATCATCCTGTTCGCCGCCAAGGATCCCGTCGGCGAGGTGTGGGCGCAGTTGCTTCGGCTGCCCAGCCCCCGCCTGACCATCGCGATCGTCAACTCGGCGGTCGTGCTCTACCTCTCCGCGGTGGCCGTCGCCATCGGTTTCCGGATGAACCTGTTCAACATCGGCGTCGACGGGCAGTACCGCGTGGCCGCCTTCGCCGCGGCGGTGTTCGCCGGTCAGGCGTGGTTGCCGGGCTGGCTCAACATCATCGTGTCGTTGCTGGTCGCCATGCTCGCCGGTGGGCTGTGGGCCGCGATCGCCGGCTGGCTCAAGGTCACCCGAGGGGTCTCCGAGGTCATCTCAACCATCATGCTCAACGCCATCGCGACCTACCTGGTGGCCTACCTGCTGCAAAAGGTCGCGCTGTCCTCCGAAGGCAGCAATGTCACCAACACCAAGTCCATCCCCGAGAGTTCGCGCGTGCCCGGCATACCGGTAACCATCGGTGAGCAGCAGCGGGAGATCTACGGCCTGATCTTCCTGGCCGTCCTCGTCGGCTTCCTCTACTGGTTCATCCTCAACAAGACCCGGTTCGGCTTCGACCTGCGCGCGACCGGCCGCTCCGAGACCGCCGCTATCGCCAGCGGGGTCAAGGTCAAGCGGATGGTCCTCATGTCGATGGTCCTGTCCGGTGCCGTCGCGGGTCTGGTCGGTATGCCGTTGCTGTTCGGCCAGGACTTCGCCTACGGCACGACGTTCCAGGCCGGGCTCGGCTTCTCTGGCATCGCCGTCGCGCTGCTCGGACGCAACCACCACCTCGGCATGGCCGTCGCGGCGATCGTCTGGGGCTTCCTCGAGCAGCAGTCCAACGGTCTGCAAATCAACGCCGGGGTGTCCGACCGGCTGGTCGGCGTCATCCAGGGCGTCATCGTCCTGTCGGTCGTCATCGCCTACGAGATCGTGCGCCGGGCGAGCATCACCATCGAGCAACGCAATGTCGCCGCCGCGCTCGCGGCCGAGCGCGCCAAGGCCCAGAACGCAGCCGCGGAGGTCGCAGCATGAGCACCGGGACTCTCACCAACGCCCCCGCGCCGGCGAGCGACGCGGCGCCGGCGCCCGGCAAGCGCAAGCGGCCGACGTGGTTCTGGCCCGCCGTAGTCGGTGGCGCCATTGTGCTCATCTCGACCCTGCGGGTGCTCACCGGCGCCAGCGACATCGACTCCAGCGGCTCGCTCGCTGCTGCCGTCGGGCTGACCATGCCGATCCTGCTGGCCGGCCTGGGAGGTCTCTGGGCCGAGCGGGCCGGGGTGGTCAACATCGGTCTGGAAGGGATGATGATCCTCGGCACCTGGGGCGGGGCGTTCTTCGCCTACTACTACGGCCCCTGGGGCGGTGTCCTCGGGGCAGTGCTGCTCGGGGTCGTGGGCGGAGCGATTCATGCCCTGGCCACCGTCATCTTCGGCGTCGACCACATCGTCTCCGGCGTGGCGGTCAACCTGCTCGGCGCCGGCGCTGCGGCCTACCTCGCGGCCCGCACGTTCACCGGCCTGCCCGGTGGCGGTCCGACGCAGTCGCCGCCACTGGAGCCTTTCCCCAGCCTGACCATCGGTCCGCTGGCTGACGCTCTGGGCACCGTCGAACGGTCGGGTACCTGGTTGCTCGCCGACCTGGCCAGCCTGCTGCGCGCCCTGGTCAAGGACCTGTCGTTCATCACCATCCTCACGATCTTCCTGGTCATCGCGACGTGGTTCGTGTTGTGGCGCACCTCCTTCGGGCTGCGGGTCCGCTCTTGTGGGGAGGCGCCGCAGGCGGCCGAGACCCTGGGCGTCAACGTCATCCTGCACAAGTTCCTCGCCGTGCTGATCTCCGGTGGCTTCGCCGGCCTCGGCGGCGGCTTCCTCGCCCTGGTTGCCTCCAACCTCTACCGCGAAGGACAGACCGCCGGCCGGGGCTACATCGGCCTGGCCGCGATGATCTTCGGCAACTGGCGACCGGGCGGGCTGACCGCCGGTGCGGCCCTGTTCGGCTACACCGACGCCATCAATCTGCGCGGCCGTGGCGATGTCATCCACGCCTACCTGCTCCCGATCGCCATCGGCCTGATCGTGTGGGGGATCTGGCAGATCGTCCGTCGTCGGCAGGGCAAGCCCCTGGCCGGCGTGGTGCCGGTCGTCACCGGGGTGCTCGCCTTCGCATGGTTCTTCTTCACCAGCGAGGTGCCGCGCGAGTTCACCGGCATGACGCCCTATGTCGCCACGCTGCTCGTGCTCGCCTTCGCCTCACAACGACTACGCATGCCCAAGGCGGACGGGCAGATCTACCGCAAGGGCGAAGCCCGGTAGCACCGATGCCGACAACACCCGAGGGTATGCCGTCCGCTCACCCGGGCGGCGCGGTCCCGCATGTCGATGGCGCCGTCGACTGGAGCCTGCTGCGGGAGCGAGCCATCGCCATGCTCGACCGGGCCTATGCCCCCTATTCGGGCTTCCCGGTCGGGGTCGCGGGCCTGGTCGACGACGGCCGGATCGTCACCGGCTGCAACGTCGAGAACGCCGCCTACGGCGTCGCCCTGTGCGCCGAATGCGGGATGGTATCCGAGCTTGTCGCCGGCGGCGGCGGACGGCTGCTGGCCGTCGCGTGTGTCGGTCGGCACGGCATACCCCTTATGCCGTGTGGGCGGTGCCGGCAGTTGCTGTGGGAGCACGGTGGCCCGGAGTGCTTGCTGGCCACCCCGCAGGGCGTGCTACCGATGCGCGAGATCCTGCCGCAGGCGTTCGGGCCCGAGGACCTCGATGCCGACCGCCGACGAGAGGAGCGATCGTGAGCGAGGCATTCGATGCCGTCGACGTCATCATCACCAAGCGCGACCGTGGTGAGCTCAGTGACCCGCAGATCGACTGGGTCATCGATGCCTACACCCGAGGCGTCGTCGCCGACGAACAGATGTCGGCGCTGGCGATGGCGATCCTGCTCAACGGGATGACCCCGCGGGAGATCGCCCGATGGACCGGGGCGATGATCGCGTCGGGGGAGCGGATGGACTTCTCCGGGCTGTCGCGGCCGACTGCCGACAAGCACTCGACCGGTGGAGTCGGCGACAAGATCACCCTGCCGCTCGCCCCGCTCGTGGCTGCGTGCGGGGTCGCCGTGCCGCAGTTGTCCGGGCGAGGGCTGGGGCACACCGGCGGCACCCTGGACAAACTGGAGTCCATCCCCGGGTGGCGGGCGGCGCTGAGCAACGCCGAGATGTTCGCCGTGCTGGAGGACGTCGGTGCGGTGATCTGTGCAGCGGGCGCGGGCCTGGCGCCGGCCGACAAGAAGCTCTACGCGCTGCGCGATGTCACCGGCACCGTCGAGGCGATCCCGCTCATCGCCAGCTCGATCATGAGCAAGAAGATCGCCGAGGGCACCGGCGCACTGGTCCTGGACGTCAAGGTCGGGTCTGGGGCCTTCATGAAGGACGTCGACCGAGCCGGTGAGCTGGCTCGGACCATGGTCGACCTCGGCACGGCGGCAGGAGTCACCACGGTCGCGCTGCTCACCAATATGCAGACCCCGCTCGGGTTGACCGCGGGGAACGCCCTGGAGGTGCGCGAGTCCGTCGAGGTGCTGGCCGGAGGTGGCCCCGAGGACGTCGTCGAGCTCACCGTGCGACTTGCGCGAGAGATGCTCGCCGCCGCCGGACGCGAGGACATCGACCCCGCCGATGCCCTGCGCGACGGGCGTGCCATGGATGCCTGGCGGCGGATGATCCGCGCCCAGGGCGGCGACCCCGACGCCCCGCTGCCGGCCGCACGGCATACCCACGAGGTGCTCGCGGAGGGGACCGGCGTGCTGACCCAGCTCGACGCGCTCAAGGTGGGCGTCGCGGCTTGGCGGCTCGGTGCCGGGCGTGCCCGCAAGGAAGACCCGGTCCAGGCTGGTGCCGGGATCGAGATGCACGCCAAGCCCGGGGCATTCGTGCGCGCGGGTGAGCGGCTGATGACCCTGCACACCGACACCCCGGAGCGTTTCCCTCGCGCTCTGGAGGCGCTGGCGGGCGCCAGCTTCATCGCTCCCGAGGGGTCTCGGCCAGACCTCTTGCCGCTGGTCATCGACCGCATCGCCTGAACACTCCCCGCCGGGAAAAGTCGGTGCGGGCAGTCCGTGCGACGTGACAGGGTGGGTGGTTGTGAGCCATCCGCTGGCGCGACGCCTCATCCTCGGCATCGCCTTCTCTGCCCTGGGCAGCGGGCTCACCATGCCCTTCCTGTATGTCTACCTCGCCCAGGTGCGGGGGATCCCCACCCAGACCGTCGGCCTGCTGTTCGCCTGGATGGGCGTGGTGAGTTTCCTCGCGGCGCCGCTGGGCGGCACTCTCATCGACCGGTTTGGCCCGCGCCCGGTCATGATCTCGGGGCTGCTCGTCGAGACCGTGACGACCTATCTCATCGGACACGTCGCCTCGGTCGGGCAGGCCCTGGTCGTCATCACCGCGGTATGCCTCGGCACGGCAGGCTTGTATCCCGCCACCACCGCCATGCTCACCCGGCTGGTCCCCGCGACCGAGCGCGAGCGGGTGTATGCCGTGCAGTTCATGCTCATGAACGCCGGGTTCGGTGTCGGCGGGCTGGTCGCCTCGGTGCTCGTGGATACCTCGTCGGTGGCGTCCTTCCAACTGCTCTACCTCATCGACGCGCTGTCCTACCTGGGCTACATCCTCGTCGTGCTGACCCTGCCTCGGTCGGCCGGATCTCTCGAATCGGTCACCGACGCGGGCGCCGAGGTCCTCCCCGGCGGGTGGCGCGAGGTGCTGTCGGACCGGGCCATGCTGCGATTCATGCTCGTCTGCATCGTCGTCGTGACCTTCGGCTATGCCCAGATGGAGGCGGGGTTCGCGGCATACGTCACCGAGACCGGCGGGGTGCCGGCCAGCCGGCTCGGGTGGTCCTTCGCGGCCAACACCGTGGTCATCGTGCTCGGCCAGCTCGTCGCCCTGCGCTTCATCCCGGGCCGCAGCCGCACTCGCGTGCTCGCCTTGGCCGCCAGCATCTGGTCGGTGTCCTGGCTCGTCGTCGCGATGACCGGGCGAGTCGAGGGCGGCGCCGCGGTGGTCTTCGCCATCCTCGGCTTGGGCCTGTTCGGTGTCGGCGAGACGTTGTGGGCGCCGGTCGCGCCGGCCGTGGTCAACGACCTCGCCCCCGAACACCTGCGCGGCCGCTACAACTCGGCTCAGGCCATGGTGTGGACGACAGCGTCGGTCCTCGGGCCTGCCACTGCCGGGCTGCTGCTGGGCAACGGCCTGGCGGGCGTCTGGGTGACCGCCACGGTCGGGGGCACGGCGCTGGCCGCTGCCCTGTTCCTTCGGCTACGCCGCCACCTGAGCCCATCGGCCGACGGCCGGGTGGCTGTGAGCGGGACTGCGGGCGAGTGACCGCGGGCTGTGTGGGGCTGAGGGGAAGCCCACGAGCCCGCGGCCACTCCGACGAGGCCGCCCAATGTGGGAGGGAGGCGGTTCCCGCCGCCCGCCGACGCGCAGCCGCGTCGAGGGGAACGAGAAATCGGGGCGAGCATGCCACCCACATGCGCGTTGAGTCACGCTGACGGTTAATCCAGATCAGGAGTTAAAGCAAACCTGTGATGATTCTTGATCGAAATTAATCCCCGTCGTGACATTCGCTTTGCGCTCTGCCAGCATGACGGAGCGCCAGCCCCCGGGCTGATCATCCGAGAGTGGCGTGGCACATCAGAAGTCTCCTCGGGCGGTCCGCCGTGCGGGGAGGAGCCGGGATCCGGGGGGATTCCGTCTCGGACCGCACCACACGGTGCGGATCGTCACACTCGGGGAGCAACGGGTTGAGGGACCGGTTGTCACTCAGAGCGGCCACCGAGACTCCCGGTTGACCGTGGACTCGTCGGGTTGATGCGGCCCGTCGGGACCAACAGGGGCCCCACGCAGATGTTCTGCGTGGGCCTGCAGGGGAAAGTCAGCTCAGTCATATGGGACACCTACGGTCCACGATCGCGAAAGGCGGGCGGTATGCGCGGGAAATGCATCCGTCCGAACAACCGCGACTTGGGGAGCGGTTCCTGCGGCGACTTGTGCAACGCGTAGCTGTTCATGAGTGGCTGGCCGGTACACCCGGCGAACCCACGGCGATGGGACTTGGGCAGTCCTGTCGCCGTGGGACTGCCGGGCGTGGGATTGCCGGTCGTGGGATTGGCGGTCGCAAGGCTGACGGCCGCGACGGTGGATGACTAGAGTTCGAGGATGCCGCACGTCACCACCGACCCAGTCCGGATCCCGGTCCCCGGAGGCAAGGTCATCAACGAGCACGTCGGGCAGGTGGCGACCTCCACCTCCGCCGTATCGGTCGCTCACATGCTCGCGCCCTCCGGCTGGGAGGAACCCTTTCAGACGCCAGAGTTCGACGAGATCACCGTCGTCGTCCGGGGCTCGCTCCATGTCGATTGCGACGGCCAGCGGTACGAGGTGAGCGCGGGACAGTCGATCATCACGAAAGCCGGCGAGCGCGTGCAGTACTCCGCCGGCCCGCTCGGCGCCGAATACGTCGCTATTTGCCTGCCGGCATACACACCGGAAACTGCCCATCGCGAGGGGTCATGAGCACGAGCACCCGGCCGGATGCGGCCACCGTCCTGGCCGCGCCGAAGGTGCTCTTGCACGACCACCTCGACGGCGGCGTCCGGTCGCAGACCATCCTCGAGATCGCCGACGAGATCGGGTATGCCGACCTGCCGGCCCACGACGCCGACAGCCTCGGCACGTGGTTCCGCGAGTCGGCCGACTCCGGGTCCCTGGAGCGCTATCTGGAGACCTTCCGGCATACCGTGGCGGTCATGCAGACCGAGGCCGGGCTGCGGCGGGTCGCTCGCGAGTGCGTCCTGGACCTGGCCGCGGACGGAGTCGTCTATGCCGAGAGCCGCTATGCCCCTGAGCAGCATCTCGCCGGCGGGTTGAGGCTGGAACAGGTCATTGAGGCGGTCATCGCCGGTTTCCGCGAGGGTGAGGCCGAGGCGGCCGCGGCCGGGCACACCATCCGGGTGACCTCACTGCTCACGGCCATGCGCCATGCCGCGCGCAGCACCGCCATTGCCGAGCTGGCGGTGCGTTATCGCGACGACGGGGTGGCCGGGTTCGACATCGCCGGAGCCGAGGCCGGGTTCCCGCCCACGCGACACCTGGATGCCTTCGAGTACCTCCGCCGCGAGAACGCCCACTTCACCATCCACGCCGGCGAGGGTTTCGGTCTGCCGAGCATCTGGGAGGCCATCCAATACTGCGGGGCCGACCGGCTCGGCCACGGGGTGCGGATCGTCGACGACATCGCCATCGCCGGAGTGGCCGCCCCCCTCTGGATCCGCATGGCCGAGAAGAACCACATCGCCAGCCTCGATGACGTCGACCTGTCCTCGGTGCGCCTCGGGCGACTCGCCGCCTACGTGCGTGATGCGCGGATCCCGCTGGAGATGTGCCCGACGTCCAACCTGCAGACGGGTGCGGCTCCCTCGATCGCGCTACACCCCATCACCTTGCTCAAGCGACTGCGATTCCGGGTCACGCTCAACACCGACAACCGGCTGATGAGCAATACGACGATGTCCAAAGAGGCGCAGGCCCTGGTCGATCAGGCCGGCTGGACCCTCGATGACCTGCGCTGGGTGTCGATCAACGCGATGAAGTCCGCGTTCATCCCCTTCGACGAACGGCTGGCCATCATCGAGCAGCAACTCAAGCCCCGGTATGCCGCGTTGGGCGCCGTGGGTTCGTCAGCCGCCATCGGCTGATCCGCCGACTGGCCGGCTGCCTCAGAGCCGATCCGGTGGGGTGAGCCGGTCGCGCAGGGCCGCCTCGGCGAGCAGCCGGCCATGGTCGCGCCGACGTCGTTCGGCGACGACGGCCGCCATGACGTATTCGGGGTGGACTCCGGGTGGCGGCTCGGGGGAGAGGTAGCGACGCACTTCGTCGTAGAGCTCCCGCGCCTGCTGCTCTCGGGCCACGGGATCCATCTGGAACGCGGCGGGCAGGAAGGATCGCAGCGCTGCCGCGAGGTCATCGGGCAGCGGGGCGATGTCAGCAGTTGTGGCCCAGGCCGCGAGGTAGGGCGGCATCGGGACCAGGCTCGTGCGCCGGCCTCGGCCGCGCTCGCGCACGACGAACGTGCCGGCTGCCATGTCGCCCATCCGTTTGGTGCGCGGATTGATGACCGCCGCGACGACCGCCGGCATCCCAGCGAAGATGTAGACCTCGACGACGCCGATCAGTCCACGGGTCAGGGCGTGGCGAAAGGTGATCGGCCCGCCGTCGTCCCGGAGGGTGCGCAGGCCGGTCGCGAGCTTGCCGATGGTGCGGCCCCGCGTGAGCGTCTCCAGGGTCACCGGGTAGCCCACGAGGACGGCTACGGTCGCCAACAGCATGATGCCGGCCGCCACCGCATCGTCCGCGCGAAGGACGAACATCGAGGCAACGGTGAGCACGACCGAGGCGAGCATCTGCAGGACGAACAGGTCGATAAGCCCGGACAGCATCCGCATCCCGAGCGAGGCAGCGGGCAGATCGAGGGCGACGGCCTCGCCGGTCACCAGATCGTCAGCCGTGAGCCCGAGGGTCGCTCCAGGCTGCAGGCTCATGCCTCACCCCCTTATCGTCGGGCACCACGCTACGCCAGGGGCCCACCCGGCATACAG
>Ga0208823_1001898_pt1 | contig 16070 bp, 11 predicted proteins | sample AD_UKC075_MetaG_FD_184440 | JGI IMG/M metagenome (GOLD analysis project Ga0208823, IMG submission 184440) | Active sludge microbial communities of municipal wastewater-treating anaerobic digesters from USA - AD_UKC075_MetaG (SPAdes) (version 2) | ecosystem: Engineered > Bioreactor > Anaerobic >... | reverse complement strand
CTAATCTTGGCAGCTGACTGAAACCTCGTGATTGGCATCCATCTTTGAAAAATAGTCTTGCTGGGGACCTGATCAAAGAGATGCAGTAATTGAAGTAGGCAGCATATGACAGCCAAGTCAGGAAGCAGGCTTTTCCAGGCAACAACCCAAAGGGTTTTGCAAGGAGATGCTGGAATCTTCCTTCACTAGATGAGTCATATCTTAATTCTAGCATTTGGATACCTCTTTTCAAAGAACAATTAAAAAATAAAAATGAATAAAAGAAAAAAGAATAAAAAAATAAAAAAACAAAAGAAAAAGGCTATCTTAGAGCCAAGGAAAAATGTGTTTCTCAATTTAATATTATACGAGGAGTGATAAAATGAAACAAGAAGAGTTTAATGATATGTTAGATAGGTATATTGAAGAAAAAAGGAATAAGATGAAAAATCAATGGAATAGGGTACTCCCATCAAATGAATTATTTTTTGATAGATGGGAAAAGGCTAAAATGTTAAATGCTGGAGAGAAGTCTAGTGTTTATGATACATCTGTAATTATGGGAAATGTTAAATTAGGTAAAAATGTATGGGTAGGTCCATTTACTGTGATCGAAGGAATTAATGGATATGTTGAAATAGGTGATAATTGCAATATATCCAGTGGAGTTCAAATTTTTACCCATGATTCAGTAAAAAGAGTTTTATCAGGGGGAGAAGAAGATTTAGAAACTGGAAATGTTTTTATTGGAAGGAACACATATATTGGAGGGCTTACTATTGTTTCAAAAGGAGTTTCAATTGGGAATTATTGTGTTATAGGTGCGAACAGCTTGGTAAATAAAGACATTCCTGATTATTCGATTGCTTTTGGAACCCCAGCTAAAATAGTAGGAAAAGTTGAATTCAAAGAAGGAAAAATTAACTATATTTATTATTAATGATTTTAGGAGTTATATAATATGGAGAAAAAATTACGAGTTTTTATAGGGTTAGAAGAAATAGCAGGTTATTTTGGAAATTTGAAAAAAGGTTTTTTAGCAAATGGAATTGAATGTGAATTTATAACTTTAAACGATCATAAATTTAATTATGGTAATGAGGATGCAAATGTTTTTTCAAATTTAATGAGTCTGTAAAATAAAATGTGTAAAAACACCAAACAGGTAGTAAAAAACAAATGAAAAATGGCAAAAAACGTCCAAATAAAAAATACACAATGACAGTATATTAACAGGAATAACTGCTTAGAATAGGTATTATTAAGTTTTTAGATTAGCATTAGAAGATATGATCTTTAAGCCTATCTTCAAAAACAATGGATAGTTCAGCTATAATAGGGTTCCAATCATTGTATCTGGCTGTACATTTTTGTACATCTTTATTTGCAACTTTTCCTACATTTTTATTTTACCATTTACAAGATCACTATAAATTCAAAACATTTAATATTAATCTTGTCTTTTAATAATTCTGTTAAACCAGTTATTTATCCTATTTTTTATCGTCTAAAATTTGGGAAGCTTTAAGTAAAAATTATAATTAGCAATAGAGGTGTGTAGGTCAAAAAGCTATAAAACCGTGAGACGTGCATATAGGTCGTCTCTACAAAAAGATAAATTCGTAAAAATTTTGTTATAATTAAAAAACGAAGAAATTTTTACTATGTTTCAAAAATTTTCGTTCCCTTCAAGAAACTAACTTAGATTTAAAACGATTTTGAAAAAATCAACTTTTCATGTGACATTTTCCCAAAGGTTTAACATAGGAAATAAAAAAATCAATTTACCCACTTCAGAAATAGCAAAAAATAGTGGTTTTAATTGTTGACAACACATCATCAATATTATTCTTTGCATTATCATATTCATTTGAGCAAATTAGAACCTCAAATGTGTTTTTAATAAGGGAGTTGGTTTGCTAGACATATTGACGTACATATTCCTCATCAAATATTGCTATATTACCAGCTGAAAATCCTTCTATATGCGGCTGAACATCCTCGGTACTGAATCCCGTATGATGAAAGCTCTGTGTTAATGCTTGTTGTTGAGATGCAAGCGTAATAGCTCTTGCTATCGTTGATTTTACGGGCTTCTTTTAAAGCGAAGCTATTATCAACAACAAGTTCTGATAGGTATCCACATCATGATATTTTACTTCACTTGTAGACAACTCGTTGAATAATTTCTTTGCACAGGTGATCTTAGCCTGTTCTATCGGTCTCAACTGAAGGCTATCCATTGTGCCTTTAGTTTCTGCTATGAAGAAAATATGTTTTACAGCACCTTTCTTAAATGAAATAGCCCAATCTGGCGAATACTTTCCAACTGGGGTCGGGATGTAAAAACCACGCGGTCCCCTTGGTAGTTTGGCATAAACTACAACCTCATCTGCACTATCCAAGTCCTCAGCAAACCGTCTTTCAATACTATCTGTTGTTGTTCCATCTGTGAAAATATAATCCTGTATGGCATGTTTAGCTTTAAAGGCTTTTGCATATTCATCAGAAGCACGACTCATATTGAAAATATCCTGTGAATAGGGTTCTTCTGCACTTGGGGTGTAGGTGATATGCTCTACCACAACTGCTGCTTTTTGATGATTAATGATATCCGCTACTTTGGTAATGAATTCTTCAGAATTTTCCCTGAATAGCCACAGTTTATCTTGCTTCATTCCTGCCAAAATCGCTGTGGCTGAACGTCTTGTTAATGTTGTAGCTTCAGCAATTTTACCGATGAGATCGTATTCGGCAAAACTCCCTTGAGCTCGATCAAGTTTTTTTGTTTCAGTATGCTCCACATTGAAATCTGTTCCAGTTTGTTCACCTCTTGTTAAGGTGTATGTCAACTTGGATACTCGTAATTCACTATTGATAGCAACGATTGACTTTTCAATTAACTCTTCACTATTGAAATCAACCGTGTATGCATACTTTTTGTTGATTCTTTCCCATAGTTCCTGAAAGTCTTTCCAGTTTTCATTCAAAGGGTTTTCTTTAACTTTGGTTTCATGAGCATTTCCAGCCATTTCTTTGAGGATGCTCGGATCAAATATAGCCTGCACAAGCTTATGTATATTTTCTCCAAGAGGTTCTAACTCGGGCTTAAGAGGCGCAAAACTACCTAATTCAGCTGCAGCTCTATAGGTATCGGTTACTCCACCGTTATCATCAACATAATCATTACGAACAAGATAATTGTATACTGCAGTGGCTTCTGCGAATGTAATTGAATGCGTATCATCTCCCATGACAATATTCTTGCCGGTAAAGTAATCAACGCTGGCTTTTGTTGGTCGCTCATATAGGTCAGCCTTAATTTCTTTCTGCAAGCCTGATACAAATCCAGCATAACTTTCACTGGCAACCACAGTAAGTACATTTAAACCATGTACAAGCGTTTCTCCACAAGCCTCAATATCTTGTCTATCGCCTTTTTCATTAACACAAAGACGTAATCCTCTTCCGACTTCCTGCCTTTTAGCAATAGCGTTATCTGAATGCTTCAAGGTGCATATCTGGAACACATTCGGATTGTCCCAGCCTTCACGTAATGCAGAATGTGAAAAAATAAACCTTGTGGGTTCTTCAAAGGATAGTAACCTTTCCTTGTTTTTCAGTATTAAATCATATGCACTAATATCATCAGAGAATTCGCTTCCACGTTTAACTTTACTATCAATTGCTCTCCCTTTTTTGTCTATGGAAAAGTATCCTTTGTGAGTTTCTGCTGTATCAATCTCTCTTAAGTATTTTTGATAATCTGTGGAGAAAAGGTTTAAACGCTCATTCAAAGCAGCATTATACTCTTCCTCAAAAATCTTGCCATACTCACTCACAATTTCATTTCCATCATCATCGTACTGACGATACTTCGCTACTTCATCTATAAAAAAGAGCGATAGGCATTTGATCCCTTGTTCGAATAGCTTTTCCTCTTTATCCAAATGTGAAGCTATTGTCTCACGGATTTGTATACGACGAATATCATCCTCATTTACGTTTCCACTCGCTTCACCTGGCTTCAAAGTGTCTCCATTAGAAAATGTCACTATGGAGCGAATCGGATCTACTTCAGCAATGGAGATACCTTTATACTCTTCCAGTCCATTAGATGCCGTATACAAACTGTCTCCCACATTCAACAGCTGCATCTCTCTTTTAATACCACTTCCGCGCTTTACTTCAAATTCCAATCGAGCACGAGGTGGTTTCTTACGATCAATGACAATGTCTGCAAGATACATATACCCATTGGTCCCACTCAGATTCTTGAGATCGAATCCTTTTACTTCGATTTTCTTAACAAGCTTCTTTTTGAAAGCATCAAGTGCATCTAAAACATACACAAGGTTATGCGATGTTTTATGAGTTGCTGAAAAATTAAGTGAGAAGAGCGGGTTGAAATTCTTTTTTAATGCATTCTGAGTTGCTGCTCCGCCCATTTTTTGAGGCTCATCTAAAATTATAATTGGGCGGTTCGCCTTTATAACATCGATTGGGCGACGGGAGCCAAACTCGTCACGTTTGGTATAGATAATACGAGCCGCCTCATTTCCTTTTCTACCTTCAACATTTTTTTCCTCGTTCATCGTTGTATTAAAGGCCTGAGTATTGATAATCATTACATTGATTCCAGCATTTTGTGAATACTCATCAAGTTGATGTAAATTTGAAGAGTTGTACACAAAGAACCGCGCTTTGATACCATATAGCTCCATGAAGTGTTCTTGTGTTATCTCGAAAGATTTCTTGACACCTTCGCGAATTGCGATACTAGGCACTACAACGATAAATTTACTCCAACCATAAGCCTTATATAATTCAAACATTGTCTTAATGTAGACATAGGTTTTACCAGTTCCAGTTTCCATCTCAACATCTAAAGATACGATACCTAGTCCATCTTCTAGAGCAGTTGAATTCTTTATATTATTTGCTGTCTGCACAGCACGGATATTTTTAAGTAACTGCTCTTTGCTCAACTCCACCTCAGTATTACGAAAACCAATTTCAAATTCAGCATCTAGCTCTAGTATAGTTGTCTGAGTTTTTCGCTTTCCTAAATCCCTACGGTATTTTAAAAGTTCATGTTTAGGCTGGCCATTAAATACTTTGACAATGCTTTCAGCAGCCTCAGTCTGGTAATCTTGTACTTTAAACTTAAACTTCATCTACAATACCCTCCTTATGGTACTTGGACTATATGTGTTGAAGATCTGTTCAACATTTACTAGAGCACTGTCATTTATGAAACTGCTATCTCTGAAAACAGCATAATAAGGTTGTTTTTGTGCAATTTCGGTAATCATGGAAGTATCAACTCTATCAAAGCATGCTATTAGATAATCATCATTTATATTAAATATTTTACCGTCTTGTGAAATTTTAGCTGAAAGTGGAATACCAAGATCTAGCATTACCTGGAACAATAAATCTTCATCAGAACGATCGGGTTTGATGTTGTCCATAAAGCCTTGCAAATTGAATCCCATTTGTGAATATTCTTCAGGTGTGTAATAAACTTCTTTCATGTTACTGCTGTCTAACTTAAGTACACGGAAGCCGATATCAAGATTTTGGGCTAACAAGCCTACTTCTTCTTTGATCTTTTTTCCAGCACGACGAATACGTTCTTTACCGATTTCGGCTATTGTATGCGGCTTTCTTATACTGTCGAGGAAGTCTATCGAAACTTGAATTTGTGCCTTTGTCTTGCCAGATGACTTAACAAGGCTATCATCCAAATTTTCAGGAAGCTGTACAAGAATGAATTGAATCGCCGCCTGTCGCTCGAAGTTCAATTGCATTACAGCATGAGCCGTGGTCGCTGAACCGGAGAAAAAGTCGAGAACTATGTCACCAGTCTTTACATTCCCAATCTGCAACAGTCCTCGAAGCAGTTCCACAGGCTTTGGATTGCTGAATACATTTTTTACACCGAATAAGCCTGTCATGCAGTCATTGGCACCCTGATTATTTCCGAATTGAGTGCTTTCCCACCAGTTCGTAGCACATTGTCCTTCTTCTTCACGCTCAAACTTAAAGTATTTCTTGCGTGGCATTCCGTCGCCACCACGAGGGAAGATGATTCGATTGTCCGCTAACAACTCACGATATGTCGCTTCTTCACCCATCCACTCCTCATCGAGCGCGATTCCTGTCGGTGTTGTAATCGTATACCGGCTTCCAGATTGGTCAGAGCCGACTTTCCACGGCTTAGAAGCCCAATCACCACGCGGATCATTATCCGGGTTTGAGAAGTCGCCAGTTAAGTCTATTTTCCCGACGCCGACCGAGCGAAGGTAGTTGTTATTCTTAGCATAGGCAATTATATGTTCAGCCACTAAACCTATCATCTTGGTTTTATCATTTGGCTGGTTGTGCCTTCTGCGCCAATGAATATGACCCTCAAAATTCGTAGCACCAAAAATCTCATCACAAATTTTCCTTAAATTATGAACTTCATTATCATCAATACTAATAAAAATTACACCTTCATCACTTAATAAGTCGTGAGCAATCCGTAAGCGAGGATACATCATATTGAGCCAATCAGTATGGAATCTTCCGTTACTATCAAAATTTGAAGTCAGGCGATTTCCTTGTTCATCATATTGACCATCTCTCTTTAAAAACTCACTTGTTTCTTCTTTAAAATCGTCTTCATAAATAAAATCTTTTCCTGTGTTATAAGGTGGATCAATATAAATCATTTTTACCCGATTTAAGTAAGTTTCTCTCAGCAACTTTAATACATCAAGATTATCTCCTTCTATATAAAGGTTCTCCGTGGTATCAAAGTCCACACTTTCTTCTCTACAGGGTCTTAATGTTGCAGCTATTGGTGCATTCGCCAATAACACCGACTTCTTTTTATCTGGCCAAGTAAACTGATAGCGTTCTTCTTTGCCTGAAACCACATGTGTGTTTATTTCTTGAGCTAGAACGTCTGCATCAATAGCTCGAACAACCTCTCCATTTTCATCTATTGTTTCTGTCACCGCATTTGGAAACATTTTAGCTAGAGCACTAAAATTAGCATCTGCAATATTAGCTGTATGCATAGTTAACTTTTCTTGTTTTTCCATAATTACACTCCTCTAAGTTGTTCTTCCAACTGTTTTATTTCTTCATCTAGATCCCATTTACGTCTAGGCTGTTTTTCGCTCATCGCTTTCTTTTTTAGCATTAAAATTTGTTTTTTGAGTTTCTCTTTCAACTCATTCTGAATAATAATTTCATCCAGGTCTTTACCTTCTACCAGTTCAATCTTAGCAATGTCAGCAATAAGAGCATCCCATGTAGCTTTTAAGTTAAGACCTTTAAGTTTAAATCTCCATTCATCGATAGGTCTGTTGTCTGACATTAATACTCTATTAGCCCGGTAGACTGCAAACTTTATGTTGTCCTCATACTGCAACGCAAAGAGCATGTTCTGATCGATTAGCTTTGATAAAAAGATAATGTTCTTTTTATCGCAATCGACTGTCTTCATATGAACTAAAATAATATAAATTGCAGCAACATGTTCATCTGCTGCTATACTAACCGTTTGAGGAGAAATCTCAGCAACAATTGAAAGTCGATTGATTTGTTCATCAAACAACTTTCTATCAGATGTACTAGGTTTAAATTTCTCAAAAATCGCCTTCTTCGGAAGCTGTTTATTGATTTCAGTAGTTTTAGGTAGTCCAAACATTTTAACCAACTCACCTCACATTCACGAAACAGACCAGTTCAAAATCATCCAGCCCGTCAATTGTATTTTCTGCTAAGGATATCTGTTTGCCAGATAGGAAGCTATCAATTGAGTCATCCTCATTGAAATCCACAATAGACTTTACAGCAAAATGCAAAAGGTCTGAATAATGTCTCATATTTCTTCCATCTTTCGTTTCATCGTTAAACTGCTTGCAAAGATCAAGTAGTGGCTCTGACTTTCCCTTACAAAGCTGCCGTAAAACATCAAGAAGTTTTTTTGGCTGAAGATGGTCAATGTGGACCACTGAACCATCTCGCACATAGACCATATAGAATGGATGGATTTGGTTTTTATTGTGGTGATTTATACTTGTGTTTATATTCTTCAGGATGAATATCGTGCCTTTTGGAGTACTCTCATTTCCGTTCACCACTGTGTGAAGTCCTAATGGTACCTTATCCAGGTTATCATGCTTTTTAACATAATCGAGTAAATCAAGCCTAAACTCATTTAGCCCTAGATCCATTATGGAAACACCACTCTGCATATCTTCTATATCAACTACTTCATTCTGCAATCTTTCAAGTTGGGCTTTACGATATTCCAGATCTCCCAGTTCCTCTGGATCAATTGGATTATCGTCACCTGTTGAAGTCATAACAGAAGCTTTCATCCGGGTCTCTACTCGAGCTTTCAACTCGAGGTATTTATCCAAACCAATATTGGGCCAGAAGTTTACAAGCTGGATTGTTTCATTTTGGCTGCCAATACGGTCAATACGGCCAAAGCGTTGAATAATACGAACTGGATTCCAGTGAATGTCATAATTCACACAGTAATCACAATCTTGTAAGTTTTGCCCCTCAGAAATACAGTCTGTAGCGATAAGAATATCTATCTCAACTGGGTTATTCGGCATTAGTAACTCTTTATCTTTGGAGCGCGGTGAAAACAGCGTAAGGATTGTGTTCATATCCGTTCGTGGAAGCTTAACTGTAGTTCTTCCATCCGTTGTTCCTGTAATCATAGCTGTGTTAAGTCCAAATCTCTCTTTTACTATCGGCGCTATCTGCGAGTACAAATAATCTACTGTATCAGAGAATGCTGAGAAAATAAGCACTTTTTTATTATCAGTGTTGAAAGGCTTCTGAATCTTTTCAGCAATCAAATCAACCAATGTTTGTAATTTAGTGTCATGATCAGGAGTAATATCTTGAATCATAGAAGATAGGAGCTGGAGTATTTCAGAATCCTCCGATAGCTTCTCCCTCCAGGTAATATAGTCCATGTCCCCAAGATCTATATCAATCTTCTTGGCATTGTTTCCAAAGAGTGTAGTATTTTGGTCATCTCCATCAAAGTCAGTTTCTACAATCTCTCGGGCATTAAGTATCTGTCTATTTCCTTGTTCATATGCATCAATAGCCGCAATGGTTCCATTAATGAGTTGGAGAACCCTTTCTAGTGTAATGTGGAAAGAAACAACAGAACTCTCAAGTCTTTTCAAGAGATTAATAGACATTAGTCGACGAATACCAATTTCACGTCCGGCACGATCAATATTGACGTTTGAATCTATGTACTTATGCCTCCTACTATCAAGCAAGAAATCAGTTGGTATATAAACAGAAAGATTGAGTTTCATAAGCAGATCATAGATTTCGTCATAATCAATTGCACCTGATAAATCAGTGAGCTTTGGCCGTAACGCCAGTGGCTTAAGGCGCTCAGGAAATTTCCCGATAGCTTCAATATTGTAGTACTTCTCGATGTGTTTTCTTGAACGAGCTATTGTCACACTATCAAGCATGGTAAAGAAATCGAAGTCAAGCGAGCGTAATAGGTTCTCTGTGGTTCGTTCTTCAGGGTCCAGTTTACTCCATTTATTGAAAGCTGTTTGTGCCCTACGGAATATTACATCGATTGGTTTTGCAGTGCCCAGTTTGTTATTTATAAGTGAAGGATCACCTTCATATGCAAGTTCAAGCTGATGCCTCAAGTCAGAAAATCCATTGTTGACAGGTGTTGCGGAAAGCATAAGTACTTTGGTTTTTACACCCTGCCTGATCACTTTATTTAATAATTGCAGATACCGGTTTTCTCTTTTGTTATCACCGTGACCTAAATAATCGCCACCATTTCGGAAATTATGGCTTTCATCAATAACGACCAAATCATAATTGCTCCAATTCAGTTTGGCTAAATCAATATTTCCAGACTTCCCGTATTCACGAGACAAATCTGTATGATAGAGGACATCATATCGTAATCGATCTTCTGCAATCGGATTGTTGAGATAATTTTCTTTAAATGTTAACCAGTTATCTCCTAGTTTCTTTGGACAAAGTACTAGCACATTTCTATTTCGTAGTTCGTAATATTTGATAACAGCAAGGGCGGTAAATGTTTTACCTAAACCAACACTATCTGCAAGAATACATCCGTTAAAATTCTCTAACTTATTGATTATTGCAAGAACAGCATCTTGTTGAAAATCATAGAGTTTCCCCCAAATCTTAGACTCTTTAAATCCTGTGGCCTCGTTAGGTAATACATCCTCATTAATGTCCTCTAAGAACTCATTGAAAATATTATAAATTGCAACAAAATAGACAAACTCAGGTGAATTTTCATTATATGCTGCAGTGATGCCATCAATCACCTGGTCTGTTACGTCCTGCAAAAGATTCTTGTCATTCCAAATCTGATCAAACATTTTCACGTATTCATCCGCAAGAGGTGTATCAATTCGATTTACAAGGCTCATAATGTTGTTTCCACGTTCACACCCTAGATCTGCAGTGGTAAATGAGTTTAGTGGGGAATAAGCTATAGACTCATCAGACTTCACCACGCACAGAAAGTTCCCTATCGTTCCACCGGTTACATTAGAACGAAAGCGGACTTTCTTTTTGATCCACTCAGCACATTCCCTAGCAATTGCCTTTTGATTCAATTCATTTCGTAGCTTTACTTCAAATTCAGTTCCATATAACGAGCGCTCTCGATTAAGCTGCGGAATATAGAACTCACGTTTTTCTCTGGGAGCTTTCTCATTCAGAAATGTTGGAGAGGTAAAAACAAAGCGTAATTCTTCGACGCCATCCAGTTGCTTTTTTAAAGCTTCATAAGCATAAATTGAAAAGCAAGCTGCAGCTATTGAAATTTTATCCCCTTTTGAAACTGTTTTTGCCAGATCATCTTTCACGGTTTTATTCACATTATCGAGAACTTGCATATCTTTCCCCCTCAACTATCAGTTTTACACTTATTTACTCAATTTCAGCACTTTTACCCCTCTCTACCCAAGCATCAACTTCAGATATTTTAAATTTGTACTGTTCTCTCACTCTATGGTATGGTATATCTTCTTTTTTTATCCAGTTTCGAATTGTATCTTTACTTACACCGAGATGTTCAGCTCTATTATATTTCTACGGGCATGACCACTCCGTCTACAGAACTCGAATTAAAATATTTGATTACACAACTACTTTTCTCTTTATATCAAGTTTCATTTTTTAATCTCAAGGACAAAAATATCGCCTTTACAGCTCACGTATCTTTTCTGTAAGTATAGCCTTTCTTTTCTCGTAAAACTTTTCAAAGTCCTCTATTTCAAGTGATACATCTTGCGGCATCATGGCTTGTTTACAAAATTCGGCCTTTTGCTCATCATTCATATCATTATAATAATCAACAAGACAAATATCATTTTTACTACCATTACTTCTACCTTCAAGTAGATGTAAATTAGGCAGACGATTCCACATTCCACGCCATCTTTTCCAATCTTCCATACTAACAGATATCGGTTTACTGCCGTTAAATCTACTCTCTGGATGCAAATGATCTTGCTCGTACTTGAAATTTTTATTTGTCCAGTCAAGATTCAAGTAATACAAAACCTCTCCAGAAACACTGCTACCTTTTTCTGAATTTTTGAAAAACGGTTCACCTCAATATTCATTCCTTTAAGTATTCTTTCCAGATCCTTTAATGCTTTTTTAAAGGCATTCCAGTTGTTCTTCAATTCTTCCGCTATTTTTTTACTGATATTAGATTTACAACATCACCATAGAGCATCAGTGCAGAACGAATAATAAAATCCATGCCAAAATTTGCATATGAGTCAACAAGTATCTTTCTGAACTCTGTCTTTGCACTCGGTCAATATGCCTCAAGAATAGACATCGTAATTTCAGACTTACGCAATGGCTTACCACCACTATTAAATCTCACAAACATCTCCAGTGCATCATCTTGTTTCATATCTGTTATTTCGGTATATCTGATCAGCTTTTCAACAAAAATTTATTGTATAATTTGTTAAGAATGTTTCGGGCATATTCCTTACTGTCTGCAGGAACATTGGCAATAGCATCCTTGATGGCCTTTTCTCTCGTAGAGTCATCTTGAAATTTTTGATCAATGATGTTTCTGATTTCAAGTTGTGTAGAACTTAACCTTCCGATTTTTTCACTAAACTTAATGTCAAATTTCTTACTGTTATAATCTTCTTCATCTACTGAAATTTTGTTTTTGTTCAGCTCTATTAATAGTTTGGTAACAAGCCTGTCCTCAGATTTCTTCCTTGCATAATTTGGACGGATATACCCTTCTCCAAACAATGATAGGTACAAAGAAGTCAATCTCTGCTGTCCATCCAGCACTGCTGTATCAGTATTCTTAACATTTATGCTAGTTAATTCATAATTGACACTGTCAGTCTCTTTTCTACTGTCAAATGTTACTTCAGATAAAAAGTTACAGAAATAGGTGTCCCATCTTACATTGGAATCATCAATGTGCCAGAACAGAAATGTGGCAATAGGATAATCCAACAAAATGGAATCCCATAATTTCTATATTTGCTCCATATTCCATACAAATTGTCTTTGAAATGCAGGCATTATATATTTTTCGTCTCTGATGTTCTGTAAAGCATCATATATTTTTATGATGTTATCTATTAATTTACTCATCTTCGTTGCTCCCCTTTAATCACAAAAACTCGCTTTGTATTTCATCAGTGTATCTTCTACCTCGTGCCAGATTGTTACCGTTTCACCATCATCCTCAAATACTTTACCGTGGCTCTTAGGTCCGTCCAACTTCATCTGTGAGTAATTATTCTTAAAAGTCGGCACGTATAGTTCCGGGTTACCTTCGTCACTACATAAGCGTTCCATCATATCTATGGTAGCACGACCTGTGATGGCAACTGCCTTAAAATAAGCACGGATGATCTTATGGTTATATTGATTCGACTTAATAGCCCATACTGGGATTCGTTGATTTGCTTTTCCGTAAAAATCCTTGTTTGTATCCTTATTCTGCCTTGCTACTGTTTTTGGGTTATAGGCTCGTGATGCCTTTTCAAAAGTTTTTGCAATATACCAACGCATACAGCTTTCCACTGCAGCATCTTTTGCTTCATTTGTTAAATTCAATGCGATGCAGAATTTCTCATATACTTCTGCATCAACTGTAAAGGTCACGCTTTTATTCATCTTTTACACCTCGCTATTTACTCTATTACAAATTATACCACTAATTTGTATTTTATAAATACTAATAAACTAATTTGTATTGACTCATCGAAAGAAACATGAAAAACACCCTACATTTCAGCAAGATGTTAGATCCTAATAACATTTAGTTTTTCATTTCAATTTTCAACGTCTATACTAATACCTAACTCAAATTCAACAGTCAATTTTTCGTCAAATACCATAACTTTTTCAATACCTGCCTGTTCGCCAGCCACTGTAAGGGATAGTCCTGATATGTATTTCTCAAAGAATTCCTTTACTTTACTTGACCTGCTGCCTTCTCATCTGTAAATGGTAAAATAAAAATGAAAGACACAACAAGATGTATTTGAATGTTTAATATCGGCATTTAAGCAAACAGGAGGTGTTCCAAAAGAGATATTGTTTGACAATATGGAAACGGTTGTTGACATCAACGGAACTGGTAGAAAGATAAACAATAAAATGAGGGCATTTGCAAGGGTGGCAAATTTTCCTTTCTTGAAAGGAACGGAGAATTTTGATTTCGACTTTTTTGTTTTTTCAATTGATTTCAGAGAGGTACGAAAAACATAGTACCATAATAACAACAAATATACCGTTTTCTGATTGGCAAGAGATATTTGGTACTCCAATGTTAGCTCAAGCTATTTTAGATAGACTTTTGCATCATTCGCATGTGATTTCAATAAAAGGCGAATCTTACAGACTAAAAGAAAAACTTGATTTCTTTTCAAATGTTTCTAATTCTTAATTCTATTTTTTGTACATTTTTATTTTCATTCTTTTGTAATTCTAGTATTGACTTTTACACATTTTTCTAAACTCCTTTTTCGTTTATCTTTTTATTCATTTTGCCCTAATACTTGCGAACCTAATCATGCTTCAGAGAATATATAATCTCAGAGGAAAATATCATGATTTTATAGTTTTTTTATTTGAGCTTGAAAAGAAGAATACAAAATTACATATAATTTAAGATATTTTTTATTTCAAAAGGAACATTTTCTGTTGTTAAAGATTTTATATAATATTTATTGTTGATATTTATGAATTCTTGTAGATCTATTTTTTTATTAAGATAGTCATTCAACAATTTCTCGTATTCTATTCCAAAACCATAGATAGAATTTATTAGATTGATTCGATTTGTCAAATATTTAAAAAATTCTTCTCTTGATACTAGATTTTTCTCCAAACAGTAATATCCGCAAATTAACAAAGACAAAAAGTGGAGAGATAATTTTTCTTTACTAATTGTTTTAGATACTGAATTTTCAGATATTCTTCTTATGTGTAGATAATTTTCACTTACTAACATCTTTGATTCTTTATTACTTTTTGCAAGAACTCTACACCAGGAAACGTAATCTTCAGCAATATAAAAAATACTTTCCGCGGAATATTTTCTCATGAGGTCAGTTGAGATTATTTGTGTAGCAAAACCGGCTTTCATTTCTCCATTTAGAAGATAAACTAAGGTTTCATTTGGAGATAGATTAGCAAAAGTATTTCTATCATATTGAACCCACAATTTAGTACTTTCCTCAAAGCCTATAACAAATCTTGCCATCATACTATAATATTTATCTCTAAAATTGGTGTATTTTCTAAAATCTTCTTGAAATTTTTTTTCGTTTAAGCAAACTACCATATCATCATCGTCCAAGCTCATTAAATACTTGGTTTTTACTAAGTTTGCTCCTATACGTCTAGTTTCTGCAATTCCTTTATTCTTTTCATTATAATAAATCATTTCAATATTATAATTTTCTTTTCTTTTTTCTAATTGTCTTATTTTTTCAATATTTTCATTATTAGAACAATCATCAATAATTATTTTTCTCTGATTCCCAAATTTATATCCATTTTCTAAATCTTTAATGAGTATATCCGCTCTATTATAGTGCGGAATAACTACTGTAAAATCATCGATTCCTTCAAAATAATATTTTTTTGAGAGGATCAGTGCACATTCTTTTAAAATTTCATAATATTCGTTGTTAATTTTATTTTTATGTGAAGAAGAATTTTCTTTATAACTCAAATTATCAATTAATAGATGATTAAAACTATCGAGCTGCTCTTCCAACGAATAATTATCTTCAATGAATCTTCTGTAGCTTTCTGAGTCGTAAAGTTCTTCTGTTATTTTTTCTACTGCTTCATCGATTGTGTTATATATAAGTTCGTTGGGCCATTGCTCTTTCGCCCCACTGTAGTTGAGAATGACAGGTTTTATTCCTCTTGCCATACTTTCTAATATATTGTATGGATGTCCTTCATGGATACTTGTTGAGAGTGTATAATCTTTATCTTCTAAAAATTTATCTACCTCTTTTATCCATCCGTGAATAATAAAGTTGTTTTCTAAATTCATTTCTTTTTTTGTATAATCAAAATACATCTTATATAACGGGTCTTGAAAATCTCCGCCAACGTGTAATTTGTATCTGTTATCTATTTCTTTCAATTTGCCTATGATTTGAACCCATGTTTCAGGATTTTTTCTGTAATTTATATGAGCTAATACTGATAAATTATATCCCGGTTTATGCACTAAAAATTTAAATTTATCTAAATCTACTCCATTATATACAATTTCTTCTTTACAACCATTTAGATTAATATTTGGATGAAGTTCATGAAAAATTGTTTTCATTGATTCAGCTACGAAGATAAGAAAATCTACATTCTTCCAATTTATTTTTTCTGGAAATTGAGTGAAGGCCTCATAACGGTGTAACCTACACACAACTTTTTTGTTTTGTATTTCAGGGACTTGGTTTGTTGCAAATATTGCTAAATCATTTGCCCATTCGAGCCATACTATATCTGCCCATTTGATA